>OBIY01000382.1_pt1 | contig 17927 bp, 16 predicted proteins | sample 1519841 | NCBI WGS metagenome assembly OBIY01 (sample SAMN03019774, study PRJEB22545) | beach sand metagenome | biome: beach; feature: sea beach; material: beach sand | place: USA: Municipal Pensacola Beach, FL | collected 2010-07-30 | depth 30-40 cm m
CGACACCTGGCTTTCCATGGACCCGGCCGACCCCGCCCCCGAGGTCCGCGCCCGCGCCGCCCGCGCCCGCGGCATGCTGCCGGACGAGGTCGACGAGCCGATCATCTCCAAGGTCGAGGCCGACGCCGACGCCATCATGTGGCTGGCCTTCTACAGCGACCACCACACGCCGCTGGAAGTGTCCGACTACGCCGACCGCGTGGTGCGGGACCGTCTGCAGACGATTCCCGGCGTGGCGACGGTGTTGATCGGGGGCGAGCGACGCTATGCCATGCGCATCTGGCTGGACCGCGAGCGGCTCGCTGCCTACGGGCTGACACCGCTGGACGTGGAGACCGCGCTGCGGCGCGAGAACATCGAGGTGCCGTCCGGGCGCATCGAGAGCATGCAGCGCGAGTTCACGGTGCTGTCGGAAACCGACATGCGGACCGCCGAGCAGTTCGACCGGCTGATCATTCGCGAGGTCAACGGCTACCCGGTGCGGTTGCGCGACGTCGGGCACGCCGCCGTGGGCGCCGAGGACGAGCGCTCCGGGATCCGCGTCGACGGTTCACCGGCGGTGGGCCTGGGGGTGGTCAAGCAGTCCACGGCCAACCTGCTCGAGGTGGCGCGCGATGTGAAAGCCATGCTGCCGCAGATTCAGGAGACCCTGCCGCCGGGCATGCAGTTCAAGGTCGGCAGCGACCAGTCGGCGTTTGTGGAGGATTCGATCCGCGCTGTCTACCAGACGCTGTTCGAGGCGCTGGCGCTGGTGGTGGTGGTGATTTTCGTGTTCCTGCGCTCGCCGCGCGCCACGCTGATCCCGTTCCTGTCCATCCCGGTGGCCATCATCGGCGCGTTCTTTTTCCTGTACGTGCTGGATTTCTCGATCAACGTGCTGACGCTGCTGGCGCTGGTGCTGGCCATCGGCCTGGTGGTGGATGACGCCATCGTGGTGCTGGAGAACATCTACCGGCGCATCGAGGAAGGCCTGGCGCCGCGCGAGGCGGCGCTGGCCGGCGGTCGTGAGATTGGCTTCGCCGTGCTGGCCATGACCATCACGCTGGTGGCGGTGTTCGTGCCGATGGCGTTCCAGACCGGCACCACCGGCCGCCTGTTCCGCGAATTCGCGCTGGCGGTGGCGGGCGCGGTGGCGGTGTCCGGTTTCGTCGCGCTGACGCTGGTGCCGATGCTGTGCGGGCGCATTCTCAGGCACTCGCAGCACAACGCCGCCTACCAGTTCACGGAGCGGTTTTTCGTGGCGCTGAACCGTGGTTACGAGAAGACCTTGCGGTTCGCGCTCAACGCCTGGGTGCTGGTGCTGGTGGTGGCACTCGGGGTGGGCGGCGTCGGCGCCTGGATGTTCACGCAGCTGCAGTCCGAGCTGTCGCCGTTCGAGGACCGTTCGGATTTCGTGGTGCTGATGCTCGGGCCCGAGGGCGCCACCTACGACTACATGTACCGCAACATGCTGCAGGCGGAGCAGATACTGGCCGACGTGCCGGAGATGAAGACGCTGTTCATGGTGGTGTCGCCCGGGGTGGCGCGTCCGGCACCGGTCAATGTCGGCGCCTCGTTTGCCACCGTCGTGCCGTGGCAGGAGCGCACGCGCAGCCAGTTCGACATCACCCGCGAGCTGGCGCCGAAGCTCGGCGCCATGCCGGGCGTGCTGGCGTTTCCCATCAACCGCGCCTCGCTGGGCATGGGCGGCTACCGGGAAACGCCGGTGCAGTTCGTGATGCAGGCCGACACCTGGGAGGAGTTGCAGGTGGCGGTCGACACACTGATGGCGCGGGCGGCGCAGAACCCGGCGCTGATCAACCTCGACACGGACCTGAAGCTGAACAAGCCGCAGCTGAAGGTGGACGTGAACCGCGACAAGCTGGCCAATCTGGGCATCGGCGCCGCCGAGGTCGGCCGCACCCTGGAGACGTTGCTGGGCGGGCGCGAGGTGACGCGCTTCAAGCGCGCCGGCAAGCAGTACGACGTCGTCGTCAAGCTTACCGACGACGCGCGCCGTCAGCCCACCGACCTGACCGACATCTATCTGCGGGCCGGTGACGGTTCGCTGGTGCAGGTGGACAACGTTGCCACCCTGCGTGAGGCGGTCGCGCCACGCGAGCTGAATCATTTCAATCGCCTGCGGGCGGCCAAGATCAGCGCCAACATCGCGCCGGGGCACGCCCTGGGCGAGGTGCTGGACTGGCTGGCGCGCGAGGCTCGGCAGATCCTGCCGCCGGGCGGGCGCATCGACTACGACGGCATCTCGCGCGAGTTCAAGGAAGCCAGCCAGGCGTTGATCTTCACGTTCGGTCTGGCGCTCGTGTTCATCTACCTGGTGCTGTCGGCGCAGTTCGAAAGCTTCCGCGATCCACTGGTGATTCTGCTGTCGGTGCCGCTGGCGGTGGTCGGCGCCGTCGCCGCGCTGTATCTGACCGGCAACACCCTGAACGTCTACAGCCAGATCGGCATGGTGATGCTGATCGGTCTGACCGCCAAGAACGGCATCCTCATCGTCGAGTTCACGCGCCAGTTGCGTGCTGGCGGCATGGCGGCCAAGGAGGCGCTGGTGCGCGCCTCCGTGTTGCGCCTGCGGCCGATCATGATGACCTCGGCCACCATGCTGCTGGCGGCGGTGCCGCTGGCCCTCGCCCGGGGAGCCGGTGCCGAAACACGGCACCCGATCGGCTGGGTGATCATTGGCGGTTTGTTGGTCGGGTCTGTCTTCAGCCTGTACGTGGTGCCCGTGGTGTACATGCTCCTGGCCGGGCGGCGAGAGGCACGTGTCGGTGAGACGGCCACGCCGCGACCCCACGCGGTCTAGCGGTGGTCGCCCACCAAGGCGGCGCACGGCCAGGCCTTGCGCTGCTGCTGATTCCACTGGCCAGCTTTCTGGGGCCGTTCATCGCCACCGGCATCGTGGTCGCGCTGCCGCAGATCGCCGAGGCGCGCGGCTTCTCCGCGGCGCAGGCCGGCTGGTACACCAGCGCCTATTTCGTGACCGCGGCGGTGTTCATGATGCCGGTGGCGCGGGCCGGCGACCTGTACGGCCGCGGACCGGTGCTGGCCTTGGGCGCGGCCACCATCGCGCTGACCAGCCTGTTGTGTGCCTGGGTGGTGGATCCAATCGCGCAGATCGGTCTGCGTCTGGTTCAGGGCGCCGGCTCGGCGTGCGTGTTTGGCACCAGTTCGGCGTTGCTGGCGCAATTGGTGCCGCCCAGTCGCCGCGGACGGGTGATCGGATTCAACATCACGGTGACCTACGTGGGTCTCACCGCCGGTCCGGCGCTGGGCGGTGTGTTGACGCAGGCGTTCGGGTGGCAGTCGCTGTTCTATCTGACCGGCGTGACAGGTCTGCTGGTGGCGCTGGCGCTGTGGCGCGGGCTGCCGTCGACGCGGGCCAGCGGTCATGGCGGGCGCTTTGACCTGACCGGGGCGCTGCTGCTGGGGGCGGCTCTGGGTGTGTTCTGGCTCGCTTCCGGCCGCCCGCAGCACTGGGATGCGCTGGTTCTGCTGGTGCTGGCCGGCGTCTTGCTGTGGCTGTTCGTTGCCCACCAACGGCGTGCAACGGACCCGTTGATCGACCTGCGCCTGCTGGCGCCCGGCCAGGGCTTGCGCTACTCCGCCAGCGCGGCGCTGTTGCATTACAGCGGCGTGTTCGGCCTGAGTTACGTGCTCAGCCTGGTGCTGCAGCAGGGGATGGGCAGCGGCGCGGCGCGCACCGGCCTGCTGCTGGCCGTCCAGCCGGTGCTGCAGACGGTGTTGGCGACGCCGGCCGGACGCCTGGCCGACCGTCTGCCGGCGCGTTACCTGACGGTGGGTGGTCTCGTGCTGACGTCGACCGGGCTGGCGCTGGTGACGCTGGTCGGGGTGACCGGCGTCTATGGCCTGCTGCCGGTGGCGCTGGGCTGCATTGGTGTCGGTACGGCACTGTTCGTGCCGCCGAACCAGCACGCCGCACTGGGTGCGGTGCCGCCGTCGGCGTTCGGCCTGGCGGCCGGCGTCATGCAGACCGCGCGCTTGGTCGGCCAGATGGCCAGCATGGCGCTGGCGGTCCTGTTGCTGGGACTGTTCGAGCCGTTGTCGGCGACCGATCACCGGCACGCCCTGACGGCAGCCGGCGCGGTGTTCCTTGCCTTGTGCCTGGGGGCGTTGACGGCGGCAGCCCGGCGCCCGGTGGTCCAGCCCTGATGCGCCGTTCGAGGTTGGGAGAATGATGTGGACTGGCTGAACATCGAGTTCTTGGCGCCGGCGATGCGGCACGCGCACGTGTGCGACCTGCTGGAGGCGGCCGGAGCGCTGGCGGTGACCAGCCTTGATGCCGCCGACTGTCCGGTGCTGGAGCCGGCGCCGGGGCAGACGCCGTTGTGGCCCGAGGTACGGGTGGTGGCGCTGTTTGCCGGCGACTACGACCCGCAGCCGTTGCAGGCGTTGCTGCGTGCCGGTGGCTTGGTGGCCGTCAGCTGCGAACCGTTGACCGACGACGACTGGGTGCGCCGTGGCCAGGACGTGACGGTGCGCCATTTCGGCGGGCGCTTGTGGGTGTGCCCGGCGGATGCGCCGGCGCCGGCGCCGGATGCCTGCGTGTTGCGCCTGGATGCCGGGTTGGCGTTCGGCACCGGGTCACACCCCACCACCGCCGGGTGCCTGCGCTGGCTGGCCGAGCACCCACCGCGCCATCTCGAGGTCGTCGACTACGGCTGCGGCTCCGGCATTCTGGCGGTGGCGGCGGCGTTGCTGGGCGCCCGTCATGTGCAGGCCACCGACCTGGATCCGCAGGCGCTGCGCGCCACGGCCGACAACGCCGGACGCAATGCGGTGGCGGACCGGGTGCACGCATGTGAACCGGCGGCGCTGTCGGCGCCGGTGGATCTGGTGCTGGCCAACATACTGGCGCCGGTGCTGATCGACCTGGCGCCAAGCCTGGTGGCGTTGCTGCGCCCCGGCGGGGTTTTGCTACTATCCGGCGTGCTCGAATCTCAGCTGGAAGGCCTTGTGTCCGCATATTCGCCGGCTCTGCAGTTCAGGCCCGCCCGTGTCGATCAGGGGTGGGTGTGTGTGGAGGCCGTAAAACAGTGAACGCGCAGGCGGCGTTGTTGCGATGCCCTGCGTGCGGCACGGTGTTCCGCGCGCCGCCGCAACTTCCGTCGCATCGCAGGGTGCGCTGTGGTGTGTGCCACGAACTGTTCAGCGCGCCGGTGTCGGATACCGACCCCATACCGCGTCCCGCCTACGCCTCGGCGGCAGCGGCGACGGGTGCCGGTGGCGGCGGCATCGTGCGGGCCGGTGCGCTGGTCGCGCTGGTGCTGCTGCTGGTGGCCCAACTGGCATGGTTGGCGCGCGACCGGCTGGTGGTTTATCCACGCTTTCACGCGCTGTATGGCGTGGTCTGTCACTACCTGGGCTGCCAGGTGCCGGCATTTCGCGACCTGTCCGCCATCGACATAAGCGCCGCCCGGGTCACCTCGCATCCCGAGTATGCCGACGCGCTGCTGGCGGTGGTGTCGCTGCGCAACCAGGCGCAGGCGGCACAGCCGTGGCCGCGGCTGGCGCTGTCTCTGACGGCGCCCGACGGCAGCACTGTGGCGGGGCGTCTGTTCGAGCCAGCCGAGTTTCTGCCGGCGTTGAACCAGGGCGAAGAAATGTTCGCCGCCGATGCCGCCGTGCACGTCCGCTTGCCGTTGGCGGACCCCGGTACCGAGGCGGCGAGTTTCCGTTTCACAGTGCACTGACAGGCCGTCGCGGCTGCCACGGCCGGTCGCATTGGGCTACCATGGCGCCCCGGTTGCTACCCGCGGGCAACGCGACCGGCTCTGAACTGATCAACGGACCTGCCCCCGTCGTGTCGGACGTTGTGTCGGCCTCGCGGCGGCGTTCCCAGGGAGCCTAAGAATGAAGCCTGCCGATGTCAGCGTTCCTGCGGATCAGGGTTTGGCGGTGCCGCTGCCTGGCACCTGCGCCGACCAGCCGCTGGGGCAGTGCGTCGAGACCACGGTGCGCCGTTACCTGGACGCGCTGGGCGACAGCAGCCCCACCGACTTGTACCAGTTGCTGCTGTCACAGATCGAAAAGCCCTTGTTGGCGGTAGTGATGGAGCGCGCGCGCGGCAACCGTTGCCGTGCTGCCGAGATGCTTGGCATCAACCGCAACACCCTGCGCAAGAAGCTGCAGCAGTACGGGCTTTGAGTTGAATGTATTGACGGTGTGTCGGCAGGGTGCCGCACGCCGCGTTTTTGCTTTTCTCCTGACAGGTTTGCCGTGACACACAGCGTACGCCGCGCCCTGCTCAGCGTGTCGGACAAGACGGGCGTGGTGGATCTCGCCCGCCGCCTGGCCGCCCTGGGCATTGAGCTCGTTTCCACCGGTGGCACCTGCCGCGCCCTGCGCGAGGCCGGGCTTACGGTGCAGGAGGTGGCCGAGGTCACCGGATTTCCGGAAATCATGGATGGCCGGGTCAAGACCCTGCATCCGCTGATCCATGGCGGGCTGCTCGGCCGGCGTGGCCCGGACGACGCGGTGATGGCGGCGCACGGCATCGCGCCGATCGACCTGCTGGTGCTGAACCTGTACCCGTTCGAGGCCACCGTGGCGCGTCCCGATTGCACGCTGGAGGAGGCCGTCGAGCAGATCGACATCGGCGGACCGGCCATGCTGCGCGCGGCGGCCAAGAACTTCCGTCACCTGGCGGTGCTGACCGAGCCGGCGCAGTACGACGCCGCCATCGGCCAGATCGAGGCCAGCGGCGGGGTGGGGGACGCCGAGCGTTTCGCGCTGGCGGTGGCGGCCTTCAATCACGTCGCCAATTACGACGCCGCCATCAGCGATTACCTGTCCTCGATCGGTCCGGACGGTGCGCGCGGCGAGTTCCCGGGTCAGGCCAACGGCCGCTTCGTGAAGGTGATGGACCTGCGTTACGGCGAGAACCCGCATCAGCAGGCGGCGTTCTATCGCGATCTGTACCCGGCGCCCGGTACGCTGGCCACGTTCAGGCAGCTGCAGGGCAAGGCGCTTTCCTACAACAACCTGGCCGATGCCGATGCCGCCTGGGAGGCGGTGCGCAGCTTCCAGGCGCCGGCCTGCGTGATCGTGAAGCACGCCAACCCCTGCGGTGTGGCGCTGGGCGCCAACCTGGCCGAGGCGTACGAGCGCGCCCATGCCTGTGACCCGACGTCCGCTTTCGGGGGCATCATCGCCTTCAACCGGCCACTCGACGCTGCCGCGGCCGAGGCCATCATCGGCCGGCAGTTCGCCGAGGTCATCATCGCCCCGGCGGTGGACGCCAGCGCCCTGGCGGTGACCGCCGGCAAGCCGAACATCCGTGTGCTGGAGATACCGCCGGGTGACGGGCGCAACACGCACGAGGTCAAGCGGGTCGGCTCCGGCATGCTCATTCAGACTGCCGACACGCACGTGCTGGCTGCGAGCGATCTCAAGGTCGTCACGCGCCGCGCGCCCACGGCCGCTGAACTCGACGACCTGGTGTTTGCCTGGGAGGTGGCCAAGTACGTCAAGTCCAACGCCATCGTCTATGCCGGTGACCGGCGCACGCTGGGCATCGGCGCCGGGCAGATGTCTCGCGTCGACTCGGCGCGCATCGCCGCGCTGAAGGCGGCCGAGGCGGCGTTTGAACTGACCGGCGCGGTGATGGCGTCGGATGCGTTTTTCCCTTTCCGCGACGGCCTCGACGCCGCCGCGGAACGTGGTATCGCGGCCGTCATCCAGCCCGGAGGCTCGATGCGTGACGCCGAGGTGATCGCCGCCGCCGACGAACACGGCATGGCCATGGTGTTCACCGGCGTGCGCCACTTCCGTCACTGAGGCGGCATGCAGACCGCTTTATTGCTCATCGTCGGCCTGGTCCTGCTGCTCGGCGGCGCCGAACTGATGATCCGTGGCGCCACGCGGCTGGCGGTGGCCACCGGTCTGTCACCGCTGGTGGTGGGCCTGACCGTGATGGCGTTCGGCACCAGTGCGCCCGAGCTGGCAATCGGCGTCGATGCGGCGCTCAGCGGTGTGCCGGCCATCGCCGTCGGCAACGTGGTCGGTAGCAACATCGCCAACGTGCTGCTGATACTGGGCCTGAGCGCGCTGGTGGCGCCGCTGCTGGTGGCGCGCCAGTTGATCCGGTTGGACGTGCCCGTGATGCTGGCAGTGTCGGTGCTGGTCATGGCCCTGGCCTACGACGGGCGTATCGGTCGTGTCGAAGGGGCGGCGCTGGTGCTCGGGGCAGTGGCCTACACGGTTGTGCTGATCCGTCTGGCGCGGCGCGAGTCGGCGGCTGCCCGGGCGGCCGAGGATGTCCCCGATCCGAGCGTGCGCGCGGTGTGGTGGCGTGACCTGGCGCTGGTGTGCGTCGGCCTGCTGGTGCTGGTGCTGGGCGCGCGCGCGCTGGTGACGGCGGCTGTGTCCGTTGCGTTGGGACTCGGCATCAGCGAACTGGTGGTGGGTCTCACGGTGGTGGCCGTGGGCACCTCGCTGCCGGAAATCGCCGCGTCCGCCGTGGCCACGATGCGGGGTCAGGGTGAGATGGCGGTCGGCAACGTGGTGGGCAGCAATATCTACAACCTGCTGGTGGTGCTCGGCGCGAGCGCCGCGGTTGCCACGGGCGGGATGCCGGTCAGCGCGGCGGCGCGCACCTTCGATCTGCCGGTGATGACGGTGGTGGCGTTCGCCTGCCTGCCGATTTTCTTCAGCGGGCACCGCATCGCCCGTTGGGAAGGCGGCCTGTTCCTGGGCTACTACATCGCCTATACCGCGTATCTGTTGCTGGACGGGACCGGCCATGACGCCGCGCCACTGTTCGGGCGGGTGATGATGGGATTCGTGGTGCCGCTGACGGTGGTCACGCTGGCGGTGGTGACGGTGCGCGCCTGGCGCGCCCGGCACGCCGGCTGAACGTTATCTGGAAGAGGACGATCCGTGAAACTTCTGGTGATTGGCTCGGGTGGCCGTGAGCACGCCCTGGCCTGGAAATTGGCGCAATCGCCACGTGTGCAGCAGGTGTTTGTGGCGCCCGGTAACGCCGGGACTGCCGGTGAGCCGAAGGTAGCCAACGTCGACATCGCCGCCGAGGACGTGGCTGGCCTGCTGGCGTTTGCGCAGCAAGAGCGCATCGATCTGACCGTGGTCGGTCCCGAAGCGCCCCTGGTGGCGGGCGTGGTGGATGCCTTTGCTGCCGCCGGGCGGCGGTGTTTCGGGCCGCGCCAGGCGGCGGCGCAGTTGGAGGGCAGCAAGGCGTTTGCCAAGGATTTCCTGCGCCGGCACCGCATTCCCACCGCCGGGTACGAGACCTTCGACGACCTCGCGGCGGCCCTGGACCATGTCGAGCGGCGGCCGCTGCCGATGGTGATCAAGGCCGATGGGTTGGCTGCCGGCAAGGGCGTGGTGATCTGCGACAGCCGCGAGCAGGCGCGCGCCGCGCTGCAGGCAATGCTCGGCGAAGGTGCCTTCGGTGGCGCCGGCGCGCGGGTGGTGGTCGAGGACTTCCTGGACGGCGAGGAAGCGAGCTTCATCGTCATGGTCGACGGTGGGCATATCCTGCCGTTGGCCAGTTCGCAGGATCACAAAGCACGCGACGACGGGGACCGTGGCCCGAATACCGGTGGCATGGGGGCCTATTCGCCGGCGCCGGTGGTGACCGGGCCGGTGCACGCGCGCATCCTGCGCGAGGTGATCGAGCCGACCGTGGCGGCCCTGGCTGCCGAGGGCACGCCCTACACGGGGTTTCTGTATGCCGGTGTCATGATCGACGTCAACGGTGCCCCGCGCGTGCTCGAGTTCAATTGCCGCCTGGGCGACCCGGAAACGCAACCCCTGCTGCTGCGCCTGCGTTCGGACCTGGTGGGTCTGATCGAGGCGGCCCTCGATGGCCGGCTCGACCGGGTCGAGGCCGAGTGGGATGCGCGACCGGCGCTGGGCGTGGTGCTGGCGGCGGCCGGCTATCCCGGGGATTACGCCAAGGGCACGCCGATACCGGCCTTGCCCCGGCCGGATCCGGCGGATGCCAAGGTGTTTCACGCCGGTACGGCCCTGCGGGACGCGCGGGTGGTGACCGCGGGCGGCCGGGTGCTGTGCGCCACCGCCCTGGGTGACACCGTGGCGCAGGCGCAGCAGGCGGCCTATGCGCTGGTGCGGGACGTTGCCTGGCCGCAGGCGTACTACCGCAGTGACATCGGTTACCGGGCGGTGGCGCGCGAGCAGGCGACGGATTGACGGCGTGCCGGCAGGGGGCCGGGACGCCTTCGAGCAGGATGACACGATGAGCACGGTCGACGTCGCGGCGGTTGCCGCCTATCTCACGGATCTGCAGGATCGTATCTGCGCCATGCTGGAGGCCGAGGACGGCCGGGCGCGCTTCCTTGAGGATTCCTGGCAGCACGCCGCCGGCGGTGGCGGGCGCACGCGTGTGCTGGAAGGCGGCGCAGTCATCGAGCGGGGCGCCGTGAACTTCTCGCACGTGCACGGCTCGGCGTTGCCGGGCACCGCCAGCGAACGCCACCCGGGGCTCGCCGGCTGTCGGTTCGAGGCGCTGGGGGTGTCTTTGGTCACCCATCCGCTGAATCCCTACGTGCCGACGTCGCATGCCAATGTGCGTCTGTTCGTGGCGCACCGGCCGGACGACGCCCCGGTGTGGTGGTTCGGCGGTGGCTTCGACCTCACCCCGTACTACGGTTTCGACGAGGACTGCGTGTTCTGGCACCGTCAGGCACAGGCTGCCTGCGCGCCGTTCGGCGTCGAGCTGTATCCGCGCCTGAAGCGCTGGTGCGACGAGTATTTCTGCAATCACCACCGGGGTGAGCAGCGGGGCATCGGCGGCATCTTCTTCGACGATTACGACGCCGGCGGCTTCGCGCGGGCATTCGCCTTCCTGCGCAGCGTCGGCGAACACTACATCACTGCCTATCAGCCGCTGGTGGCGCGTCGCAAGCACACCGCCTACGGCGAGCGCGAACGCGACTTTCAGCTGTTCCGGCGCGGTCGCTACGTGGAATTCAACCTGCTGCACGACCGTGGCACGCGCTTTGGTATCCAAAGCGGTGGCCGGGCGGAGTCGATCCTGGTGTCCATGCCGGCGTTGGCATCCTGGCGTTACCGCTGGCAGGCCGAGCCCGGAACGCCGGAGGCGGAGCTGACCGAGAAATACCTCAGGCCACGCGACTGGTTGGCCTGACGGCGTCGGTTCAGCTGCCGCACCAGGCGGCCGGGTTGACCGGCTTGCCACGGTGGCGAATCTCGAAATACACGCCGCTGGCATCGCCCCGGTCACCCACGGTGGCGATGACCTCGCCTCCACGCACGCGCTGGCCGGGCCGTTTGAGTACGGCATCGTTGTAACCGTAAAGGCTCATGTAGCCTTCGCCGTGATCGACGATGACCAGCAGGCCGTAACCGCCCAGTACGTCGGCATATACGACCTTCCCGGCGTGGATGCTGCGCACCGAGGCGCCGGGCTTGGCATCGATCACCACGCCGTCCCAGCGGGTACGTCCGCTTGCCCGTGAGCTGCCGTAATTCGCCTTGAGGCGGCCGCTGATCGGCCACGGCAGGCGCCTGCGCAGCGCCGAGAAGCGCTGGCCGGACAAGGTGGGTGTGGGCTCGGCGCTCACCAGCGGGCCGAGCTTGGCACCATCGGCCGGCGTTTTGTCGCGGCGCGCGCGCTGGCGTTCCTGCTCGCGTTCGCGCTCGCGCGCTGCACGCCGGGCGATGTCCCGCAGCAGCGCGTTCAACTCGCGGCGATCCTTTTCCAGCGCCTGCACCCGCTGTTCGCCGCGGTTCACCTGTTCCTCGGCGCGCGCCAGTAACGCCTTGCGTTCCTCGCGCCGCGCCGCGAGCTGCTGCTGCTGCCGTTCGAGATCCTGCTGCCGCTGCGCCAGCGTGTCCGCATCGGCGGCGATCTGCAGCTCGCGCTCGGCGAAGCGGTCCAGCTGGGCCTGCAGGGTCTCCAGGCGCGTTACCTGCGCCTGTGCCAGGTAACGCTGGTAGCGCAGGTGGCGCGCCAACACGGTGGGGTCCTGCTGTTTCAGCAGCAGTTTCAGGCGGTCCCCGGCGCCGCCCCGCGCGGCCAGCGCCAGGCTGCGAGCGAGCGTGTGGCGGCGGCGTTCGATGTCCGCCTGCGCGGCCTCCTGCTGGGTGCGCAGCTCGCGCAGTCGCTGTTCGACGGCGTTGACTTCTGCCTGTGTCTGGCGCAGGCGAGCGTTGACCTGCGCCACCTGGCGATCGGCCTCGGCCAGGCGTTCGCGCAGGTTGTCGCGTTCGAACAGTTGTTTGCGCAAGGTGCCCACGGCCTGGCCAAGTTCCTCGGTCAGGCGTTCCAGGCGTGACTTGGCGTGCGCCGCTTCGTCGGCGCGGGCCGGTGTGATGCCGCACAGCAGCAGTACGACGGCCAGGCCGACCGGCAGCAGAATATTGGGGACGATGGACACCGGGCCGGACGGTCGGGGTGAATCAGGCAGCGCGCATAGTAAACTTTCGCTCGCGCTGCTCCCAGCGCCGCGTTTTGCCCGAGTGTTTTCCCCGCATGGCTTTCATTCTCGCCAATATCGAATTGTTCGCAGCCTTCACCTGCGTGGCCGCCCTGCTGTGGCTCACCTATCAGGTCGAGGGTTTGCTCGGTTACCGCAGCGTGCCGCCCGGTGACGCCGTACGCCTGATCAATGACGGCGCCACGGTGCTGGACTTGCGCCCGGCGGAGCAGTTCGCCGCCGGTCACCTGGCCAGTGCGGTTAACCTCGCGCCGGACGCGGCTGCCGGCTGGTTGGCCAAGCAGCGCAAGGCCAAGCAGCGCCCGGTGGTGCTGGTGACATCGCCGCGTCAGTCACTGTTCGGCCTGGCGCGCGCGCTGCGCGGGCAGGGCGTGGAACAGGTGTATGTGCTCAAGGGCGGCGTCGGTGGCTGGGCCCAGGCGCAGCTGCCACTGGTGAAATGACCCGTCGCCACGTTTCAGGTTCAGGATTGTCAGTCATGGTCACGATTTATACCGGCGCGCTGTGTGGCTACTGCGCCATGGCAAAGCGATTGCTGCAGGACAAGGGCGTCGCTTTCACCGAAATTCCGGTGGACATGGACCCGGCGCGGCGCGCCGAGATGGAACAGCGTAGCGGGCGACGCACGGTGCCGCAGATTTTCGTCGGTGAGCACCACGTCGGAGGCTATGACGATCTCGCTGCCCTGGAGCGGGCCGGAAGGCTGGACGCCCTGCTGGCCGGCGAGTAACCGCTTTTTACGTTCGAGGAAATTTCCATGTCCGATTCGGCCGGCGCGGCTGCCCAGGCGCCGCAGGCGCAGTTCAACATCCGCCGCATTTACCTGAAGGACATGTCCTTCGAGTCGCCCAAGGCACCGCAGATATTCGACAGCAACGCGCAGCCGCAGATCGACCTGCAGTTGGGGGCGGGTGCCGCGCAGGTGGGCGAGAACCTGCACGAGGTGGTGGTCAACGTCACCGCCACGGTGCGCAGTGGCGAAGACACGGTGTTTCTGGTCGAAGTCCAGCAGGCCGGCCTGTTCCACATCGAGAACGTCGCACCCGAGCAGCTGGGCTGGGTTCTGGGCGTGACCTGTCCGAACGTGTTGTTTCCCTATGCCCGCCAGGTGGTGTCGGACGCGACGGTGGCCGGCGGGTTCCCGCCGCTGCTGCTGTCGCCGGTGAACTTCGAGGCGCTGTATCAGCAGCATCTGCAGCGCCAGCAGGGCGCAGCGGGCGACGGTCAGGTCACTCACTGATCCGGCCGACTCGGTCGTGACCGACACACTGGCGGTACTGGGCGCCGGCTCGTGGGGCACGGCGCTGGCCATCGCGCTGGCGCGCCGCGGTCATGCCGTTCGCCTGTGGACGCGCAGCGCCGCTGATGCCGCGGCCATGAACGCGCTGCGTGTGAACGCGCGCTATCTGCCGGATCTGGTGCTGCCGACCGGAGTGACGGCTACGGCCGCGCTCGACGCGGCGGTGGCGGGTGCCGACGGCGTGCTGGTGGCGGTGCCAAGCAGTGCCTTTCGGGAACTCCTGCGGCAGTTGGCGCCGCTGGCCGACTGGCGGCAGCTGGCCTGGGCCAGCAAGGGCTTCGAACGCGATTCCGGGAACCTGTTGCACGAGGTGCTGGCCGAGGAATTGGGCCCCCAGGTGGAAGGTGTCGTGATTTCCGGCCCGAGTTTTGCCGCCGAGGTGGCCCTGAATCTGCCGACGGCGCTGGTGGTTGCCGCCCGGCAGGCGGCGGATGCCGACGCCTGGGTGCGGCGTCTGCATGGCGACGCGCTGCGCGCCTATCGCAGTGATGATCCGATTGGTGTGCAGGTGGGCGGTGCGGTCAAGAACGTGCTGGCGATCGCCGCCGGTATGGCCGACGGTGCCGGGTTCGGCGCCAATGCGCGGGCGGCGCTGGTGACGCGCGGCCTGGTCGAAGTGCAGCGGCTCGGCGTGGCGCTGGGCGCCCAGCCGCAGACGCTGCTGGGCCTGGGTGGTCTTGGTGACCTGCTGCTGACCTGCACCGACGACCAGTCCCGCAATCGGCGGCTGGGGCTGGCCTTGGCGGCGGGCAAGACCCTGCAGCAGGCCAGCGAGGCGCTGGGGCAGGTGGCCGAGGGTGCGGTCACCGTCCGGGCCGTACAGCGCCTGGCGCAGCGATTCACGGTGCAGATGCCCATCTGTGCGGCGGTGTACAGCGTGTTGTACGAGGGATGCGCGGCGCGTGACGCCATGCAGGCGCTGCTGGCGCGCGCGCCCACGGACGAGTTCTGAAGTCAGGCCGTATGCGGTCAGCTGGCGCCTGCGTAGCCGTGCTGGCGCCAGGCCTCGAATACCGTGACCGCCACCGCGTTCGACAGGTTGAGGCTGCGGCTTCCGGGGCGCATGGGCAGCCGGAGTATCTGCGTTGGCGCCAGGGCGTCCAGCACGGTGTCCGGCAGGCCGCTGGTCTCGGCGCCGAACAGCAGGGCGTCGCCCGGCTGATAGGCCACATCCGCAAAGGCGCGCCGGCCGCGGGTGCTGAACGCCCACAGCCGTGGGTGGCCGAGCGCGGTCAGGCAGGCGGCCAGGTCTGGATGGCGGCGCACGCTGGCGTACTCGTGGTAGTCGAGGCCGGCGCGGCGCAGGCGCGCATCGTCCGGCTCGAAGCCGAGCGGCTCGACCAGGTGCAGGGCGGCGCCGGTGTTGGCGCACAGCCGTATGATGTTTCCGGTATTGGGCGGAATCTGTGGTGACAAGAGAATGACGTGGAACACGGGCACCAGATGCTGAGCGAAGCCGAGTTGCTGCGCACCGAATTTTGCGGCCTGCAGATGCGCACGCCGCTGGTGCTGCTGTCCGGCTGTGTGGGATTCGGGCAGGAATATACGCGCGTCGCCGGCTTCAGCCACAGCGACGTGGGCATGGTGGTGCTCAAGGGCACCACGCTGGAGCCGCGCCTGGGTAACGCGCCGCATCGCTTGGCCGAGACCCCGGAGGGCATGCTGAACGCCATCGGGTTGCAGAATCCGGGCGCGCGGGCGGTGGTGCGCGACATTCTGCCGCGACTGGATTATTCCCAGACGCTGTACGCCGCCAACGTGTCCGGCGCCACGGTGGAAGAGTACGCCGAGGTGACGCGCATCTTCGACGACTCACCGGTCGCCGCGATCGAGCTGAACATCTCGTGCCCCAACGTCAAGGCCGGTGGCGTGCAGTTTGGCAACGATCCGGATATGTCGGCGCGCGTGGTCAGCGCGTGTCGAGAAATGACCCGCAAGCCGCTGATTACAAAGCTATCGCCAAATCAGACCGACATTGCCGAGAACGCCCGCCGCTGCATCGAGGCGGGAACCGATGCGTTCGCTGCCATCAACACGCTGCAGGGCATGGCCATCGACCTCAAGGCCCGTCGGCCGGTGCTCGGCAACCGTCAGGGTGGCTTGTCCGGGCCGGCGATCAAGCCCGTGGCGCTGCTCAAGGTTCGCCAGGTATACGAGGTGGCGAAGGCGCACGGCGTGCCGATCATCGGCCAGGGAGGCGTGGCGGGTGCCGACGATGCGCTCGAGTTCCTGCTGGCCGGCGCCAGCGCGGTGGGTGTCGGAACGGCGCTGTTCTACGACCCGCTGATCTGCCCGACCATCAACGCCGGCATCATCGACTACCTGCGTGCAGGCCGGCACGCGGGGGTGGGGGAGCTGGTCGGCGCGCTGGCCTGGTAGCGAGGGCGGGCGGTGCCCGTCGCCACACCTCGCCCGACGGCAGCTCAGCGACCGGCCCGGCACAGTGCCCATACGTCGACCCGTGCCACGCCGGCGCGCTTCAGTGCCGTGGCCAGCGCCCCTACGGTGGCGCCGGTGGTCATGACATCGTCCACGATCGCGACGTGGTCCAGCGCCAGCAGGGGCGACACGTCGAATGCGCCGCGCAGGTTGCGTCGGCGCTGCGCCGGCGCCAGGCCGGACTGCGGCGCGGTGTGCCGCTGGCGCCGGCAACGGTGGCTTTCGACCGGAATGCTCAGGCGCCGGCCGACCTCGCGGGTGAGCACCTGCGCCTGGTCGTAGCCGCGCTGGCGCAGGCGGGCGTCGTGCAGTGGCACCGGCATCAGTGCCTGTGGTCGCGGCCATTGGCCGTTGCGGGCCGCCTCGGCCAGCAGGGCGCCGGTCAGGCGGGCGAGACCCAGGCGCCCGCCGAACTTCAGGCCCTGCACCAGCCGGTCCAGCGGTGGCGCGTAATGGAAGGCCGCGTGGGCAGCATGCTGTGGCGGTGCGCGGCGCAGACAGCGGCCGCACACACTGCTCAGCGGCAAGGGTTCCGCGCACAGCCGGCAGGCGTGGCCCAGCCACGGCAGGTCCGCGCGGCAATCCGTGCACAGCGGCAGCCGGCGGTCACCGTCGGCGCCGCACAGGGTGCACTGCGGCGGCAACACGAACGCCAGCAGGGCGTCGAGCTTTTCGTCAACTTTTCTTCGCATGCCAGGTTGACAAGGGTCGGCCCGCCGCTATTCTGACGCCCGCGGCGCCCGCCGCACCGTGATGTTTTTCACCCTCCGGAGTCCGCCTGTGACCGCCATCCGCCACGACTGGACGCGCGACGAGATCCGTGCGCTGTTCGATCTGCCGTTCAGCGACCTGCTGTACCGCGCCCAGTGCACCCATCGTGCCCACTTCGACCCGAACGCAGTGCAGGTAAGCACGTTGCTGAGCATCAAGACCGGTGCCTGCCCGGAGGACTGCGGCTATTGCCCGCAAAGTGCCCACCATGCGGCAGACCTCGAGCGTGAGGCGTTGATGGATGTGGAGGCGGTGGTCAGCGCCGCGCGGGCCGCCCGCGATGCCGGCGCCAGCCGCTTTTGCATGGGGGCCGCCTGGCGCAGCCCGCGCGAGAAGGACTTCGGCCGGGTGCTGGACATGGTGCGCGAGGTCAAGGCGCTGGGCCTGGAGACCTGTGTGACGCTGGGCATGCTCAAGGGCGATCAGGCGACGCGCCTGAAGGACGCCGGGCTGGACTACTACAACCACAACCTCGATACCTCGCCCGAGTATTACGGCGAGATCATCACCACCCGTACTTTCGATGACCGGCTCGATACCCTGGCGCAGGTGCGCGAGGCGGGCGTCAATGTGTGCTGCGGCGGCATCGTCGGCATGGGCGAGTCGCGCGATGACCGGGTCGGCCTGCTCGAATCCCTGGCCAACCTGCCCGAGCACCCGCAAAGCGTGCCGATCAACTACCTGGTGCAGGTGGCGGGCACCCCGCTGGCCGGTACCGCGGCGCTCGATCCGCTCGAGTTCGTGCGCACCATCGCCGTGGCACGGTTGCTGATGCCGGCCTCCGTGGTGCGTCTGTCGGCCGGTCGCGAGAGCATGGACGATGCGCTGCAGGCGCTGTGTTTCCTGGCCGGCGCCAACTCGATCTTCTACGGCGACAAGCTGCTCACCACCGGCAACCCGGCGGCCGAGCGCGACCGCGCGCTGTTCGAGCGGCTGGGCCTGTGCCGGCGGCGCCG
>OBIY01000383.1_pt1 | contig 17903 bp, 11 predicted proteins | sample 1519841 | NCBI WGS metagenome assembly OBIY01 (sample SAMN03019774, study PRJEB22545) | beach sand metagenome | biome: beach; feature: sea beach; material: beach sand | place: USA: Municipal Pensacola Beach, FL | collected 2010-07-30 | depth 30-40 cm m
TGTCGATTGCTCTGGGTTGGGCCGAGGTGCTTTCTGCACAGAGGATATATATCGGGGTCAATGCGGTCGACTATTCAGGTTACCCAGATTGTCGACCCGAGTATGTTGACGCGTTCCAGCAACTTGCAAACCTGGCTACCAGGCAGGGTGTGGAGGGCAAGCCTATCGAGATTGCGGCACCTTTGGTGAAACTGAGCAAGGCGGAAATCATTGATCTGGGGAATCACCTTGGAGTGGATTATGCGGTGACTATTTCCTGTTATAATCCTGCGCCCGGCGGTGAGGCCTGCGGAGTTTGCGATGCCTGTAGGCTTCGTGCTCAGGGCTTTTATGAAGCCGGTGTTGAAGACCCAACTCGCTATCAGTAGTGAGTGAAAAGTTTGTAACCCGTAAAAAGGGCCGTTAGCTCAGTCGGTAGAGCAGTGGACTTTTAATCCGCGTGTCCAGGGTTCGATTCCCTGACGGCCCACCATCCTGGTTTTAATCCAAGTTATTCACCTCAGTTGACGATTCCCTGGATTTTCTCGCTGCTCCCGGCCCGATGCGTAACGAGTGAGGGACTTTAAGCTGACGTAGCCGTATAGGGAAGTTTGATCTTTTTGGGTTGTGTCTATGTCACACGGGCATCATCATGATTTCCATGTCGGCGAACGACGCCTGACCCTGGCGGTTGCGGTTAATTTACTGCTAACCGTAACTCAGGTTGTGGGCGGCCTGTTTGCTGGTAGCCTGGCGCTGATCGCCGATGCTTTGCATAACCTCAGCGACGCCACCGCGCTGATCATTGCTCTGGTTGCCCGGCGCATAGCTGGTCGTCCAGCTGATGACCAACTTACCTTTGGTTATCGTCGTGCAGAGGTGGTCGCGGCACTGATTAACCTGACTGTGCTTTTGGTTATCGCGGTCTATCTGGTTACTCAGGGCGTGATTCGGCTGTTTGATCCCCAACCAGTAACTGGCAGCGTGGTGATCATTGTAGCCACTATCGCGTTGTTGGTTGATTTGGCAACAGTAGCCTTGACCTGGTCGATGTCTAAATCGAGCGTCAATATACGCGCGGCGATGTTGCACAACTTTGCTGATGCATTGACTTCTCTCGGCGTGATTTTCGCCGGGCTCGCGATTGTCTGGTTTGATTTCCACCTGGCCGATGTTCTCGTCACCTTTCTGGTGGCCGGGTACGTGTTTCATCACGTGTTTCAGGATTTGCGCCGGGTGATCGGAATTCTGATGAACAGTGTTCCACCGCATTTGCAGCTGGATGCTATTAGTGAAAAATTAACGAGTCTGGAAGGCATCGCCTCGCTGCACCATCAGCACCTCTGGTCTCTGGATGAACATCGGGCTTCATTCGATGCGCATGTGGTCATGTCTGCCGGGGATTTATCTCAGCTGCCAGTGGAGAAGCTGGAACGGGTGAGGTTGGCGATCAAGAATTGTTTGGCCGGTGAATTTGACATTCACCACTCGACGCTGGAGTTTGAGTTTTCCGAAAACCCCGTCTGTTCAGATCCGGGCTGTTCCGGTGGGGTGGAGAACCAGCAAGAACATGGGGGAGGCCGCCATTAGCACTCCCCCAAATTCGCCAGATTAGTCGCTTAAACCGGATAGATCAGATAGCGAGGGGGAACGGCGGTATCAAGAATCGCCTTGCGTGAGCGGAATTTCAGCTCGCCATCCACCTCGATGATATTGTCATGGTAATGGCCTACTACCAGCAGCTCTGAATGTCCGCTGGCATTGGTGTAGAAAAGGCTTACGTTGGTATCAGCGTGGATTGCACCGTCCGGCTGCATTTCACAGAAGTTGCGATAAATCTGGTAGCGCGGCTGGTAATGTTCAACCGCGTGATTCCAGACTTCGTTCACATAAGTGCAGCGATCCTGCAACCTCTCGTAACAGTCATCCAGCATCATGCCGACCGGCAGGTTATGTTTCACATGTTCCTGGGTGGTTAGCTCATAGCTGCCGGGATTGTCGAAAGTTGCCAGCCAGCCTTCCATATTGCGTCGTTCCAGCGCATGGGTATAAGCGCGCTGCAGGTTATCGACCCTGGCCAGCAGGGTCGCGTCGGTAATCTGTCCCATCCTTAGAGTCCCATCCTCTGTTTGTAATCGTTCCACCACGGCGTACTGCCGGCTTCGTCGTTCTGCATGCAACGTTTGCCGTCTGGTGATTCCGCCAGCCCCTTAACAAAATTGATGGTATTGCCTGGTGCTGATACAGCTTTCTGCACCCGTTCGAACACCGCGCTATCCTCAATGCTGACAAAGCCGCTTGGGCCGAGCAGATTGGCCGACTGCCTGATACGGTGGTTGTGGATCGCATCATCGTCATCAGCAAAGCCGAGATAGGTGTAATGCACTTCAGTTTTATCCGGGCCGACGGGCCGCCCAAAGCGGAAGTTAATCGAATTGAGATGCTTTACCGATTGGCAAAGTGGTCGAATCAGGTTAACCGTTGCGGTCAGTTCGTCATTACGTGTCTCAACTACCGAAGCGTCGTTTAGGTAACCGTTGTCCTCATAGGGTTTGGTACCGTAATCGATGCCCCAGTGACCGCCTGTGCCGTCAGAAATCATCGTGCCCTTGCCGCCCTGAAAATCGAGCAGGCGGAAAGCGGTGTGTAGCAACCCGGCGTGGTAGCCGTCGTTGTCCATATAGATTTTCCAGTTACAGTTAAAGGTAATCTTCTGGTAACCAAGTAACTGTAACGGACGTTCCCCGCCGCCCAGCGCGTTACGCAGCGCCGGTGCTGCATCGCCGAGGAACTCTTCCATCGGCGGAGTTGCCGGATCAAAAGTAGCCCACACTACCTGCGACCAGACTGTTGTGCGCAGCTGGGTAAGGCCATAATCTTTTTTATCAAAATCGGTTCTAAAACGTTCTTCACCCGGTGTCACGTGGCAGGTGCCTTTGTTGTCAAACACCCAGCCGTGGTAGGGGCAGGTGAAATCAGTCGCTTTACCCAGGAATTCACTGGCCAGTTCTACGCCGCGGTGACTGCAGGCATTGACCATCGTATGGAACTCATTTTCACCGGTATGGGTGACGATAACTGGGGTCTCACCGATATAGAAGGTTTTGTAGTCACCCACTTCCGGAATTTCGGCCACCAGGGCTACTGGTTGCCAGAAAGGGCCGTAAAAAATCCGCTCGAGTTCCAGTCGGTAGATATCCGGGTCGGTATAGACCGAAAAAGGGACTCGGGTGTGATCCGTCCATTTCTGCAGTGCAGAAGGGGAGAGTGGTGAATTCATGGTCGACATTCCTCTCTTTCAAGTTAGGTTGCGTGCCCCCGGGTTGGGATGGGGTGGCAATGCCAGCATTTTCCAGCGGCCTGGTTAGTTGTTAGTCAATCCTGACTGTTATAGTCCAGCTGATAGCGGTTTAACCTACCAGTTTGAGGCCACGTTCAGGGAGTCTAGCCGGTTAAACCGTATTCACAGTTGTTATCGGTCAATTTCCGGTAACCCCGACAGACCCCCGTCTAAATGATAAACCAGTGTCCGGGTCAGGCATAGGGTGCTGCCGGGTTTGAGCATCCGGCGCCGGTTGACGCTAATGCCGTTTTGAGTCCCCCCCGAGACGCATTCCCAGAGCCAGCAGAGAGCAGATCAGAAACGCACTGCCATAGAACAGAAATCCAAAACGATAACGCATCACTGGCTCGACATCTGTCTGCGCCAGCAGCAGGCCGAGAAAGGCGATCCCGCAAATACTGCCCAGGTAACGCATCACACTCAGCGCACCGGAGGCCATACCCGCGTCTTTTTCTTCAACTGCACTCAGCACAGTCGCCTGGGCCGGTCCTGTATTCAGCCCCAGACCGGCACCAACCATAAACAGCCAGGGCGCTATCGGCAACAGCATTGCCCATGAGTGAGCGGTTGCCAGACCGGCCATGCCGACCAGTGACGTAAGTGACCCCGATAGCGCTACCCAGCGGTTGCTGAAGCGGCTGGCGAGTCTACCGCCGAGAGGCGAGCAGATAGCCATGCCGGCAGTGGTGACCAACATCATTAAACCAACCTGGTCTGCGGGGGTGGCGTAGATTTCCTCCAGCAGGTAGGGCATTTGAAACAGCACACCGTACATACCAAAGTTCTGTACCGCGATAACCAGGATGGCGCAGGTAAAAGGCCGCACTTTGAACAGCCTCACCTCCAGTACCGGCTCTAGCTGCCGCAGTTCCCAGAAGATGAAACCGAAGGCGAGCAGCACACTGGCGGAAAGAAGCACTAAGCCACTTGCTGCTGGTAGTCGTATGCCAACTACAAAACTACCCAGTAAGGTGATTAGCAGCAACGAGCCAAACCAGTCAAACAGCGGACCGCCGATTGGTTGCCGCTGTTCTGGTGGGGGCAGTTGCATTCCTGTTGACAGCAGCGCTGAGATCAGCAACACCGGCAGGTTGAGCCAGAAGACTGACTGCCAGCCGAAATGGTGAATCATGAACCCACCCACCGGTGGACCCAGCGCGGCGGAGATGGCCAGGCCACCCGCCAGCATACCGAGGGCCGCAGCACGCTGTTCTGGCGGAACACTGTTTCTGACTACCGCAATGCTGCACGGCATCAGCAGCGCACTTCCGAGGCCCATGACCGTGCGCGAAACCACCAGTAACGGAATGGTGGGAGCGAAGCTGCCAATCAGTGCGCCAACCAGAAACATTAGCCAGCCTGCTTTTAACAGACGACCGTGTCCCCAGAGGTCACCCAGCTTTCCCGCAGGGCTCAGAAATAGCACCGAAACCAGCAGGTAACTGACGATCAGCCACTGCGACAGCAGACTGTCATTGGCACCAAAGTGAGTGCCGATGGCCGGCAGCGCGACGGCAATGGTGGTGGAGTTGAGTGGAATCAGCCCCGCCCCCATACCGAGGGCGAGGATGATTCTCAGCTTTGATGCGTCCTTGCGATCATTCAAAACGGGGGTCGAGGGCCACCAGTTTCACCGGTAGCTGGTGAGTCGCCTCCCCACGCAGTTTGGAATGCCGTTTTGATGATAACCGAATCCGCTATTTACGCAGAAATTCCAGACATGTGCGGTTGAAATCTTCGTTCTGCTCGGCCTGTACCCAATGGCCGGTTTCGGAATAGACCACCAGCTTGGCGTTGTCACACTCAGCCATGATTTCCATGGCTGACTCAACCGGGCAGGCGCGATCATCCCGGCCCCAGAGGACCAGCAGCGGCTTGTTTTTCAGAACGTGCAAGCGGTCGCGCAGGTCGACGATATTCAGCGTCTGAAACACCTTCGGTGGCTGGCTCAGTGCGACCTCGTAGCGTTCGTTTAGCAGCTCTTCGTCGACCACCGCGGGTGCAAAGGTCAGGTATTCGAGAAAAGTGCGCAGTTTGTCTTTGGTGAAACCACCTTCCTGCTGCCCCAGCTCTTTCAGCATTGCAATCGCCGGCATTGCCAGATAGCGCTCCATCGGTCCAATGCCGCCGGGAGCCATCACCGTCAATTTATCTACCCGGTCGGGATGATCCTGGGTGAAGCGGATCGACATCGCGCCACCCATTGAATTACCGACCAGGTTTACGTTGTCAAACCCTTTTTTATCGATGAAATTGGTCAGCGCCGCCATCAGCGAGTCAAAGTCAAAATTGCCGTCCTCTGGTTTATCGGATAGTCCATAGCCGATCGCATCCGGGGCGATTGCGTGATAGCCGGCATCAGCAAAAAAATCGAGATTGGTTTTCCAGTTGGTCCAGCCGCCGCTGCCCTGGCCGCCACCGTGGAGAAAAATCAACGGAATACCGCCTTCCCCCCGTTCGTGGTAGTGCATTTTCAGCCCACCGTCCAGCTCCAGAAACTTTCCAACCCTGGCGTGTTTGTATTCCATCTGACTCTCCCCTGTGATTCTAGTGAATAGCTATTGGCTTCAGCGTGAACAGCTCCTAATGAGGGCTGTCGCGTAGCCCTAAGGGTAACGCAGACCCCACATTATGACCCAAAAGCGAAGGATGCCTCCTGATCACACCGACAAATGCAAGCATAACCATGATCATGGTGAATCCATAGATAGTCGGCACCAGACCAACGTCGGTGCGGCCAAGAAACTGCGGTGCTACCGCCAGGGCGGTCCCGAGGATGGCATTTTGAACCCCGACCTCAACGGTGATGGTGATCACCTGCGGTGGGGTCAGCCTGGCGAAACGGGCGACCGCCAGGCCAAACACCATGGTTACACAGTTGAGCAGCAGGGCAGGCGGGCCGGCACTGGTGAGTAGCAGGATTAGATTATCGCGTTCACGAGCGATGATTCCACCAATAGCCACCAGTAGAAACAGTAGCGACAGCACCCTGACAGCGTCGGCAAAGCGGCGAGTCAGTTCCGGGACCTGGGCGTTCACAATCATCCCCAGGGTCACTGGTATCACCGTAAGCAATGCAATCTGTAGCATGGTTTTTACCACCGGCAGCTGGATCACCTGGCCTTCACCGAGTAGATAAATCAGCGCCAGATTGAGCAGAACCGGCACCGTGAAAACAGCCAGCAGGCTACTGCAGGCGGTCAGTGTCACCGACAGAGCGACATCCCCCCGTGCCAGCAGCACAAATAGATTGGAGACTGCGCCGCCGGGGGTAAGTGCAATGAGCATCACCCCAACGGCGTAAATCGGCGGCATCGGAAACAGTTCGATCAGTAGCAGTGCAATCAACGGAAGCATCACGATCTGACAAATCAGGCCGATTGAAATAGCCTTTGGCTGGATTACCAGCCGGCTGAAATCGTGCACCGTTAATCCCATGCCCATGCCAAACATGATCAGGGCGAGGGAGCCGGGAATGATCAGTCCGATAAGTTCCTGCATGTCGTGCTTGACCCCCTCTCGTCTCCTCCACTCTCCTCGGACAGTTCGCCGGCACCGACCAGCTGTCGATAAAACCAAAATCAGTGCGTCGAACCGCACCCGAACTGTGCATAAGTCAGTAGTTTACGCACAAGCCGGCTGGAACCGGATCAAATTGGCAAACCCCAGTGCCAGTTCTACATCTGTTTATTAGGAGGTTATGTAACTATATGTTTTTTATAGGCTATTATATCTTGTTTAATTTTTGAGCAATCTAAAAGCCAGTCGCCTGAACGCTCGGTCTTGATCTGTTTATGGACTAGATACCCACAGAGTTATCCCCAAACTCTGGGGATTAATCTAAATTCCATTAAAGGTCATGAACTTGCGCGTTAAAGCTGCGTGACAGGATTGTCAAAAAAGTGGTTCATCACCGCAATCATCATGCCGTGGTCGGCCGCTCCAGCGCTCTCCCTGGCACTGTGCATTGACCACATTGGATTGCCTACATCCACCGACCGAACGCCGAGCGCAGCGGCGGTGATTGGGCCAATCGTACTGCCGCAGGGCAGGTCGTTGCGGTGCACATAATGCTGTACCGGTACGCCCACCTGCGCACACCAGTCACTGAACAGTGCCTGCGACACCGCTTCACTGGAGTATCTCTGGCTGGCGTTAATCTTTATGGCAGGCCCGCCGTTTACCTGCACCGGGTGATCGGCGTCGTAAGCTGATGCAAATGCCGGGTTCCAGGCGTGAGCCATATCGGCGCTGATCATAAAGCTCTTCGCCAGAGCCTGGTGCAGGCTGGAAGGATTATCCTCCAGCTGCTCGCAGATTCGCTTCAGCGTATCGGCGAGAAAGCTGCCGGCGGCTCCCTTGTGACTTTCGCTGCCCACCTCCTCGTGATCAAAAAAACCGCAGAGCTGGGTGTGTGATTGAGCGCTACTACGAATAAGCGCAGTAAGTGACGCATCGCATGAGGCAAGATTATCCAGCTGACCGTTGGCAATGAACTCGCCCTGTGGTCCGTAGAACTGCCCCGGCTGGCTGTCGAACAGCAGGAGTTCCCAGCTGACGATCTCCTGCGCATCGAGCGTTTCTCCATCTTCTCTCAGCTGGTCGGCCAGCAGTTGTCGAAATTCGTTCTGCAGGGGTAACTCCTCACTCACGGCACCCAGAAGCGGTGGCAGCTGATCCTGGCGGTCGAGGACCAATCCCTTGGTATTCACCTCACGGTTCATGTGAATGGCGAGGTTTGGAATCCGTGCGATGGGCCGTGGCAGACGTATCAGTCGTGTGGTCAGTCCCTCATTACCGCGCACCACCAGGCGCCCGGCCAGCGCCAGGTCGCGGTCGCTGAAAGTGGCCAGAATCGGCCCGCCATAAATCTCTACGCCAAGCCGGGTCAGGCTCTGTTTTCGCTGCAACGGGTTCGGTTTCACCCTCAGCCCCGGAGAATCGGTATGGGCGCCGATCATGTTGAAGCCGCAGGATGAAGGCCTCTCCTGCCCGAGCCGAAAGGCAATCAGCGAGGAGCCATCACGGATCAAAAAATAGCCATTACCCGGCTGCAGCGACCAGCGTTCCCGCTCATCCAGCGGTGAAAATCCAGCGTTGGTCAGGCGGCTCACCATCTCTGCGGTGGCGTGCCAGGGGGTCGGGCTCCTGTCTATAAAACCCAGTAAAGCCTGAGCTTCGGGATAAAGAGTTGCTTCGCGGTTGGTGGTTTGGGACACGATGGTTAAGGCTCTATGTTCGGGTTAAATGCCAGATAGCATCTGGTCGGGATCAGTTTTTCATCATGATAACCAAAACCGGGAGATCACACCGTTCAGTTCCTCCGGTTCTGTTTACAATTGATCGCAGAGTGTTCATTTCATCGACAGGTCATCCCATCTCCAACAGGTAGTTTTCATGGCATCAGAATCCGACGGTCTTTCCCGGCCACTCAGTGGCGCGCTGCGCAAGCTGGTCAGCAGTGCCGAGGCAGCTAATGCAGTCGGCCCGGTTGAGTACTGGCTACCGGTGGGGGAGCGTAAGATCGCGCTGAATCCCCAACTGGGTAAAAAAATAACACTGGTATACGACGGTACTATCAGTTGTATCGGCTGTGGCCGCGCCACTAATAAGAGCTTTAGCCAGGGTTACTGTTACCCCTGTTTTAAGGGGAAGGCGGCCTGCGATATCTGTATCCTCAAACCCGAACTGTGCCATTTCGATGCCGGCACCTGCCGTGAGCCGCAGTGGGCGATCGACCACTGCATGCAGCCCCACATCGTCTATCTGGCCAATACTACTGGAGTGAAGGTTGGTATCACTCGCCGAAGCCAGCTACCAACCCGCTGGATTGACCAGGGGGCAGTTGCCGCTTTGCCGCTCTGGCAGGTGAGTAAGAGGCTGTTTGCTGGTGAAATCGAGGTGGCACTAGCGCAACATGTGGCAGATAAGAGTCGCTGGCAACAACTGCTTAAGGGAGCACCGGATCCGATTGACCTGCAAGCGGTAGCGCAGCAGGCGCGTGACTGGGCGGCGCCCGTGATTCAGCAACTGCGCGACCAACATGGGGCCGATGCGGTGATTGATGCCGAGTTACCCGAGCATGGTTTTGGCTATCCGGTGCGGGAATATCCAACCAAAATCAAATCGTTCAATTTCGACAAACAGACAGAAGTGGAAGGAGTTCTGCACGGCATTAAGGGTCAGTATCTGCTACTCGACAGTGGGGTAATCAATATCCGCAAATTCGGTGGTTACCAGGTCACCGTTTCCATTGCCGGTTAGCAAGTTGCAAAAACCTGTGACCGTTCCCCAACTCAATTTAATGACCCGGTTTTGACTACCCGGCCTTTAGTGACTCAGCGAAACATTCAGGAACCGACCATGCGTGAAGCCACCCCACCTACTATCCATCTCAAGGACTATCAGCCTTACCCCTACACGGTTGAAAGTATCAACCTGCAGGTGGAGCTGCTGCCGGAGCAGACCCGCGTGCTCTCCACCCTGGTGGTGAATCGTCAACAGAGCGGGGCCGCCAACGCGGCGTTGAAACTCGATGGCAAAGCGATGAAACTGCTACGGGTGGCCGTGGATGGTTTTGACCTGCGGCGCAGCGAATATCAGCTCGACGATGAATCGTTGACTCTCGACAGTCTGCCCGAGCGCGCCGCCGTAACTATCGAAACTGAAATCAATCCCAAAGCCAACACCGCGCTGGAGGGGCTCTACCTCTCCAACGGCATGTTCTGTACCCAGTGTGAGGCCCACGGATTTCGCAAAATTACCTACTACCCGGACCGGCCCGACGTGCTCTCGCGGTTCACCACCACGCTGGTGGCCAGCAAGGCGGCCTACCCGGTGCTGCTGGCCAACGGCAATCTCGATGCAAGTGGCGATTATGACGATGGCCGTCACTGGGCACGCTGGGTCGATCCGCACCCCAAACCGGCCTATCTGTTTGCCATGGTGGCCGGTGACCTTGCCCGTGTAACGGACCGTTTCACCACCATGAATGGCCGTGACGTGGCACTGGAAATTTACGTCGAGCACGAAAACCGCGACAAGTGCGGCCACGCCATGTCATCGCTAAAAAAATCGATGCAGTGGGACGAGCAGACCTACGGCCGTGAATATGACCTCGATATCTATATGATCGTTGCTGTCAGCCACTTCAACATGGGCGCGATGGAGAACAAGGGGCTTAACGTCTTCAACTCACGCTACGTGCTGGCGAGTCCGCAAACTGCCACCGATCTCGATTTCGAAGGCATAGAAAGCGTGATTGCCCACGAATACTTCCACAACTGGAGCGGCAACCGGGTTACCTGCCGCGACTGGTTTCAGCTTAGTCTCAAGGAAGGATTTACCGTTTTTCGGGACCAGCAGTTCTCTGCCGATATGGGCAGCGCCACGGTTAAACGCATCGACGACGTGCGCATCATTCGCGGTCACCAGTTCGCCGAGGATAGTGGCCCCATGGCCCACCCGGTGCAGCCCGATTCTTATATTGAAATCAACAATTTCTATACCGTCACCGTCTACAACAAAGGGGCCGAGGTGGTGCGCATGCTGCATACCCTGCTCGGTGCGCAGCTGTTTCGTAAAGCCACTGACCTCTATTTCGCCCGCCACGATGGCCAGGCCGCGACGGTGGAGGATTTTGTCCGCTGTATGGAAGAGGCTAGCGGCCGCGATCTCAATCAGTTTCGGCGCTGGTACAAACAGGCCGGCACTCCGGTGCTGGATGTGGTCACCGACTACGACGAGCAAACCGACCAGTTCACCCTGCTGGTGAAACAGAGCTGTCCGCCGACGCCGGGGCAGGAGCAGAAACAGCCGTTCCACATTCCGCTGGTGTTCGGGCTGATTGGTGCCGATGGCCAGCCCAAACCATTACAGCTGCTGGATGAGGCCTCCCCTGGCGCCACTGAACGCACCCTGGAGCTGACCGAGCCGGTCCACTCCTTCAAATTCCAGAACCTCGGTGGCCAGCCGGTACCGTCATTGCTACGACGGTTCTCTGCGCCCGTAAAACTGGATTACACCCCCAGCCATCAGGAGCTGATCTTCCTGCTCGCCCACGACGCTGACCTGTTCAACCGTTGGGAGGCCGCCCAGCAACTGGCGCAGCAGGTGATCCAGGAGCAGATAGACAGCCAGAGTTCCAGCCAGAGTTCCAGCCAGATCGCTAACCGACCCATCGATAAAGCGGTGCTGGATGCCTTCGGCGCGGTACTGGCTGACCCGCAGCTCGACCCGGCGATGATCGCGCAGATCTTCACTCTGCCGGGGGAGGCAACCATTGCCGAACAGCAGCGGCAGATCGACCCGGAAGCGATTTATCTAGCCCGTAAAAACCTGCGCAGCGCACTGGCCAGCAGTCACCAAGCAGCCCTGCGGGATCGCTACCTGGCCCTGCAGTCTGACCAGCTTTACCAGTTCGAGCCGGTACAGAACGCCGCTCGGGCACTGAAAAATTGCTGTCTCTCCTACCTGCTGGACAACCCAGAGCAACAGGACGTTGAACTGGCAATGGCGCAGTTTCGCAGCGCCGATAACATGACCGACTCTATCGCCGCAGTCGCCGCGCTGGTCCATTGCGACCTGCCAGAACGGGATCAGGCGCTGGTCGAGTTCTACGACCGCTGGCACGGTGATGCACTGGTTATCGATAAATGGTTCAGTCTGCAGGCGCAGTCATCCCTGCCGGGTACCCTGGCAAGGGTCGAGGCATTACTTGGCCATGCCGATTTCACTCTGGAAAACCCCAACCGGGTGCGCGCGCTTATCGGGGCCTTTATCAGTGGCAACCTGCGCCAGTTCCACAGTCAGGATGGCGCTGGCTATCAGTTCCTCGCCGACCAGGTGATTGCGCTGGATGGGCTCAACCCCCAGGTAGCGGCGCGCATGGTGGCACCGCTCGGACGTTGGCAGCGTTATGAACCCGTTCGCCGCGAACTGATGAAAGCCCAGGTGCAGCGGCTGGTTGATCACCCCGGTTTATCGAAGGATGTTTATGAAATTGTAAGTAAGAGTTTGTAGGAGTGCGGTGAAGTTAATGTCCATTTGGCTTGATCGTATTTGATCAAGGGAGTGTCCTCGCCAGCGGTGATGGCGGAACTGTTTTCACCCCAAAGATGCGAAGTCGATGTTATTTTCCGTGGGCGCAGAGCCTATCGAAATAGTCAGCAACCGCGTGTTCGACCTCGGTTGCTGACCAGTTTCCAGCCATTGGATGAGTTCTCTGTCGATGCTTCAAATCTCGCAGGAGTCGGTCTGATTCTGTGTAACGTATTAACTCACTCGCGGATCAAGTGCGCCGCTCTGGTAGCGGCTGGCCATTGTGCCTAGTGACTGCACTTTGATTTTGTCGGCCTGGCCGGCGGTGCCGAAGGCTTCGTAGCGGGCTTTGACGATCTCTTTCATTGCCGCGACGGTTTTTGACAGGTATTTGCGTGGGTCAAATTCGGCGCGATTCTCCGCCATGAATTTGCGCACCGAGCCGGTGGAGGCGAGCCGCAGGTCGGTGTCGATGTTGACCTTGCGCACACCGTGTTTGATGCCCTCCTGAATCTCTTCCACCGGCACGCCGTAGGTCTCTGGAATGTCACCGCCAAATTCGTTGATGATGGCGAGCCACTCCTGCGGCACCGAGGAGGAACCGTGCATCACCAGGTGGGTGTCTGGCAGGCGCTGGTTGATCTCTTTGATGCGGTTGATGGCGAGTATTTCGCCGGTGGGTGGCCGGGTGAATTTGTAGGCACCGTGGCTGGTGCCAATGGCGATTGCCAGGGCGTCGACACCGGTGGCTTTGACGAAGGCAGCCGCCTCTTCAGGGTCGGTGAGCATCTGCTCGTGAGTCAGTTTGCCTTCGGCACCGACGCCGTCTTCCTCGCCGGCTTCGCCGGTTTCCAGCGAGCCGAGGCAGCCGAGTTCGCCCTCGACGGATACGCCGCAGGCGTGGGCCATCTCTACCACCTGGCGGGTCACCCGCACGTTGTAGTCAAAATCGGCTGGAGTTTTCTGGTCTTCGAGCAGGGAGCCGTCCATCATCACCGAGCTGAAATTCTGCTGGATCGATTGCTGGCACGCCGCCGGCGAGGCGCCATGGTCCTGATGCATACAGATGGGGGTGTCGGGGAACTCCTCGATGGCGGCGAGGATCAGGTGGCGCAAAAAGGTCGGGCCGGCGTATTTTCTTGCCCCTGCGGAGGCCTGCAGAATCACCGGGCTATTGGTCTCCTGGGCGCCCTCCATGATGGCGCGGACCTGCTCCAGATTATTGACGTTGAAGGCGGGGACGCCATAACCATTCTCGGCCGCATGGTCGAGAAGTTGCCGCATACTGATCAGTGCCATCTTTGAATTTCCTTTCCGTAGGTGTCTTGAGCTATATGTTTAAGGGGTTCTGTTGTTGGCTACAAATTTGAGCATTCAGTCCGTTGCCTCTTTTCTGCCTGTGCCGGGACGCTTCCCGGCGGCTGCCGATGCTATGGGTGCCGGTCAAATTATCAGGCCCGGCTCTGACCCGGTAATCGTCTGATTCGGGCCTGCCAGTGGGTAAGCCGGTTAGTGTTTAAGGATAGCGCATCAGTGTGACAAGTTGGAGATGGGTATTTCTATGCCTCGAAACGTCGAGAACCGAGGGAGGCTGGTAGGTGAGCCAGCTTGATAGCTCAGCTTGCGTGGCCAGCTCGGGAGGCTAATTTGAGCGGTGGGTAAGGTTACCGTGAATCGCGGGTAATCCAACTGTAAATCGACTTCGCTAGAATAGCCCGCCTTTTCTAGCGGGTGGGCGGATAGCTGACGACCCAGGGTAGCAGCCGCATACCCGTAAGCTGGCCAGAGTCGCAGAGCTGTACCCTGTGATCTGGTTAACGCCGTTTGGTCGGCGGCTGTTAGCGCTCTTTAATTGCCAATTCAGGGTTTTCCATGAACGAAATTGTTTTGATCAATATCAGTGGCGCGGACAAGCCCGGGATTGCTGCGCAGCTTACCGAGCTGCTGGCCCGCTACGAGTTGACGGTGCTCGATATTGGGCAGGCGGCGATTCACGCCGAGCTATCACTGGGAATGCTGGTGCATATTCCGTCGCAGACAGAATCAGCAGCGGTGCTCAAGGATATGCTGTTCAAGGCTCATGAGCTGGATCTGCAGGTCAATTTCAGCGCGGTCAGCGATGAGCAGTATCAGCAGTGGGTGGATGGCCAGGGCAAGGCGCGTCATATTGTGACGCTGCTGGCAAGACGCCTGGAAGCGGCCCATCTCTCTGCGGTCACCAGCGTGGTGGCGGCTCATGGCCTGAACATCGACAAGATCACCCGCTTGAGCGGTCGGCAACCTTTGGTGGAGCCGGCAATTCAGCAAAACGATGGTCCAGCCTGTGTGGAGTTTTCCGTTCGTGGTGCAGCGGATCGTGGTGCCCTGCAGGCGGATTTTGGACCGCTAGCGCACACGCTGGGTATCGATATCGCTGTGCAGCGCGATGATATTTTTCGGCGCAACCGACGGCTGGTCGCTTTTGATATGGACTCGACGCTGATTGAAGTCGAAGTGATTGATGAGCTAGCCAAAGAGGCCGGTGTCGGTGAACAGGTGGCGGCAATTACTGAGCGGGCGATGCGCGGTGAGCTGGACTTTACTGAAAGTTTTCGTGAACGTCTCGGGCTGTTGGCAGGACTTGATGAGTCGGTGTTACGAGGCATTGCCGAACGGTTGCCGATTACCGAAGGTGCGGAAAAGCTGATTCGTAATCTGCGCGAGCTCGGTTATAAAACGGCCATCCTCTCGGGCGGCTTCACCTATTTTGGCCACTATCTGCAGAGTCGGTTGGGCATAGATTATGTCCATGCCAATGAGCTGGAAATTATCGATGGCAAGGTCACTGGCAGGGTTGTCGGAACAGTGGTTGATGGCGCCCGCAAAGCTCAGTTGCTTGAGCAGTTAGCGGTGCAGGAGGGTATTCGCCTGGAGCAGACTATTGCCGTTGGTGATGGTGCCAACGATCTGCCGATGCTGGCCAAAGCCGGGCTGGGCATCGCCTTCCGCGCCAAGCCCCTGGTGCGGGAGTCTGCCGAGCACTCGCTATCGAATCTCGGCCTTGATGGCATCCTCTATCTGATTGGATTCCGAGACCGGGAGACGTTTGCCTGAGTCGGGAGCGAAGGCCGTCAGCGTTACCCGGAAATGGTTTCGATGATGGGCGATAACCGGTGAACCCGGTTAAACTTCTGGTTGTTTTGAAATTTAAATAACCCCATTCCCGTAGTCTGGTCAACGTTCGGTGCCGATTATCATGGCCGTTCAGTGGTCACCTTGTGAGAGAAAGGGTGTGGGGCGGAGTTAAACCACTATGAATTCTCCTGTTCAGGAACCCGGTGAGATAACCCGCACCGCACCACTAAGGTTCATTACCGCAGCATCGCTTTTTGATGGCCACGATGCCGCGATCAACATCATGCGTCGCATCATGCAGCAGCAGGGCGCTGAGGTGATTCACCTTGGCCACAACCGTGGAGTTGAGGAGATTGTCCAGGCAGCCCTTCAGGAGGACGTTGACGGTATCGCGGTGAGCTCCTACCAGGGTGGGCACATTGAATATTTCAAGTACATGGTCGACCTGCTGCAAGAAGCGGGTGCTGGCCACATTCAGGTGTTCGGTGGCGGCGGCGGCGTAATCGTACCGGAAGAGATTGCTGAGCTGCAGGCCTACGGTGTAGCCAGTATTTATAGTCCTGATGATGGCCGCAACCTGGGGCTGGAAGGGATGATCAACCACATGCTGGAGACCACCGCAGCGGCAGCGAGAAAGCCGCGCCAGGGTCAGCCAGCAACGGCGCTACGGGTGGGTCAGGCGATTACCCGCATTGAGCTGGGCGAAGCGGTCCAGCAGGAGGGTGTTGCAGATCAGGCGACACCAGTACGCAAACCCGGACAGCCGCCGGTTATCGGGATTACCGGGCCTGGCGGAGCGGGTAAAAGCAGCTTGACTGATGAACTGATTCAGCGCTTTCTGTTCCATTTTCCCGACCTGCATATCGCCGTGTTGGCGGTAGACCCAACCCGCCGGCGCACCGGTGGTGCGCTGCTGGGAGACCGTATTCGCATGAATAGCCTGCGCACCGACCGCGTGTTTATGCGTTCCATCGCCACCCGGCGCAGCCATCTGGCCACCAGTGCGGTGATGAATCAGCTGATTGATTACCTTGCTGCTGAAGCCTTTGGCCTGATCCTGCTGGAAACCGCAGGAATCGGGCAGAGTGACAGTGAGGTGATCGACCTCGTCGATTACTCGCTCTACGTGATGACCAGTGAGTATGGGGCGGCCACTCAGCTGGAGAAGATCGACATGCTCGATCTGGCCGACCAGGTGGTGTTGAACAAATTTGAAAAACGCGGTGCTGAAGATGCGCTGCGTGATGTGCGCAAACAGTGGCGGCGAAACCGCAATGAGTTTGCGCTGGCCGATGAACAGCTGCCAGTGCAGCCAACCATTGCCAGCCAGTTTAATGATAGTGGCGTTAACCGGCTGTTTGCCAATCTCTGTCATGGTATGGCCGAGCGTCTGGGGCTGGAACCGGAGGCGTGGCGACCGGATATCCAGCTGACCGATGAACTGCCGACCACGCAGACGATGATTCCCGCCAGTCGTGTACGCTATCTGGCCGAGATTGCCGAGCAGGGGCGGGCGATAAACGCGGATATTGAACGTCAGGCCGACAGTGCCAGTCGCGCGTTTCATTTTTATAACAGTCTACAGTTGCTGGCCGATGCACTACTGCCAGCCTGGCTCGACAGTTACCCGGCGCAGGCCATTGATGGTGGCGATGATGCAACATTGGTCCAACTGCGTAATGGGTATCAGTCCGCGCTGGCAGAACTAAGCGATGAAAGTCTGCAGCAGCTGCGCAGTTGGCCCGCGCTGCGTGATTCGGTTGTGGCGGATCAGTACAGCTACAAGGTGCGTGGCCGCGAGATTAAGGGCGACAACTATTTTCAAAGCCTGAGCCACCTGAAGATACCCAAAATTGCGCCGCCGGATTATCGAGACCCGGGTGATCTGCTCAATTTCCTTGGCCGTGAACACCTACCCGGATACTTCCCCTATACCGGCGGGGTCTACCCCTACCGGCGCCAGGGTGAAGACCCGGTACGCATGTTTGCTGGCGAGGGAACGCCGGAACGGACTAACCGCCGTTTTCACTATCTGGCAGGTGGCCACCCGGCGACGCGGCTCTCTACTGCCTTCGATTCAGTAACTCTTTACGGTGAAGACCCTCATACCCGACCGGATATTTATGGCAAGGTCGGCAACTCCGGGGTTTCCATTGCCACCCTGGACGACGCTAAGAAACTCTATTCAGGGTTCGACCTCTGTGACCCGACCACTTCAGTATCGTTGACCATTAACGGCCCGGCACCGATGATTCTGGCAATTTTTCTCAACACTGCTATTGATCAGCAGGTGGAGAAACATCTGCGCAACAGCGGCGAATGGGAATCGGCCGAGAAGAAAATTGCTGACCTGTATCGCGACCGGCGGCGTCCTGCCTACCGCGGAGAGTTGCCGGAAGGCAACGATGGACTCGGGTTGGGCATGCTT
>OBIY01000384.1_pt1 | contig 17884 bp, 34 predicted proteins | sample 1519841 | NCBI WGS metagenome assembly OBIY01 (sample SAMN03019774, study PRJEB22545) | beach sand metagenome | biome: beach; feature: sea beach; material: beach sand | place: USA: Municipal Pensacola Beach, FL | collected 2010-07-30 | depth 30-40 cm m
ATTCGGAAAAGGTGTTTGCAATTGGTCACTTGTTAAGCCTAGTTGACTTCCTACTATTACGATTTCCTGAGTCGCTTTTTCAAGATCACCTGTTGTTAAGTTGAAAGTTTTTGAAAGCTTTGTTATTAACTTGTTAAAGCTATCGGTAGAACCTATAGCCCCGTCTGTAACCTTATTAAAGTTATCAATAACATTAACTAGAACCTGATTACTCGCAATTGCTTTTTGTGAAGCCTTTGCTATGCTTTGTAATGACTCAACTGCCTTTGTACCAGCCCTGAAGGCAAATGTTGAAATTCTCTCAATAGCAATACTTAAACCAAAGGAAAAAGCATCAATCGCAAAAGAGGCAACCTTAAAAGCCTTTGCCACTTTTTGAGCCAGATTACTTTCTAAGTTTTCCAACCTCTCAGCTACTAAATCAAGAGAAGTTGAGGCAAATGCAAGATTTGTAAGAAACCCAAAAAGCCCCTTTCCTACTGGTGGAGCCGTTGCGATTACCGTACTTACCTTTCTTGCAGTTTCAAAAATTGTATTAATTGAATTCGAGGCACTTTTAGATTGAATCTCAATCTGCTTAGTTGTTTGCTCTAACTGACCTTTTAAAGTGGAATTTAATTGACCTATTGAAGTGTTTAAGGACTTAACTAATTCAGAGTCAATTGCCTTTCCCATTTTCTTCGACTCTGACTCTGCAAATGATCTAGTTTCAGCTAATTTTGCCTTAACTTCATCATTATTTAAGTCAATCGAAATTATTATATCAGCCATTCATTGCACTCGCATAATTAACAAGGTCTGTAGTTTTTAAAACTTTTACCTCTGGTTTAAAGTATGCCTTACTTACTAGCATTTTGTTAAGTTTTCTTCTTTCTTCTTTTGACATATTGGGAAAGTCAGAGGCTTTTAATTGGTTAAGCATATCTTGAGCCTCGATCATTGTTATTCCTCGCCAGTACTTCAAAAGGTCTTTAAAGTCCATTTCGGAGATTTGCTCGTCACTCCATCCGTAGAAACGAGCAATTTTACACTCCATAAAATCAAACTCGTTTAGCTTTTTTTTTCACCTGTTACAGTTTCAACTATAAACTGTAGCATTTCAGGTTGTAAGTCCATTCCTACTTCTTTTGGAAGACCTAGCTCATCTAAAAAGCTAACAGAAAAATCAATCTCGTCTTCATCTTCTTTTTTTGCTTTTATTCTTTGATTAAGCTCTCTTACCTGTCTTAAAGTTGGTGGTTTTACTTCATAATCTTTTTCATCAATCGTAAAACAAAAAACTTTTCTTTTTACTTCAATCTTTTGAGCGTTACTCATTTCCTCTCCTTGGTTGTGTTCTGTATAGGAAAGGGCCAGACAAAAGCCTGACCCATTTTAGAAATTAAAGATTAAGAAGGGCTAACCAGTCGCCAAGCCCACCTACTGAAATCTCGGCTGGCTTGCTCTCGTCAACGTATGGTTTGAAGGTAATCTCTAAACCTTGCTGTTCAGTACCAGAAAAGTTAAGAGAGTTCGGAAGGGGAGAAGTAAGGTGAAATGACCAGTCCTCGCTTCTGTCTGTTACGTCAGAAATTCTTAATGGGTGAAGTACCATTCTACCACCTAAAGCCGAAAGCTCTTTGAAAAGCTTTGACGTTCCGATTCCGATCATTTCTTCACCACCGCCAAGATCATAAACATCACCAACAACAGAGCCTAGTAATGTTTTAAATCTAGCCTTTGTCATTTCGATTAATGTCATCTCTATAGTTGTAGAGTTTCCTAGGTTAATTTCTCCTAGTAATTGCTCTGCCGTTTGATCTGATTTTAACTCGAAAGTCTGAGTTTCCATATTGAAAGTGATACCACCTTGCTCCGTCTTTCCTAAGTCACCTCCAAGACCTTCTTTCTGAACCTCAACAGTAAATCCCGAATCTCCTGCTCCTTCTGTGTCGACTAATCCAAAAATCTTATTAGCAACATGAACAACAGCACCAGTTACAGTGATGTCTAAAAGATCAGCATAAGCGGAAGCTTCTAATGCTGTTTTAATAGCACTTGCTAAATCCTCAGCTGAGTCTACACCGTCTTCATAAGGAACCGACGCAAGTAAAGTTTTACCTGCTGGCTCTGGGTCTACCCCTGCATCTTCAAACCAGATATATCCTAATAATTGTTCGTAATTTTCCTGTATAAGATTAAGAGGTAAAAATTTACCATCTGGATTGCCCGAAACGTCTACTGTAACCTCTCTACACTGAGCGATTCCCCATAGAACTTTCATTGCTTCTAATTTAATGTCTGTAGTTTTTGTCTTTAAACAACTCATTTTTTCCGTCCTTTAGAAAAAGTTAATATTCTTATAATCCTTGCGATACTCTTATTATAAAATCCATATCGTAAATAAAAAAATCTTCGCTTCCTTGCTTTGTTTGAGGTCTTAACCCTCTAGCAATAACTTTTTTAATAAAACCATCAGGCTCCAAAAAATCAACCTTTACAGCTTGACTCCTAATTCTAAGAGCCTTGCAATAAAACTTGTCGTAATTTTCATTATCGCTATTTTTCCCAAAGCCGTAAATTCTCATATTAATTACGATTTGATCTTCTAAGTGATCGTCACCGCCACTAATATTATTTAAGTCTCCAATGCGTAAAAAGTAAACATTTTCAACGTCACCATTTTGAAATTGTGCCAAGTCATCGTCTGTTAAAGGTCTTTTGTGTTCCTTATAAGTCCTGTCGATCATCCTTGCTGTTTTTTTAAAATGTGATCTAATTTCCTCAAGCATTTATCTTTCCAAAAATTTACATTGTACGTTTTTTATTTCGTCAGGCTCTACTTCTTCGTCCTGATTGAAATCTAGCCTTATTGGAGCGTTCTTTTTTGCATCAATTAACAATGTGTTATAATGCTTTCTTTTTTCTTTATAAACATCATCTGACAAAATTCTATTGTCCTCAAGAACTAGAATCATGGTTAAGTAGGTCGACCATTCAGAAATATATTCATTCCCTACCAAGTCTTCCTTTTCAAATCTTGAGCCATCCTCTTTTCTTACACCTTCACCATCTAAATATCTTACTATTTGTTTTTGGGCTTCCCTGTGTGCGTACTTATATGAATTCCTACCTTTTGGAATATTGTATTGAAATTCATTCTCAAGGGAAAACAATCTTTCATCTTTTGAAAAAAGAGCGTCTTCTTCTTCCGTTATAACATTTAAAGTAAATTGCTTTTCACTGTCTCCGCTTTCTGTTGTTACCTTTAAGTAAATATCTTTTTCACCAACAGAGTCAAAGGCATAATCAAGAAACCACTTCTCTGGCTCAAGCTCTACGAAAATATTAATGTAGTCAATCTGGTCAAAGCTTATTTGAATATTTGTGATTTCTCCCTCGTCAGGAGTCACAAAAGTTTTTGAGGCATCAAGCCTAAACATATCAGCTAACTGAACTACTGAATCATGTTTTAATTCTGGAAATATCATTTTAAATCCCGTTTAATTTTTGGTTGACCTGTTCCATTGTTTCATTAATTTTCACTTTTTCAAAACTCATGCCCGATTGAATTGAAAATATAACATGGTCTCCGTTGTCTTTAATGGAAACTATTTGAGCCGTGTTAAAAGTTATTGGCCCATATTCTTCTGTATTAAATATTAAAAAAGCAAAAACAATTAGCCATTTCACCCGTTAAGCTCCCAATAGTTTACATAAATATAAAGCTCATCTAACCCACCAAGATTATCTCTTACAGTGCAGTAAATTTTATCAGAAAAATTCCCGTCAAGTGCAATCCTGTTTGTGAAAATATAATTTCCTGAAAATATATTCTCATCACTACCAAAAAGACCACCTGAAATCGTGTTAGGAATTGAACTGTCTGAAAAAACTGAGTACATATCCATATTGTTAAAAATATTAAATATTTCTTTTGTTATACCCTTTGAAACAACTGAGCATTGAAGACCATTTGAAACAGTCCCCCCGCCTATAGCCCCCAAATCTCCAAGATCGAAAGTTCCGCTGTCTGCAAGTGAAATACTCATTCCTTGAACAAAAAATATAGTTCCTGATGGTGGAGAAATAGAAAACTCAACAGAAGCACCAGACCCATCAACGTCCATACTTCTATTAGAGCCGTTTAATATTGGTTTTTTATACTGAAAAACCTCTGGAAAAGTCACATTTGCATTTGTGGAAACCTTCCCATCAGCGTCAACGAAGGCCCTGTAAAGTCCGTCATTCCCAACCAATTGAACTGGAAGTGCTACAGTGCTTGCCGATGCTAAAAACTCGTAAGGATTTCCGTCTTTATCCGAAATACTGCTTGCTGTTCTTATGGTGTTGCTTGTTGGAGTTCCGAAATTATAATCTATAGAGCTAGAGTTATTTCTTAGCTCTATCTGCATATTTCCATCTGAATCAATTACAACCCTGTTACCAGAAAGAGAAAACAATCCAGCCTCTATCCTTCCGTTTATATCAACAGAAAAAGCCCTTATAGCTCCTCCGCTTCCGTAATCTGTTCCACCTGTCCTTACTGGTGGCTTTGTTGCTATGGCTCCGTTATTGTCAGGGCCATAAACAATGCTCTCTTGGCTTCCGTTTGTTTGATTATCCTCAATGCTATCTAGCTTTAGTTGTGATTCGTCTAACTGACCATTAAAATCACTCCTAAACCCTTGAGTTTCAGAAAGTTGTTCGTCTTGATTTACCTGTGTTTCATCTGTTTGAGAATTGTAATCGCTTCTAAAACCCTGAGTTTCGCTTAACTGCTCATCTTGATTAACTTGCGACTCATTAATCTCTGATAAAAATAAAGACTGAAAAGCATCAAACTCTGTTTGATTTATATTTTGAAGTTCGTCAAATTCACTTTGTAATATCAATTGAGTTTCGTCAGATTGACTGTTTAAGTCTGTTCTTATTTTCTCGCCATCTATTAACAACTCTCCGTCTGCGTTAACATCAGCTTGATATGAGTCGTCTTGGCTAGTTATCTTTGTATGAGGTAGTGATTTTTTCGCAAGCGATTCTAAGCTAAATATGAGCGTCACAATAATGAATAAATTATTAAGCACTATAAACCACCTTGTTTATTGAAGCAGAAATTAATATTTCATCCATACCGCCCAATGCTCCCTCAAATGGAGTTACCCTCACTCTAAGTTTAGCACTAACTGAACCAGAAGGTACAATCACAAAATTATTTTTAATATTGCAGTAGTCATTTAGAAGCCTGTCACTTGTTTGACAGTATCCAAGTTCTTTTACATTCTCGGAAGCCTCTCCCTCATCTATTATTAAGTCCAATACGGCTTTCGACTCTGAAAAAGAAGAAACCTTTAAATCTGCATTTTCATATCTTAAATCATTATTTGCATCTGTGTCCAAATCTATCTCTAAGGCTATATCTTCTTGGTCTTTTGTTTGCTCGGAAGTTTGCCATTGAACAGAATTAAAAAAATACTTTGGTCTTGTGTAATCGAAATAATTTTGAACTAGGCTCTCAAAGTGAGATTTTGAAATATAAGACAAGACCCTTCTAGCCCATTTGTTTTTAAGTGTTGATTCATTTTGAATTTCAACGAAAGACTGTTTATCAGCCGTACTGCTTGAGTAGTTCTCTGTTACTATTTCTTCATAATTCATTTAACTGCTCGTTTCTCTGCCTTGTCTACCATTGCCCTAACTGTCTTTTGGGAAATAGGTCTGTCCGCTGAAAACCAAGCTACATGATGACCCCTCTTGGAGTCGAAATAAATATGAAGAATACTAACTGGAAAACGAAAGCTTAAAATAACCCTGCGAATAGTCTCAGGACTACTCGCAGAGATATAATTAGTCGTACTATTATTTGTATAGTCGTCCACTTAATTCCTTATTAAGCTTCACCATTAACACTAATATGCTTAACGTCACCTTCAAGACCGATCTTGGCACCGCCAATCATGTCAACTGAGATAGTGTAGCCAAACTTATTATTTGCGTGTTGGTCAGATACCTTAAACCTTGGCATCATTTGAACAACTAGATACATAAAGTCAGGGTGAAAGAAAATCCCTGCTTTTTCCGTAACAGGAGCAAGAGAAATAAGACCATCTGAATTATCTTCAATAATACCAAATCCGTATCTCTTTGTTACGATTTCCCCTGCTACTCTTGGTTGATCTGCAACATTGTCTGTTGAAGTCAACTTAGTGTCATCCATGATGTCACCATAGTAATCAGGCCCTAGTAATCCGTACCAAGCTTTACGCTTGTCCCATCTAGCTTTTCCTGCAAGTTTTCTATATGCAGAAAGGTCAGATGCGGCCAGATTAGCTTTACCTGTAAAAATATGGTTAGCCGTTGGAGCTACCAAAGAATAAAGGTAAGTGTTTACTTGAATCATTACTGATTCTAATAAAGCCTGTCTGATTGTAGAGTCTTGATCTCCGATTTGTGATTGAAGCTCTACAAGGTCTTCAAACTCAAAAGATGCAATAAATCTTCTCTCTGCCTTTACATCAACGTAAGCTGTTACCAACTTTTCTGGTGTGAAGTCAGAGTCACCAACAGCACCAATTACCTTAGTTTCTCCTGCTGGTCTCTTGATTTGTGATACCCTAACAGTATCTCCACCTTTTTTAATTTCCCCGTCATAATCTCTATTTACTAGAGCGATTAAAGGATGAGATTCGATTAATTCTGCAACGAAAATCGGCGCCCAAAACATTTGCACCTGATCTGATACGTCTGCTAATTCTGTTACTGCCACCTGTTACCTCCTTGTAGCAATTTGTTATTTCCTCTTGTTCTTATGCTGTTCTACCATTTTACTTAAGTGTTTCTTTTTATCAGCAAGAGACATTTTGTTAAACTGATCTTGAGTTATAGGCTTGGAGTCGAACCCGTCAAAATTTGGCATTTTTCTATTGCCAAAATCAACCAAGCTCTTGTGAGATTCAAGAAAGCTTTTTACTGAGTTATCAACTGAGTCCATATCAATGCTTCCGCTTTCTGGGTCGATTGCTATAGATTCTGTGTCAACAAACATCATATAATCATCATTCTTTAACTTCCCACCTAGCCTGCTCTGAAAAGCTTGGAGCTTCTTGGCTTCAACTAATGTCTTTCCGAGTTGTTCTTTTTCCTGTTCAGCGGTCAAAAACTTTTGCTCGTAAGACTTTGTTTTTTCCTTTTCTTGCTCCCAGAGTTTTTTGTACTCGCCAACTTCCATCATTTTTTGTTCTTCTAGCTTCTTCTTTTCCGCTTCCCTTTCATTTTCCAAGTCTTCAAGTTCCTTAGATCGGGATTTGTACTTTTTAGATTCTTCTAAAAGCCTGTTGTTAGTTGACTGTAGTTGCTCTTTTTCTTTTTCCAAAGCCTCTAGTCTTTTTTTAATGTCGTCTTGATTTTCCAGTTCTGGATTGTTCGGATTACCTTCGCTCACCTTACACCTCTCATTTTAAGTTAATAGTCTGCGTAATGCAAACTTTAGTTATTATTCAAGTGTCTTTCGACTCTTTTTCTCAGTTCTCTTATTAGAGCGTTTTTCTCTGAGTTTGTTAAGCCCAAGAACTTTCGCCCCTGCCTTTCTACGAAATCAGCTATTTCCTCATTGGTATATTTAGAAGGATAGCCACCTAATTCCCCGTTTCTGTTTCCTTCTATGGAAATTACTATGTCACCATTTCTTATTTTACCCACAAGGGCATCAAGAAGCTGTCCCGTAGCTGTTAAGTTTGATCTTTTTGGGCTTGTATCAGTGTCAAGCTCACCCTTTAGTCTTCTTCTTCTCTCTGCGTATGAATCAGAAAGTCTTGCAAGCCTTGTTTGTTCTCCGTTCTCTCCAACTCCATAGCCAAGCTTTGTTCTTTTTACTATTTGCTCAACCAAATCTCTGGCAAGCTTGTCATCAAGTGATAAATCTATGGCCCTATCGATTTTAGACTCTATCTTTTTTTCAATGTCGGATAATTGAACACTGTACCCCATTACTCTCCATAAACTTTTTGTGATTCTTTTAGTATTTTTTCACCATTAAGCTCAAAAAAATAAGTTATTTGCTCGTTAAGATCATAGTTTATTCCACCGCCAAGACCACTTAAGAAAATTCCTGCGTGTATCATTTCGTGAAATAGTGTTTTTCTTTTTGCTTTTTTGTCTAGGCTTTCTAAAACCTCTATTAGCATTTCTGGTTCTTCGTAAAACCTTCCGACCTGTGATGGATTTCCGCTGAACCCTTTTACTTCCTTAACTTTTATTTTATGACCTAAAACATTAACGTAATATGACTTACTCATCGGCAACCTCCCTAGTTATTGCACTTGAAGCTCTCACTATATCGATTGCCCTTTGTCTTGTTTTCTTTTTTTCTTCTTCTGTTCCTTTCGGGTATTTTTTTAAAATTTTATCTAAGTCTTTTTCTTGTATTCCTAAAAACTTTCTGGCCCTTTCTGGATTTCCCGACTTTTGCCCGTATGAGCCAATTTGATTACCCTCTGCTTTTCCGTTATTTGTCGAATCACCTCGATCAAAACCGATCAGTACAGAGCCTTTTTTGTGACTTATAAGCTGTATTGAGTTAAGCATATCTCCACTTAGAGTTAAGTCTACATTGCTACTTTTCCCTGCTATTTTAAAATCTTTGCTGTTTTTGTAAGACTTGGAATATTTAGGGAAGGAGTTATTTTCAACGTCCTTCCCTTTTTTTGATCTTTCAATAATGAAATCTATTACTTCTTCTGCTATGGCAATTCGCTCAGATGGTTTATAATCCTCTGGAATATCAATCCTTACTCTTTGCCAGCTAGCCATTTTAAGCAAGTTCCTTTTCGATCGTGTTCATTAGACATTCATCAGAATAAGGAGCCGTCTTTCCTTGAGAAAGATAGATAGCATTTTGCTTTGCCATAAAAGCGGAAACACCTTTATTCGGTTTGTAATCATTTCTCTTTGATACTTTAGTGCTTCTTTCGACTCTCTCCATTGTGTCATCAACGGAAGCTTTGCCGTTTTTAGCTTCAAGTCTTTTTACGTTGTTTTGAATTTGAGCCTTTAGAGCTTCAAATTTTGCCTTTGCATCTTTTGTATTAGTTGCAACTTTTACATCAACTGACTCTGTTTTTCCTTCTTGGTTTGTCTCAACAGAATTTTCTTGTGGGTTTGTTTCTTCCATTTGTAAATCATTGTTCTTCTTGTTCTTTGCCATCTTGGTCTTCTCCTTCTTGATTGTTTTCTTCATTATTATTTTCAAAAGCTTTCAATGCTTTTTCTATGTTTTCATTTTCTTCTTGTTCTATCTCTTTAAGTAAAGCTTCTACTTCTGTTTCTGATAAGTCTGGGTTTATTTTTTGAATTGCTCTTTTTCTTGTTGTGAATTTGGCTTTTACTTCTTTGTCTTGAGTATTTACGATTTCGCCTCTGTTTTCAGTTGGCTTTGGTGGGTTGTGTTCAATATTAAATGACTTTATTACTTCTTTAACATTGACCTTACTTACAGGGTAAAGCTCAGTGTCTATCTCGTCATTATCAATCCATAAATTATTCATTATTGCTAGTAATTCCCAAAGGTCTTTTTCTTCCTTCTTAAAGAATGGGATTGCTTTGCTTCTAAGCTCTGTTGTGTCGGCTTCGTCAATAACCTTAGAAACACCTGATGCTAAATCCTTTGCGTCTAAATCTCCAATGCTTCCTATCTTTATCGATCTTGACTCGAACCATGCAGACATTAGGCTTTTAAGAAAGCTTAGCACTTTGTCTACGTCTGCCTCTGGCTTAACAGTTCCTATTTTTGGCTGTTTACCCTCTGCCTTTGGGTCACTCTTGAAATCCCAAAAAGCATTTGGAGACCATTTCAAATCACTTGTATCAACATCAACACCATACATGATGGTAAAGCATTGAAACATTACCGCCCCACCAAGATCAGAATAAACAACAGGGAACATTAATATCATTTGGATTAAGTCAGTGTCAGGAGTAGGGATTAATCTTTGTTTTGACCTGTTACCATAAACAAAAGGGATTCTTCCGACTGGATTAATACCTTCAACGTCTTTAACAACCTCTGGGATTAAATCCTCGTCAATATCGAAAGCCATTATCTCGCTATCGGTATAGGCTAAGTACCACTGACAAGCTCTTGTCTCTTGTTCTTTTGTTTTCTCGTTTATGTAAATTTTATCATAGTCGCCCATGAATTTAATAAATGTCGTTGGTCTTCTTCTATCTGTAACGTCTTCATTTTTAACCAAAAACCTATTAAATGGTAATGCTCTAAGACTAGGCTTTCCCTTGGCATCGATAAAAGGCTCCAAGGCATAACCCTTGTGCAAGTTAGAGTACTCATCAGCCAGTGACATTTCAGCGTTAATTGCCATCCATTTAGAATAATCATCAACAAAGCTTTGATTACTACAAGTTCTTAAAGGTTCAATAGAGTAAGTCTGAGACATTTTATTTATAATTTTAGGCATAAAGTTAATGGGAATTACCCTGTCTTTTATCCTGCTGTAGTATTGATCTGAAAGAGTTTGCTTTAAAATATATAATACACGATTAAGAAGATCACCTTCGTAAATTTCTAAAGCTTCTTCGTTTCTCTCTGTAAAATAACTATATTCAGATATGTAAGTAATAAGCTCCGAAACTCTTTCCTTTAGTGGTCTTTCTTTCATGTTGTTAATCATTATTAATCCTTTATAAATAATTCCTGTTAATCATTTCGTCAGCGTGTTTTAATCTTTCTTCGTTTGTTGGTATTCCCCTAACTTCTGAATCTTGCTCTAATCTTCCACGAAAGAAGTCATCGTCAAAACCTGTTTTTTTCATATCTTTAAGATAATTAGAAATAGTCCTTCTTGAAATACCTAGGTCTTTTGCAGTCTCGTCAACATGTCCGTTATTAATACCAAGAACAAAAAGAACGTGCTTGTATATTACGTTTTTAAGATTAAGAGGATTCTTATTCAAAACCATTATAACTGCCTTGTAGTGGTTTTTTTACCTGTTGATTTATATTCTAAATAATCCAGCCAATATCCTATGGCCGTTGTCACGTGTTGCTGTGGAAGGGAGTCATCTTCTGTTAAGTGAGAATTTTTCTTAAATTGAGTTAATCTAAGCCCTTCATCTACCCACTCGCACCCTGCATATAAAAACAGCTTCACTTGCTTATAATAATTCAAGCATAATCCATTTAGCAAGTTGTGTCTTCTTCTTAGCGGTGGGTTTGAGAGAGGAACGCACATTTCAAAAACCAACCTTGAGCCATCCTTTCTTCTGTAGTTTGACAAAAATTCTTCTATTTGCTCATAATCTGTCTTTATTGACCTTGTATCATTTGATTTTCCAGAGGCATCACCAAAGATTCTAAACTTAACAGGAAGCTCAAAGACTCCTGCCTCTGCTAATTCATCAAGCATCTGCCAAGTTTTCATGGATTCAATGTGAAATTCTTTAAATATGTGCCTTGTTGTTCCTATTGCTTGCCCCAAAGCCCAAGACATAGGCTTTCCTTGACCGATGTTATAATCCATCATTATATCCACTGGGTAATTACCCTTAATCTTGTAAGCTGTATGTCTGAGAAAGTTATTTTTAGGGTTGTAGTTGTAGTAAACTCGATCAGAGTCAATTTCTACCCATATACCTCTGAGCATCCTGTCGGCTTCACGCTCACTCAAAGTTTCAAGAAGTTTCTGTATATAAGTTTTTGGTAAAAATGGATTATTTTCTGTTAATGAGTAATAAACAAAGTTAGTGCTTGAATACTCTGCCTTCTCTATGAATTTCTTATAAGCCCAATGAGCGGGAGAGTCTGGATTGGTAGCACCCATAAAAAAAGACTCAGGAACATGGGGAACCCTGCCGACACGCTGTATTATCTCTTTGTAGGCATCCTCTGTTTCATTTTCCGTCACCTCTTCCATTTGAAATGCACTGAAAGTGTAAGACCTTACTTTCTTATAGTTCTTATCTGACCATGAAATTGGAGTCACTTTGGAACCATTTGGAAACTCTATAATCCCTCTAGACTTATTAAAAGTGTAAGGTACGTCATTACCTAAGTGCTGAATATACATATCTATAAGGGTATCTCTTAGCTGTGGCATCGACTTTCTGCCAATACCCATGTGTGCCCCTGCATATTTCAAACAATGCTTTATGCCAATATGGGCCATCAATATCGACTTAGCCGAACCAACAGAACCAGAAAGCAATATTTCATGCACTCCATAGCTCCAATCAAACTCGCACTCAAGATCGTGTATAACTTCGTTTTGAAATTCTATCTTTGTTGGGTCAATCTCTGAAAAAGTAGGAATTGAACTAATCTACAACCTCGATTACTTTATTATATTTGTCTTTGTATTTTCCCGTTGACTGTCCGACTGAATAAGCAAGCCTTATTTCTGTTTTTCCATCGTTTCCAGTGTCGCCAACTTTTTCTTTTTCTCTCATGTCAGTATAATTCGTTGCGACAAGGTGTGCCCCTTTTCCACTCCATGTGCCATTCATCAGGTTGACCGCAAGCATATCCTTTTGTCTTTTTCTACACCATTCGTATGTGTCTCGAAAATCCTCAAATTGATCTACCCATCTGTAAAAAGTCGCATACCCGATCATTTCCTGACAACAAAACCCTTCTATTGTTGGGAAATAAGAAGGCTTCTCTATTCTCATTGATTCGACTGCGTGAACTGTCTTAACGTCTATGTATTCTGTTGTTGTGTAAGGTCTGTTGAAGTAATTAAATAGTCTCTCGCATACGTCTATGGAGTATTTTGTTGGTCTTCCCTTTTTTCTAATGAATTCTTGGAATGTAGGTCTGTCGTCTACGACAACTTCTTTACTTTTGGATTTCATTTAATCAAAGCCTTTCGTCTTGATTTAGGATTAATATTCATTAGTCCTTATGTTTAATAATTAAGCTTATAAAATGGTGTGTCAAATTAAAGTCTGCAGAGGTATCTAAAAATTAGATATTTGGATCCTTTTAAAATATAAAAATTAGATAGATTTTGAATAAAACAAAAAAAAGCCCACCTTTTGATTAATATATAAACTTGTGTGTAATTTATAATTAGTGTTATTGGTGGGCTTTGGTGCTGAGTCTAGAATATACGAATTAGACTCGTTGAGTCGGAATATTACTCGCTTTCAGGGCTACAGCAATTCCATAAAGAATCATCTTCTTCGTCTTTAATGTCCTCTTTTAGATTACTCATTAAGGAAATGCTATCAGCAAGCATTTTTGTCACTCTCATTTGGTCTTTTAGTTTTTCACCAGTAGAAATTGCAAGGTCTTTAAAGAATGATAAATCACTCATTAACTCGCCCATTGCTTCTCTGTTTCTGGTCAATTCGTCTTCTAATTCTCCAACTAAAGACTGCAAATGCTTGATTTCCTTGTCTTGAGATGCTTTCTCTGTCTTCTTTTTTGTCTTCTTACTTGTTTTTTTCATTTCCTCTCCTGTTTGTATCTACCTTTAGTTATTAAAAGGCCTTATTGATTCCATAATTTAAAAAACCTACTTAGTGTTGATATTGAATATCCTGTTTTTTCGGATATGTGCCTCAAAGTTCTTTTATTTTTTCTCATCTTCAAAATTAGCTCCTTTTCTTTTTCGCTCATTCTTCTTCCGTGCTTATTACTCATTGCTTTTTCTGCTTGATAAATTAAATTCTGTACTGTTTCGCTTGTCATTTTTAATCCTTTAAGTATTTCTCTGCTTTCTCGATCTTTTTTAACATCATCGAGCTTAACTCATGTAGTTCTACGCTGTAATGGGTCAGTATCGACTGAAATACTATGGTGCAGTCTGCTATCTCTTCAACTACATTGCTCCTATCATTTTTTTTTATTGCTTCTATTAGCTCCCCGTGTTCCTCTTGTAGTTTGTCTCTTTGTGCCCTTATTCCGTATTTTTCTAGTAATTTCTTGGGAATTTCTCGCATTTTATCCATTTTTTACCTTTTTAGTTAAGTGCCATTTTCCACACAAGTCGCAAATATAGGCACGTTTTAGCTTTTTATACTCTTTAAATATTTTTAGCCACTTCATTTCCTTGATAGCTTCTTCTTTTGTTTCAAAGCTTCTTTTCATGTGACATTTAAAAGGGTCGCTTCCTTTACCTTTCACATCGAAACCTTATTTCTTCCGCTATCATTATTAGCAAGTCTGGGAGGTCGCATTGCGGAAATTCACTATCAATATAGTCAATCTCAATTGATTTTTTATTACTTGAGTAGAGGCTGTAAGCTCTGCCTTGAATTATTACTTCTTCGTCAAATACGGAAAGCTTTATACTTTCCACGTACGAGCCACTACCAAATAAAATCTCATTTGTTCTTATGTTATCCATGCTTAATCCCAATAATCCGCACAAAATTCAAATTCACTCCCCCTTGAAACACACTCAGTCATCTGCTCAACACAGTAAAACTTGTCGAAACTTGGGTTTATCTCGTATCTGCAAAAGTTAAGTATTAGTATTATTAGGTTCATTTATTTCCTTTTGTATGATGGGTGTGGCCTCTCTCGGAATAGCGTTAGCGGGGCCATGTTCTTAAGCAGTTCCTGCCCTGCGCACCCAGTTTTTATTAAGATTTACACATCGCACGATAAGAAATGTTATCGTGCGGTCTCTCTTAGCTTTACCAAACAATGAACAACCTCTCTAAAAAGATAGTCCTTTGCTTTTTGTTCAACTGGAAGGTCTTTATACTCTATAAGGCATGGATGCTCTTTTAATTCTGGATTTTTAACAGGTCCATATACCCAGCCATCTTTTTTCTTTTCCTCCATCCATGAAACGTGACTATCTTCTGGAAGCATTTTAAGCCCTGACTCTATGTGAGCTATTACTCCATTTATAGCAGACTCTCTTTGCCATTTTGGTGCAAGTTCCCATTCTGGTTGGGAATTATCTCCAATTGCTTCACAAAAAGCTTTGTTTACTTGGTGACATACCATAGCTATTTCATCATTACCCATAATCATTTCTCCTTATATGTTTATTGCACTGGTTTAGGGTGTTATTCCTGATATATAGTTAAGCATACTATTAACAGCATCGAATGCTTCATCTTTAAATATTCCTTCCCAGAACTTTCTATGGTCAAGCCAATATTGTTCTATACTTTTGTAAGGACTATTTCTATAGTCGCTCATTACGGCATCTACTAAATGCTTTATCACAGCGTCTGGTTTCATAAATCCACCCTCCTATCTTGTGGTTTCAAAAAATATTACTGTCATTTCTTGATCTGGGTCTATGTCTCCGTAAATATCTTCAAGGGCGGATAAAAAATCTAGTCTTGACCTGTATCCTTCAAGGATTGGCAATTTTGTATCATACAGAATATCACGATACCTAACTTTTTTAATTTGGTTTATTTCTACCAAAACACTCTCTATTTTTTCGTTATGATCATAGAAAAAACATCTTCCAAGATGGCAATCTTTAATGCCAAGCCTTGTTGTCGCTACTTTTTGACCAGAGATAACCTTGTTAAATAATTCACTTTTAAGTCCTATTTTCTGTATCATTTCAATCCTTTTCATTGTGCTTGGTTAGTAAACTTCCCTAACAAGCTCTTTTAATTCTTTGTTTACGTATTCGTCATTAATTAACTCTGGATTTGATAATAAAATTTCTAAGGCGGTTAAAAGTTTTCCTTTTTCATATGAAAGAGTATCTACTTTATCAATTAATTTGTTCATAAACTTTGCCATTTCATCACTCACTTAATATCTCCTTTACTTCGTCTTTGTTTAGAAAATTACAGTGCCCTTTATAACGTTGATATTCTGGCTCGCACTCCTCGATTAATATATTTCCTTGATCTTCAATCCATGAGACATCGTATTCAACACTTGCCTGTATTTCTTTACAAGCCTCCTTCAAAAGCTCTTTTAGTCGCTGGTTTTCTTGTTCAAGAATAGATTCAAAATCTACCGCAATCTTGCTTTTTATCTCATTGCAAATTGGGCAGTTGAACTTAAATTGACCATATTCAGGATCACCATGCCCACATACTTCATTACTCATCCCAACTCCTTTGCTTTTCTTAGCGCTTTCCTTGCCTTTAAAACATCATTATTTATTATAAGTTCTTTATGCTTTTCGGTGGTTTTAGTTAAGTCTATGTCTAATGTCGATATTTGCTCCAAAGCCTTTTCGAGTATTTCTATTTTCTTTTGGAGTTTTTCGATAATGTCGTTAACAAAAACTTCTCTACTAACTGTCTTGCAATCTTTAAGCTTATCGCTATCGGAGATTTTAAAATCATGTTTTGCGATCATACTTATTTCATTATGAGATAAGTATGGTATTGATATATTAAATCTGAAATCTTTAATCCTTGCTTGCCTTATTGTTTCCTTGATGGTTAAGTTTTTAATTTTATTTTCAACCCTTAATTCTAATATATCCTTAGACATAGCCCCCTCCATTATCACACCCTGTTATTTCTTTAGTCATTTAATTCCTTTCACTCATTTCTCTAGCTCCTTGATCTTTTTATTAATGCTAACCAATAACCCCGCTATATTGTCTTGTTGTTTTTCTAGCCTTTCCAGTTGTGCGTTTCTTTTTTCATGGTGGCACTCATTACAATTCCATTTAAATTCGGGATTCTCAGGGTCTCCATGCTTAAGACATATCTCATCTTTCATCACTCAACCCTCCTATATTCCCCTGTTTCCAGATTCTTCTCGTATTTAAATGCAACGTGTTCGCAGGCGATTCTGCCTTTTCTGATGTACCTATTAGCATCGCTCCTTGTTGGGTGTGCAAACATGCAATCTATATAAACATTTACAAACCTCTCAATCTCAACAATCTCTGTGCGTGGTTTTTTGGTGAAGCACGTATTTAAAAGTTTTTCGCTCCAAGTATCTTCGTACCCGTCTTCGTCCGCAGTAAAAACCTTTTCTTTTCCAATAAACATAACTTCAACTTCTCCAAATGCTTCCGACTCTAAAACATCACCCACTTTCAAATCTTCTATTTTTAAGCTCATAACTCCCCATCTCCTATATTGGAATTATAGTAGTCGTCTTCGTCTTTGAAATTTTCAGAATCTTTTACGAAAACATGAATCATGAATAAGTAAGAAGTAATTAAAACAGCCAATGCTTTTAAGAATAAATCCATATAATCCATTAAGCCCCCCTTCTCCATTGAAGATTAAGCCCCATTCTTGAAAGAGCTTGAATACATGACTTGTCTGGCCCATCAATACACCATTTTTTATGGTCTCTATCGAAATATCCTCCCCATGCCTTAATTTCTTCTCTTAGCTCATAAGAACTAGAATCTCCGTCTAAAACCCAATAAGTAATTAACGAACCTTTCGACTTTTTATGCCCCATTCGGCTTCCTCCTTGTTAGCTTGCAAAATAACTTGCAAAATATTTCTCTAAATCCTTTCTTTCTTTCTTTCTGCTTCCTGCGTACTTTCCCTTTTCTTGAATTTTCCTTCTAGCTCTACTTATAGTCTCAAAGGTTGGAACATTGCCATCTAAAATCATACTTACAAGTTCATCCATCCTTGTGTCTGGTCTTACATTTAAGTATTTATAGACATAAATAGCCCATAAAACTTTATCGCTATCCCTTGCTGGCTTACTTTCCTTTAAAATGCACTCAACTTTTTCAATCGTTGTCCTTAACAACTTCATAATTCACTCTCCTTGTGATTTTCAAATTTAATATTTATTTTTTTCTTGGCTCAATTACTTTTGTTGTTGCTCTAAAGTCGCTGTCTATTTTAACGTCTACGTATTTCTGAATAGAGCCGTACTTCTTTTCTATTTTTTTTAAAATTACACTATTAACCCTTATGGACTTAGGGCCTGAATCTTTTTTTAAAGATGTTGCTTTTGTATTCATTTTTAATCCTT
>OBIY01000385.1_pt1 | contig 17884 bp, 15 predicted proteins | sample 1519841 | NCBI WGS metagenome assembly OBIY01 (sample SAMN03019774, study PRJEB22545) | beach sand metagenome | biome: beach; feature: sea beach; material: beach sand | place: USA: Municipal Pensacola Beach, FL | collected 2010-07-30 | depth 30-40 cm m
GTACAGATCACGATGATTAGCACGCGGCCCGCCGTAGTAGGCTGAGTCCTCGCCTGTTTCTGGTGGATTTGCACCGGGCCCAAATCAGAAAGACGGTTCCGCGTCGCTGGCAGATTAAGGATCTTGCCAGTATTTATTTTTCTTGCCTCGATATCGGTCTGACCAGAAGGGATGTGTTGCGTTTTTTGCGGGTCTATTTTGACCAGCCTTTGCGCCTTACCCTGACGTGGGAAAACAAGCTATTAGGCCAGGTAAGCCGCAGGGCAGTGAAATTATACCGCCGAGACTTCGGACGCGTGCCCCGTTTGCCCTGACGCTAGCCAGTCGGGCTTTGGCTGCGGTTTTTATCCTGCTTGCCCAGTTTTTGCCAGCTTTTTAGCCTGACGTTTGTGGGTTTTTTTGATCACTTTTTGTCTGAGCACATTATTTGCTGCGTTAAAACAACGAGCGCTGTATATTTCATAAAACAGTAGTCGGTCTTCGGTCTCCAGTGCCGGACTGGACAGCAAGTTTAGCTGTACGAGGTTTTTAATACGCAGCGATTCCGGTAGGCGGCGATGGCAGCGAGTTCGCTCGTTGTCGATAAAGGCAAATTGCCAGTCCCCGGTTTCATCATCTTTATGACAAAAGACATTGCCTGCACGCATATCCCCGTGGCTGATTGTCGCGAGATGGAGGTCTGCGACGGTAGTGGCAAGGGATTTAATAAAGCGCTGTTTTTCGGAAAAGTCGCTTTGATTTACTGTCTCTACGGTCTCGTAAAGATTCTGATAGCCTTCAAGGGCAGTCGCTATGGTGAAATAGCCCGTTCGTTTGCCCCAATGCCGCCGCCAGCCGATAACCAGGGTTTTAGGCGCGTTAAAACCATTATTCCGCAGTAGTCTGTCCCCCTCGACAGCTCTCATGGCGCGGCTTTTTCGGACCAGATGTTTCAGATGATCGAGGGGTGATCGGAAGTGGAAGTGCTTCACAAAGACAGGCGTCGTCTGGTCGTTGTTCACCAGCATCGCGCGGTGAACGCTGGTGGCTTTGGAAGACTGGATTTCCCGATTATCCATTAGCAGGTGTGAAAAGGGCCAGGATGGGCCTGTCTGATTGGCGCTGAGTTTGTCCACAAGCTCAGGAATAACCTGCAAATGCCAGAAGCCTGTGCGCACCTGTGTTAGCGATGGCGCTTCCGTGATAGTCATGTGTTGTTTGCCATGGCTTAGCGATTTCAGCGCTGGGTGGATATATGGTAAATATCCACCCGCTTGTGTTTTGGGCCGTGAACGCTGTGAATGTTATTCCCCTCGGTGCGGATTGTATTAAGCAGAATTTGTTGCTGCTTCCGTAACCGGGCTTCACTATGAACTACGGCGTAGACGTAACCCTGGTCGCGGAGACTGTCCAGGGACGTTGTGTTCATTCGGAAACTTCTGTTTGCATAGGCTTCGGCATAAAAAGCAATTTTTCTATCGTTGTAATAGACTTTTTCCGGGTTCGGCAGGTTTTCATTAATCCAGTCGCCGGCTTCGGGAATATACATTTTGTCATTGTTATCTCTCAGGGCAGTAGCCAATATGGCCTGGGCCGCGATAACAAAAACCAGCAGACGAAAAACCTGGTGCCGTTGATACTCGATGGAAATGCGATTGACAAATAGTGGTGCCAGAAGAAAGGGAATTGGCAGGCATAAAAGCAGAGCGGGGAAAAACGCATAGCGGTCGGTAACAAAAAAACGGGAAGTGACGGAATACAGGCAGACAGCAACGCCAATCAAAAAATATGCGGCAATCAGTTTGTGGCTGTTGGTGCGGGGGATCAGGCTGGGTTTGCCAATGCTTAGTGCGAGTAAAAGCAAAAGAAGGTTGCTGCTAAACAGAATCACTTTGACTACCTGAAACAACAAGCCACCGATAAGAAAGTGGGAGGCGGAATCTTTGGCCCATTTATTGGGCAAAGTTTCGCGAAAAAGTTCTTTTTGGCGCTCCAGGCCTGAAAAAATGGTTTCTCCGCGCTTGAGTTCGGCTTTTAATCTAGCGGTGGTGAAGTGATTTTCGCTGACACTGGGCGTTGCGGCGCCTGGGTTGTTACCGTCATGCAGCTGACTTGCGACGATGATGACGATTGCTATCAAACCTGACGAAGCAAGCAGTAAAAAGCGCTTCCGCGCCTGGCCCCTGGCGACAAGGGGCAGCACAACCAATGTGCCCGCCAGATAGACAATGCCTTCGATTCGATAAACCAGTGAAATTAAACCCAGGGCCACCCAGGTGAATAGAAACACCCAGCGGGCCGATTGCACATACCGAATCAGTGCCCATAAAGCCCACAGTTGACAGGCCCAGAACATAAAGCCTTTGAGAATATGAGGCCGGAATTCATTCAGATGGTAGAGGCTGACGAAAACCAGGATGCCCAGTAATTGAGTGACGGTATTACCGTCAAGGACTCGAATAAGCGCGAGGAAACCGCACATCAGTGCAATTTGGGCGATCAGGCTGAGGCTGTAGGCTGACTGGACCAGGCTTAGTCCACTGTATTGGGCGACAAACGCAATCTGAGCATAAAAAGCCTGTTCCGGTCGAAACAAGCGGGCGCTTTCGAATTGGCCGTTCATGTAGTCGTGAGCGGCAAAGACATAATCCATGCCGTCATCATTAAGGATGTCATCGAGATAAAGGGTATAACTGAACAGGAAAATACTAAGCAGAGCGCAGAGAAGGTAGAGCCACGGCCCGCTTTGGGTCTGGAGGCAAGTTTTGATGTTAGTCATTGATTTATATCACACCGGCGCTTCGGGCCTGGGCTGAAGCTGACGAGGAGCCGGAATCATGGAGGTATTGGGTCAGTGTATCGCGTACCAGGTCTACGGGAAGGGTTTTAATACAGCGAAAGTTTTCCGGGCAGGTTTTTTTTGAGCAACTGTTTGTGCAGGGTATTGGGTTGTGTATTAGCGTTGCGTTGGCGCCCAAGGGTCCCCAGCGCTGGTAGTCGGTGGGGCCGAAGAGGGCGACCACCTGTGTCTGGCTGGCGGTGGCCAGATGCATGGGGCCGCTGTCATTGCCGAGGAATAGACGACATTGTTTGAAAAGCGTGATCAGTTCTCCGAGATTCAGGCGGTTGCACAGGCTTGCTGGTTGGCTTCGGCTCGTGCCTCGAACCTGTTCAATAATGGTTTTATCCGAGGCGCCAGCGCCGATAAAGACAACCTGAATGCCCTGCTCGTCGAGCCAGTCGGCGATACTGGCGAAGCATTCCGGCGGCCATTGTTTATACGCTTTGGTAGCGCCTGCGTGCATACACACATAGGGTTTGTCGGGGTCTACCCCCTGTTCTGTCAGGGCTTCCCGCGTGGAAAGTTGGTGCTTGCTATGAGGTTTCAAGGCTGGGTAGGCAGGGCTGCTTCCCTGGCCAAGCAGGGCTTGTACATACTGATGGTAGTGATAAAAGCGGTGGGGGTCGCGCGGTTGTCGATCGATAATTTGCTGGTAAGTGGAAGGCCGGGGCGTGTCGCCAAGCGCCCAGCGCTCTGTCACGCCGGACATGGTGGCGATGGCGCTGGAAACTTGTAGGGCATCAAAATTTAACAAATGTTCAGCGCCGGTCGCTCTCAGTTGTCGGTAAAAACCCCTTAACAGTCTGAATTTTGCCAGCGGGCCGGCTTTGTGTAGTCGAGCGCGGGGGTAATAGATCGGGTTTTCGATGGTCGGTACGGATTCGATAATATCCCGGTAGCTTTCGTCGACCACCACCCAGGTTGGGCCACGGTTGGTTGTGGCAAGGGTTTCGATACTGTGTAAAGCCACCAGCAAGTTGCCCATGTGCTTGGTGGGCATTAGCAGGATCATGGAACGGTCGAGCAGTGGAAGATCCTCAGTCTGATCCATCGAATGTAGTCGCGGCTGCGCACGGGTCTCTTTTGGAAAGCGGCGAGTATACCCCAGGGTATTTAGTGCGCAGAACCTGGCTGACATATAATGCGAGCCTTTAAGCAAGGCCGCTGGCGAAGCCAGTCACAAGGTGTCGGGCCGCGACGCCTGGCTGGATAGGAAGAGACGGGAATTTATGCCTGATCGACAAGCTGAAACGCTAGCAATCATTGGTCTTGGCTACGTGGGTTTGCCCCTGGCGGTAGCATTCGGCAAGTGTCGGCCAGTGCTGGGTTTCGACATCAGTGCCCAGCGCATCGCTGAGCTTGACCGGGGACTTGATAAGACCCGTGAGGTAGACGAGGCGGAACTGGCAGTCGCAAGGTCATTGCGTTTCACCAGCGAAACAGCCGAGCTCAAGGCTTGCTCGATATTTATTGTCACCGTGCCGACACCGGTGGATGCCCACAAGCAACCGGACTTTAGCGCGGTCAGGAGCGCCTGTCATACCGTCGCAGCGGCACTCAAGCCCGGTGATACCGTGGTGTTCGAGTCAACGGTCTATCCCGGAGCCACGGAAGAAATCTGCGTGCCCCTGCTGGAGCAGGGCTCGGGGCTGCGATTCAATGAGGATTTTTACGTGGGCTATAGCCCCGAGCGGATCAATCCCGGCGATCGGACCCATCGACTGGAATCCATTGTGAAGGTGGTGGCTGGTTCCACCGAGGCGACAGCGGAAAAGCTGGCTGGCCTTTATAGCGAGGTAGTCAGTGCTGGCATCCATCGGGCCCCGTCCATCAAGGTGGCTGAGGCGGCCAAGGTCATTGAAAACACTCAGCGGGATGTCAATATCGCCCTGGTTAACGAACTGGCGATGATTTTCGGCCGTATGGGGATTGACACCGCGGAAGTGCTCGACGCCGCGGGCACCAAGTGGAATTTTCTCAATTTTCGACCCGGCCTGGTGGGCGGGCATTGCATTGGCGTTGACCCCTATTACCTGACCCACAAGGCCAAGGCGGTGGGTCATCATCCCGATATGATTCTCGCCGGGCGCGAGATCAATGACCGGATGGGTGAATACGTTGCCAGCCAAGTCGCGCGGCTGATGATTGGCGCAAAAATCCCGTTACAGGGCGCCCGCCTGTTGGTTATGGGGCTGACCTTTAAGGAAGACTGCCCGGATATTCGCAATACCAAGGTCATCGATTTGGTAAACGCTCTGCGAGGTCGCGGCGCGCAAGTCGATGTCCACGATCCCTGGGTGGAGGTGGAAGCCGCCAAACGGGAATATGGTCTTGAGCTGATCGAGCAGCCCCAAGCGGACAAGTACGACGCCGTGGTGCTGGCGGTGGCCCATCGAAGCTTCCGCGAGCTGGGGGTGGAGGCCATTCGCGGCTACGGTAAAAACAGCCATATCCTCTATGATCTTAAGAGCGTCTTTGCCGCCGATCAGGTGGATGGCCGCTTGTGAGCGCCATTCGGCTTTAGAAGACGATCAGGTATTGAAGGATTAAGTAATGAAAGTTCTGGTCACCGGCGTCGCCGGTTTTATCGGCTCCCATGTGGCCCTGCGCTTACTGGCAAGGGGCGACGAGGTGGTGGGGCTGGATAATTTGAATGACTATTACGAGGTCAGCCTCAAGGAGGCGCGTCTGGCCCGGGTGGAAGCGGCGGCGCGTAGCGAAGGGTCTGGCAGCTTTAACTTCGTCAGGCTGGACGTTGCCGATCGCGCAGGTGTTGAGCGCCTGTTCACCGCCGAAAAGTTTGATCGGGTGGTGCATCTGGCGGCCCAGGCGGGGGTGCGCTATTCCATCGAAAACCCCCATGCCTATATCGACAGCAATATCGTTGGTTTTACCAATATTCTTGAAGGCTGCCGTCATAACCAGGTGGAGCATTTGGTCTACGCATCATCCAGCTCTGTTTACGGCGCCAACGAGAATCTGCCGTTTTCGGTGCACGATAACGTCGATCACCCCCTGTCCTTGTACGCGGCCAGCAAAAAAGCCAATGAGCTGATGGCCCATACCTACAGTCACCTCTATCAACTGCCCACCACCGGATTGCGGTTTTTTACGGTTTACGGGCCCTGGGGTCGGCCCGACATGGCGCTGTTTTTATTTACCCGCGCCATTTTGGCGGGCGAGCCCATCAAAGTATTTAATTATGGTAAGCACCGGCGGGATTTCACTTACATCGATGACATTGTCGAAGGCATAATCCAGACTCTGGGCAATACCGCTCGGGCCAATACCGAGTGGGATGGTTGCCGGCCCGACCCTGGCACCAGTGCCGCGCCCTGGCGAGTCTACAATATCGGCAACCAGAATCCGGTGGATCTGGAAGACTATATCGCCGCCATTGAAGAGGCTTTGGGAATGACCGCGGAGAAACAACTATTACCTTTGCAGCCCGGCGATGTGCCCGACACCTATGCCGATGTGGAGGCGCTGGTGACGGATGTGGGATACCGCCCGGATACGCCGGTTAAAGAAGGTATTGCGCGCTTTGTCGCCTGGTACCGGGACTATTATCAGGCCTGATAACGGTCATGGCTGTGTTAGCATGGCGGCTCATGGTTATTTGCTCGATTAACGCTTAAGTTTCAGGTGTCGCTATGCTACAGCTCGAAGCCCTGCGCAAGGCTAATCTGCGGACTGACCCCTACCCCTATACCGTGGTTGAGAATTTTATAGATACCGACAATCTCGGCGATGTGTTGGCGGATTTCCCCGAGTTAAATAGCCCCGGTAGTATTCCCGTCGAAGAAGTCAGCGGTGGCCGAGCCTACGATGCGCTGATCGAGCAATTAACGGGGGAAGGTTTTCGTCAGGTGGTGGCGGAAAAGTTTCATCTGCCACTGGATGATTACCCTATCATGACTACCCTTCGTGGCGTTATGCGCGAGAAGGACGGACGCATTCACACCGACTCGAAAACCAAGGTGATCACCGTGCTCCTCTACCTCAATGAGGGCTGGGACCAGGAAGGTGGATGCCTGCGGGTCCTGCGCAGCGGCGATGACATTAATGATTACGTTGAGGAAATTCCGCCCGAGGCCGGCACGCTGATGATCTTTCGTGTTACCGATAACTGCTGGCATGGCCACACACCGGTGGTGGGCAAGCGCCAGTCCATCCAGATGAATTATCTGATTGGGGAGGGAGCCAATAGTAAGCATCGATTTTTCCACCGCCTCAGCTCCCGTATTAAAGCCCTGAAACATCGCGCGTGAATTCTTATAGTCCTCTGTCCCGCCAAGTAGTGTGGGCAAGCCCTGTAGCAACCGTTGCAGTATGAGTTCCTGGGGTGTGAATACCACTGAATGCGTGTCCTGATTGTCAAACTGACCTCCATGGGCGATCTGGTGCAGGCCCTGCCGGCGCTGAGCGATGCCTGGCGCGCCATCCCGGATATCGAATTTGACTGGGTGGTCGATGAAGCCTTTGCGGAAATCCCCCGTTGGCACCCGGCGGTGAAGCAGACCTTGGAAACCGCCCACCGTCGCTGGCGTGGCCAGGGCAAATTGCCCTGGCAAAACAGCGAGTTGCGGCAGTTCCGTTCCCGCCTGCGCTCAAGCCGCTATGATATTGTTATCGACGCCCAGAATAATTTCAAAAGTGCCCTGGTGACGGCTTTGAGTCGGGGTGAAAAACACGGTCTCGATAGTCGCTCCGTCCGTGAATGGGGCGCCCATCTGGCCTATGCCAAGCGTTATTACATTCCCCGAAACCAGCTGGCCATTGACCGCTGGCGACAGTTGTTTGCCAGGGTGCTGGGCTATGATTTGCCCGCTGAAGCGCCCGATTTCGGCTTTGGCAACAAGGTTTGGCCGGAACCCGACTGTACCCTGCCCGTCTCGCCTTACCTGGTGTTTGTGCAAAACGCCAGCTGGCCCAATAAGCGCTGGCATGAGCAACACTGGCGCGCTTTGCTTGAGCAGGCGGGTGACGAGGGTTACCAGGTATTAATGCCCTGGGGTAGCGAGACCGAGCGAGAGCAGGCGCAAAAGCTTGTCCAGGGTTTCGCGCATGCCCAGGTATTACCGCGCCTGCCCCTGAGTGATCTGGCGGCTGTTTTTTCCCGCGGCGCGGGTGCTGTGTGCGTGGATACCGGACTGGCTCACCTCAGCGCTGCTCTGGATGTGCCCACAGTGACGCTCTATGGCGCCACGGACCCCGCCCTGATCGGCGCTACGGGTTCTCGCGCTACCCACCTGATAGTGAGTGGCTACGATTGCGCGCCCTGCTATAAGCGGCTGTGCAAGCGGGAAGATTATACGGGGCCGAATGCCCAGTGTATGAAAGGCCTGCCCGTTGACCAGGTCTGGCGGGAACTGCTCGTGCTCATGGATAGGCGGGCCGTCGATCTGTTAAATTGACTGGCAATGGCTGGATCTGGAGACTCCCTTGGAAGGCATAAACCCACGATTTGATCGCGCCCAGGTACTGGTGGTGGGCGACCTTATGCTCGACCGCTACTGGTACGGGAACACCGGCCGTATATCGCCGGAGGCGCCGGTGCCAGTGGTGAAGGTAGGTCAGCTGGAGGATCGTGTTGGCGGTGCCGGCAACGTGGCGCTGAATATTGCCTCCCTGGGCGCTGGAGCGACGCTGGTCGGCGTGGTTGGTCGCGACGAAGCCGCTCAGTCGATCACTGAGCGTTTGCATTCGGCGGGCATCCGTACCGAGCTTAAGGAGTCCGCCGACAAACCAACCATCACCAAGCTGCGGGTTATCAGCCGCCAACAACAACTGCTGCGACTGGATTTTGAGGAAACCTTTAGCGCGGCGGATGTCGATCAGCTTGCGGAGCAGACACGCTCCCTGTTGCCAGGGGTTTCAGTCCTGATTCTGTCCGACTACGCCAAGGGAGTGCTGCAGGATCCCCAGACCTTTATTGCGGCAGCCAGGAAGGCGGGGATTCTGGTATTGGTGGACCCAAAGGGTGCGGACTTTAGTCGCTACCGGGGCGCCAGTCTGTTGACACCCAACCTCAATGAATTCGAGGCCGTGGTCGGCGTTTGCAATGATGAACAGACACTGGTGGATCGGGGGTTGGCTTTGCTCTCTGAGCTGGACCTGGAAGCCTTGCTGATTACTCGCGGTGAGCAGGGCATGACCCTGTTGCGCCTGGATCAATCGCCCTTGCATTTACCGGCGAGGGCGCGGGAGGTATTCGATGTCACCGGCGCCGGCGACACCGTCATCGCCGTACTGGGCGCGGCGCTGGCGGCTGGTGAAACTCTCGATAACAGCGTTGCCCTCGCCAATCTTGCCGCTGGTATTGTGGTGGGCAAATTGGGCACCGCGACGATCAGTGGCCCGGAATTACGCCGGGCTGTATTGCGGGACCAGGGTTCAGAGCGTGGCGTGGTCAACGAGCAACAATTGCTGGTGGATATCGCCGATGCCCGGGCCCGGGGTGAAAAGCTGGTCTTTACCAACGGCTGTTTTGATATTCTCCATGCAGGCCATGTGGGTTATCTGGAGCAGGCGCGCAAACTGGGTGATCGTTTGATTGTGGCGGTCAATGCTGATGAGTCGGTCAGCCGCCTCAAAGGGCCAGGCCGGCCTATTAACCCGACGGAGCGGCGCATGGCCGTTTTGGCCGGGCTGGAGTCGGTGGACTGGGTGCTGCCCTTTACCGATGATACCCCCGAACGCCTGCTGTCATTGATCCAACCCGATATTCTGGTCAAGGGAGGTGATTATGCCCGCGAACAGGTGGTGGGCTGGGAGATTGTGGAGGCCTATGGTGGCGAGGTAAAAGCGCTGGATTTTCTGGATGATTGCTCGACCACCGCCATCGTGGAAAAAATTCAGGGAGACGAGTTTTAGCAATTCAAGTTACGCCGCGCAGGCAATCAATATTGTCCAGCAGGTGTATTGGGTTGATGGTGCCGACGATGGCACTGCTGACGCCGGGGTGCGCAAAAATCATTGAAAAGGCCTTTTTTACCGGGTTTTCTGTTTCCCTGTCGTCTGCCGGGTTTCCTTTGGTGGTATCCTCTTGGGATTGCCCCGTGAGATGACCACTGGCCAGGGCTTTCTTGATCAGCACACCGACGCTGTTTTTAGCACAATAGTCGATCACCGGAATTTCTTCTTGATGGTCCATATTCCAGGTCACCATCACTACGTCGGATTGTGCCGCCGCCCGCAGCCCCCCTTCAACGGTTTTAGTGGACATGCCGTAAGCCCGTAGCTTGCCCTCGGATTTGAGCCGTGCCAGGGTATCAAGGGTGCCGAAGCGTTCGATAATGTCCAGGTCGTTGCCATCGGAATGCACCAGCACCAGATCGAGCACATCCGTATTTAAACGTCGCAGACTGCGCTCGACACTGTAGCGGGTATGTTCCGGGCTGAAATCAAAGCGGGATTGGCCACCCTCGAATTCCTCGCCCACCTTGGTACACAATAACCAGTGCTGGCGCTGATTCCGTAGCAGGACCCCTAGTCGTTCTTCACTGATGCCGTAGGCGGGAGCGGTATCCAGCAGATTGATACCGTGGTCCCGGGCCAGGGCCAGCAGTTCCACTGCCTGGCGGTCATCGGGTAGATTGAAGTCCTCGGGATATTTAACGCCCTGGTTGCGACCCAGTTTGACGGTGCCGAGCCCCAGTAGACTGACTTCCATAGCGGTATTGCCAAGGCGGCGTTTGGCGATGCTTTCCCTATTCATCAATCAAGGCGCCCTTTAATCAAAGGCGCTTTGCCAGGGGGTGGGGGCGATTGGTGGCCTCGCCAGTGGCAGGGCGAGCGGGGGCTTATCGGCTTCGTGGCTGGGAATAATGCCCCGTCCTTGTAAAAGCGCGATGACCGCATTGCCCAGATTGGGCGCCAGGGTCAGCTTGGTGGGCCAGGCGGCGATAACGTTGTTGCAGTCCTTGGCCCAGTCGGCAAAGGCCTGATCCGGGCGCGCGAGATTGCGTTGCCGGGGTTCGGCCCGGTCCACCGGCAGGGTTGCCCACTGAGCATCGCTGAGATCCACCCAGGGTAACAGGGCGTTCAGTTCGCTTCTGGCTTTGTCGATCAAAGCCCCTGCGGCCATATCGGCGCCTTTCTCCGCCAGATTGCCCCCCAGATACCAGACCTGCGAACCATCGTCGCAGGGGTGGCTGGAGATGGTCAGTCGGGGTGTGCTTTCGGTACCCAGACAGTGGCCATAAAAGCGATGGGGGTACTTGTGCTTGACCATCACCTGTTGCAAGGGGCGACGCTGCATGACCGGTGCACTGGCGCCAACACGTTGCAGCAGGTGTTCGTTGCCCTGGCCGGCGCTAAAAATCAGGGCGCGGCTGTTAAGCCGAATGCCGCCGGCCTCGGTGTCCATGACCAACGCCGGGGTTTGGCCGTCGCTTGTGATGTCAAAGTGGCTGCGCTGCCAGTCGATATGGTAGATGCTGTCCCGGGCCTGCTTGGCCAGCTGCTCCAGTACCTCGGGGATATCCAGCACCATGTCCACCAACTTATAGACCACGCCCCGGAAGCCGGGGTTCTGCAACAATGCCGGCAGCTCACGGCTGGCGACTCTATCGACCCGGCCCCGGGTTGCCTTGCTGGCGAAAAAAGTGGTCAGTTTCGCCGCCGCCGAGCTGGCCGACCACAGGTAAAAGTGATCGCTGAGAATTGACGTACCCCGCAGGTCCACATCGCCTTCACCGCGCAGGCAGCGACGCCAGTGTTCGGGCATGGCAGCGATGGCTTCCGAGGCCCCGGACAGGGCGCCGCTCAGGGTATATTTGATACCGCCGTGGATCATGCCCTGGCTGGCGACGGTCTGATCGCTGCCCAGTGCCTTGTGTTCAAATAGCACCGCCCGGTAGCCCTGCCCGCGCAGACGGTTGAGTAGCCACAGGCCGGCGCTACCGCCGCCTATCAGGATGACGTCAACGTCTAGGGTTTGCATATCAGTCCGGGTGTTGATGGGCTGCGTCGATTAGGGAAGTGGGCCAGGGGCCGTTAGTATAGCGCTTTGTGTCTTTGGGGTTACCCGATTCTTGAGACGCTAACAGTGCTATCTTCGATTCGATTCCAGAGGGAAACCCCTTGCCGCGACTGTTCTACACTCTGCTTTTATATCTTGCCATGCCCCTGGTTTTGCTGCGTCTGCTCTGGCGCGCCCATCGGGCGCCGGCCTATGCGCGGCGCTGGCGGGAGCGTTTTGGCTTTGTGTCGCCCTTGTCCACCATGGATTCCGCTTCAGAGCCGGCCATCTGGTTACACGCGGTATCGGTGGGGGAAACCCTGGCCGCGGTGCCGCTGATAAAAGCCCTGCAACGGGACTATCCCGATCATCGATTGATTGTTACCACGACTACCCCGACCGGCTCCGAGCAGGTGCAAAAGCTTTTCGGCGACAGTGTTTACCATGTCTACGCCCCTTACGACCTGCCCGGTGCGTTGCGACGCTTTCTTGAGCGGCTCCAGCCCTCGGCCCTGATTATTATGGAAACCGAGCTGTGGCCAAACCTGATCCACCGTTGCAAGATGCGGGGAATGACCGTGGCGCTGGTGAATGCCCGCCTGTCGGCCAGGTCCGCCAGGGGTTACGGCAAAGTTGCGGGCCTGACCGCGGGTATGCTGGCCGAACTGGATCTGGCCGCCGCCCAGGCCCAGGCAGATGGTGAGCGTTTCGTCGATCTGGGCCTGGCCCGAGACAAGCTGTTGATTAGCGGCAATATCAAGTTTGATCTGGAGCTGGATCAGGCTGTAAGCGTCAAGGCGGCGGAACTTAAAAGCCAATGGCGAGGTGATAACCAACGCCCCGTGGTGCTGGCGGCCAGCACCCATCAGGGTGAGGACGAGCAGGTGCTGACGGCTTTTACTCAGGTGCTGGGGGTTCGACCCGAGGCCTTGTTGGTATTGGTGCCCCGCCATCCCGAGCGCTTTGATAATGTCGCCACTCTTTGCCGGGAGCGAGGCTTTAATACCATTCGGCGAAGTGAGAATGCTGCTGTTACCGGCAACACGCAAGTACTACTGGGCGACACCATGGGTGAGCTGCTGGCTTTTTGCGGCGCGGTGGATATAGCCTTTATCGGCGGTAGCCTGGTGCCGGTGGGTGGCCATAATCTGATTGAGCCGGCGGCCTGGGGCGTGCCGGTGCTAACGGGTCCCCATCTCTTCAATTTTGCCGAGGTGGCCGCCAAGCTTGATGATGCTGGCGGTTTGAAAGTCTGCGCCGATGCCGGGCAGCTGGCGCAAGCCCTGCTTGGATTGCTAAATAATCGGGATAAATATACGGTGATGGCGGATGCCGCGCGCACCGTGGCCGAAACCAACCGGGGCGCGCTGACAAAACTTACTGCGCGCCTGTCGCTTCTGCTCGATTGATTTTAATTTCCTGGCTCAACCAGCGATCCAGCTCGGCCAGATGCTCAGGGCTTAACTGGCCGGCCACTTCCCGCAGCTTCAACATGCTGATGATGTAATCGTAGCGGGCGTTGGCGTAGTCCCGCTGGGCCTGGTAGAGCACCCGCTGGGAAATCAGCACGTCAACAATATTCCGCGTCCCCACTTCATAGCCGGCGTCGGTGGCTTCCAGAGCGCTGGTGGCCGAGGTAATGGCCTGTTTGCGGGCTTTCACGCGGGCAGCGTCGGTGCTGACGGACAAATGCTGGGAGCGGGCCTGCTGGGTGATCTGGCGTTGTTTGAGCAGATAGAGTTCCTGGGCCTGGAGGTAGTCCTGGTAGGCCTTTCGGCGCTCGGCGCTGACCAGTCCACCGGTAAAGATGGGCGCATCCAGTCGCAGGGAGAAAACTGTCGGTTCATCGTCCTCGGCAAACGGTTGGGTGTTGCCGTCATCGCGGAGGAAGTGGCCATCCCGGTGGAAATTTGAATAGCCCAGGCTGGCCGTCAGCGTCGGCAGATGCTCAGCCCGTTTGGCTTTAGCTGTCTTCTCCGCCGCAGTCATGGCCAGGCGGCTGACTTCCAAAGCGAAGTTATTCTGCTGGCTGAATTCCACCCAGGATTTGCTGTCGGCGGGCTCCGTCTCCTTGATCGGAAACTCGGAGGACAGTCCCGCCAGTTCCTGATGGCGCTGGCCGGTAATGACTTCCAGTCCTTCGAAGGCGATATCGAGAGCCGACTGGGCTTCGAGTGTGTTGACCATGGCGCTATCGTAGGCGGCCTGGGCTTCGTGAACGTCAGTAATAGGTAACAGGCCCACGTCAAAACGTTCTTTGGTCTGTTCCAGTTGGCGACCAATGGCGCGTTGCTCGGCCAGTGAGGTCACCAGGTTTTCGTTGGCGCGCAGGACGTCTATATAAGCCTCGGTAACGCGAACGATAGTAGATTGCTGGTCCGCGGCAAACTGGGCTTCAGCCTGCTGATCCAAATCGTAACCCTGTTTAAAGGTAAACCAGGCGGGGAGGTCGAACAGGGGCTGGCTAAGGGAGACGGAGTAGGACTCGGTTTCATCATCGTTGTCGCCTGCTGCCCCGGACTCAAATGAGTTGCCGTCAATGTTAAGGGTGCGGAAGTTGGAGCGATCGCCATCACCATCAGTAAATTCGGCGCTGGCGGTGATTTTCGGCAGGATTCCCGCACGGCCCAGGGGGATGGATTCCTTGCCGGCATTGAAGGCTGCATTGGCGGCACGTAGAGTCGGATCATTGGTGAGCGCCAACTGGTAAATGTCAGATAAGGTGTCCGCCGCGGTCGTAACCAGCGGTGTGAGCGCGAGTACCGCCCCGCACGTGAAGCTACCGAGCTTGTTCATTTTTTACGTCCATAGTATTTAAACCGGCGAAGTCTAGCAGATCGCCACGTATACGTGCGAACGATGGATCAGCCTGTCGCGGCGGTCCTGTTATCCCGCGATTAGGCTTATACTGCGTGGCAGGTGCTTGTGGCGCGGATGGCACGATGCGGACAAGTCGCTTGTTTTTTTACCGGATGATTGTTTGACTGGCGGCTAAAATTTCGAAACGAAGTTATGGGATACAAAGTAGATTTAAAAACATTCATGGCCAGGTGCGAGGCGAACTATCAGCGTCTGTGGCAGGTGTTTCCTGATATGGCGTCCCGGTCAAAGCGTTGCCTGGGCCTGGCTACCGCGCCCGGCCAGGAGGTCGTGATATCGGTTCTGGAGAGAACACCCTTTACTACCCTGCTGTCGATCCAGGAAGCACATCGTTCGGCTGCCCAGGCGCTGACACGACGTTGGTCACAGGCTCCGATAATACAGGTTCGCATGTATCACGATGCCAAGCTGGCCGAGGTTGTAAGTTGTGACAGAATACGCAACGTCGCGCCGAAAAACCGGTACCCTAACCAGACCATGCTGCAACCCGACGAGAAGGCCCAATGGAACCGTTTTCTGGAGGAGTGGCTGGCGACGTGCCTGGAGCATGGTTATGTTAATGAATCCACCGCTCTAGCGTTGAACGACGGCGTGTAGTCGTCGCGTCGGTGTGGCTGTCCCGCATTTTGGCAGATTGCGGGCCGAGCCAGCCAGGGATGGGATCGGATGCTAGCCAGCAAAGGCGCACCCGTGACCGGTTATCAGGGAGGCAAAATTGTCGCGTGATGTCCATCGTCTAATCCAGCTCACTGATTCCCATATTGGGGAGGAGCGGGAGCACCGGCTGGCAGGGATCTGCACCTACGATACCTTTCGGCAGGTGCTGGCTGATATTGCGTCCCTGGCCAATGCTCCTCACATGCTGATGGTGACGGGTGATATCGCCGCTTTTGGCAAACACAAGGCCTATCAATTATTTGCCGAACAGATTCGCTTTCTTGAAATCCCCTACGCATGGTTACCCGGCAATCACGACGACTTTGGCGTTATGCAGGAAAGCATTACCGCAGCTCCTTACTGGCCACTGCTGGAGTTCGGCAACTGGCGCGTGCTGTCACTGAATACGGCGGTCGCTGGTCGGGTGGGTGGGATGCTGGTGGACGAGGAGCTGGACTTTCTGGCCAGAACGCTTGCCCGGGAAGTGGAGCGTCCGGTTGCCCTGTTTATGCACCACCCTCCCTTACCCGTGGGTTGTGACTGGCTGGATAAACAGCGTATCAATAACGCTCAAGAACTGGAGCGAATTATCCGTGGGGCGGGAAACGTCAAAGGCATTTTCTGCGGTCATGTTCACCAGGCCACGGAAACCGCCTGGGCGGGCACCACGGTATACACCACGCCATCCACCTGCTTTCAGTTTTCCACCAATAGTCCAGACTTTGCCATGAGCGATGATTGCCCCGGTTATCGCTGGATTGATCTGCACGCAGATGGGTATCTTGAAACCGGCGTCATCGTGCTTGATTTAAAGAGTCATGTGGTCGATCACGAGGTCAAGGAGTACTGAATCGGGCGTTTTTCCCGGTATGCGATCTATCATTCCCAGAAGCCCTGTCGGTATAATCGCCACTGCTATCCGCTCCGGCTTCGCTGACTGAAAACAATGTGACCGCGTTTCTGTATTTACACGGCTTTAACAGCTCCCCCGGTTCTGACAAGGCTCGACAAACCGAAGCCTGGTTGGCGGATTCCCATCCCAGAATTGAATTTGTCTGTCCTTTTTTAAGCCCCTTCCCCGATGAGGCCATGGTCCAGGCTGAAGCAGCCATTGCCGGGCGCGATGTGGTGGGCATGCTGGGCAGTTCCATGGGCGGTTTTTACGCCACTTTTCTAGCCGAAAAATATGATTGCCGTGCGGTACTGATCAACCCGGCGGTGCGGCCCTGGGAGGGGCGGGATTATTTGCTGGGTGATCAGGCCAACTACCACACCGGCGAAGTCCACCATATTGAGCAGTCCCACCTCGACCAGTTGCGGGCCTATGACGTGCCCGAGTTGACCAGACCCGCCCGGTTTCTGGTGCTGATGCAGACCGGGGATGAGCTGCTCGATTACCGCCAGGCGGTGGCTAAATATGTTGGCGCTAACCTTGTAGTCGAAGAGGGCGGGGATCACGGTTTTCAGGGTTATAGGCAGCATCTGCCCGATATCTACCGCTTCCTGATGGACGCCGATGATTGAGAACCGTGGCGGATATGGGCGATTGCTTAAATAAGGTGTAAGGATAAAAAGCAGTACAGATGAGCGACTACAAGGCTGAAGATATTGAGGTGCTGACCGGGCTAGATCCGGTTCGCAAGCGGCCGGGCATGTATACCGATACCGCCCGCCCCAATCACCTGTGTCAGGAGGTGATCGATAACAGCGTCGATGAAGCCCTGGCTGGTCACGCCAAGAAAATCAGTGTCATCCTGCACAAGGATGGTGGCATCAGCGTTGCCGACGATGGTCGGGGCATGCCCGTGGATATTCACCCGGAGCAGGGGCTGCCGGGTGTTGAGGTGATTCTCAGCACCCTCCATGCCGGGGGTAAGTTCAGCGATAAAAACTATCAGTTTTCCGGTGGCCTGCACGGTGTCGGCGTGTCGGTAGTCAATGCCTTGTCGAGTCGCCTTCAGGTCACCATTCGCCGCGAGGGCAAGGTCTGGCAAATGGCATTCGCCGGCGGTGAAAAGGCCTCGGAGCTTCAGGTAATTGACGACTGCGGCAAGCGCAATACGGGCACCGACGTATATTTCCTCCCCGACCCCCGATACTTCGACAGCGTCAAAGTCTCACTGCCCCGGCTCAAACACCTGTTGCGCGCCAAGGCGGTGCTCTGCGCCGGCCTGGAAATTCAGCTCAGGGATGAAAACAGCGGCGAGACCGAAAGCTGGTGCTACCAGGATGGGCTGCCCGATTATCTGGCCAGCGCCACCCAGGGCTGGGAGGTCCTTCCCGCCCAACCTTTTACCGGTAGCAGCGCTGCCCCGACCGAGGCGGTGGACTGGGCGGTACAGTGGCTGATGGAAGGCGGCGAGCTGACCCAGGAAAGCTACGTTAATCTTATTCCCACGATTCAGGGCGGCACCCATGTCAACGGTTTCCGTACCGGGTTGCTTGAAGCCATGCGGGAGTTTTGCGAGTTCCGCAAATTGTTGCCTCGGGGTGTCAAGCTGGCGCCCGATGATATCTGGGAGCGCTGTTGCTTTGTTTTGTCATCCAAGTTGGCCGATCCC
>OBIY01000386.1_pt1 | contig 17877 bp, 15 predicted proteins | sample 1519841 | NCBI WGS metagenome assembly OBIY01 (sample SAMN03019774, study PRJEB22545) | beach sand metagenome | biome: beach; feature: sea beach; material: beach sand | place: USA: Municipal Pensacola Beach, FL | collected 2010-07-30 | depth 30-40 cm m
GGCCGATTCGTGGCCAAGCACGGCAGGCAACATGTAAGGATAAAGCCCGTCAGCGAAATGCAAGTCGCTGTGACAGACGCCGGCAGCGGCCGTCCGGATCAAAACTTCGCGGGGACCGGGCTTGCTGATATTGACATTTTCAATTGTGAGAGGCTTGCCCGCCTCGCGCAGAACGGCCGCTTTCATAGGTATTTCTCCCTGCTGTAAAGCATCTGATTTAAGTGCGTAGGGTACTCATTCATCTGATTTAGTTACAGCGATTGTGACCGCCTCTGGCCGGACGGTCAACGGATTCCCTGTGACCTCGCCTGATTTATAAGGAAATATTTACGCTTTCCCAGTGATAATTAGCTCAAATTAACTAGCCAAGCTAATCAACCTCCAACCTGACGCCCAATTACAGGCTGTCAGGGCACATCCGGTCAGAGAATGAGTACCCTACGCACTAAAATTCTGGATTATTTGTTTCGCAATGAGGGCAAGGCCGACGAAATTTTTCCGGCCAACATCGCTCAACATAACAAACCGCAGAAAACAGCCGACAATGCGCTGAAGTCGCCACCAGCAAAAAAGACAGCCGAGAAGACGGCGGCGGGATCGAATTCAGCTCGAACACAGTCGGCATCAGATGCAACGAAGACCGCTGATCTCAAACAGGTAACCGAAGCAGGTTTTGAATCACACCTTCTCGACCTCCTGTCGGCACAGCCTGCCTGCATGATCGGTCGGCTGAATCTCATTGGCCTGCATCAGCTGCGCGACGCGTTGGGCAAGCGGTGGGAACATGTGCAAGGCAGGATCCACGAAAAAGTTCAATCGATTTTACACAAAAACCTGGCGCGCGAAGATGTCTTTGTCCGCCGCAGTGACGTTGAGTATATGATTTGCCACGCAAACCTCAGCGATCAGCAGGCGCGCATGAAGTCCATTCAGATCGCGCAGGAAATCATGTCATTTTTTCTCGGCACGACGGAACTCGAAAAAGTTTCCATCCGAACTGCCGTTGCCTGTGCAGATGGCAGCATCAAATTTGAAGAGCTGACATTTGACGATATCAATCATGAAGAAGAGTTGGCCAAGGCAGCAACCGCCTCCGATACTGTCGGCCGGGCCAACAACATTAAAACCCAACCCGTTTCCAACAGCATAGATATTGCTGACATCGGGTTGAGTTCCACCATTACAGAACTCGCCTCGATCAATCGTCTCGACTATTGCGATTTTCTGTTTCGCAGCGTCTGGCATTCAAAACAAAACGTTCTGGTTGCGCACCATATCCTGCCGCGTTTCAGCCACGATCTGTTCGGGGAGCGAACCGGCTATCTCCAAACACGTAGCGTTCTGAAGGAAAACGAACAGCAAGCGCTTGATTTCCTGATCCTGGCGGAAGCGGTGGATGTCTGCGCGGAACTGATTATTTGAAACACGATCATTTGCGCGGAACTGATTTCCAATCTGTTCATGACGCTTGTTGTCATTCCGCTGGATTTCGAGACGATGACATCACCTCGCCTACGTGAGAAATATCTTGCCATCTGCCGGCAGATTCCAGCGAAAATCCGCGAAATGATCGTGTTTCAAATATACGATCTGCCGGATGGCGCCCCTTCGAGCCGAGTACAATCTGTGGCGCAAACCATAAAACCTTTCTGCCGTTATGTCTTCGCGTCAGTCGGTATTGCCAAGCAGAGCTATCGTAATTTCGAAAACACAGGCCTTGATGCGATCTGTCTCATTCCACCAAAGAACTTCGGTTCGCAAAAACCATCGGCAATGGCCAAACAGCTTTTGCAGCTGGTGACACAATGCAAAGCCACCGACATGATCCCCTGTCTTGAAGATGTCGCCGACATAGCCATGCTGAAACTCGGCGTGGACGCCGGTGTTATATTCATCGCAGGTGATGTGATCAGCAAACCAAGCTTTGCACCCGGTCATATGGCGCGTTGCACATTCAAGGATATCGTGGCGCAGAACGCTTCCGCATCAGCCAGTCCGCATATGCCGATTTCAGCGTAAAGAAGCCCCAATTACGACCCGGCCGCGCACCACGCCTTACTCTGAAAACCTCAGTTACTTATAACAAGGACGCCGTTAACATGGACGCTGTGTCCTCGATATGCCCTGCTGGCTGCGCCATCTGCCGAGTTTCATCTTCCTGTTGATCTACGCCGTGCACGAAACACATCGTTAATGGTTGTGTCCTATACGTAAATACAATTTTAGCGCGCTTTGCCGATAAAGCTGGCGTGATCGTATAAGCAGGGCAAGAATGGCTGGCATTCGCAACAAGGTATTGGCGTTGTTGTTCGGCACTGGACACCCCCCCGACCAGGAACCGCGAACCCCTGCATTCTCGGCACCAGGCAATCGCGCTGCTCCTGTCCAGAAATTGGAAGCAACCGATACAGAAACGCAAAAGCACACATCGCCACGTGTCGCCGACTACGACAATTTCGAGAAAAAGCTCCTTTCTGTTCTCAGTGATCAGCCAGAATGCATGGTCGGACGTCTCAATCTGGTGGGGCTTGATGCTGTCAAAGCCGCATTAGGCCCAAAATGGGAGGCCGCACAAGCACGCGTACATGAAAAAGTCAGCCAGATCATCGCCCGTCACCTTGGGCCGCAAGATGTCTTTCTGCGTCATTCCGATGTCGAGTACCTTATCTGCCATGCTGCACTGACTGATCAGCAGGCGCGCCTGAAATCCTTCCAAATTGCACGCGAAATCCATAGCTATTTCATTGGCAACGTAGAATTGTCTGCACTGACAATCCGCACAGCCGTCGCCAAAGTCGGCCGCGGCGTCGCTTTCGAAACCGTAAAGTTCGATGATGTAAGCATTATCGAAATGCAAGCCGCTGCCGCCGGACACCCATCGGTTAATGCAAACAAGCCGACAGAACCCGCAAATGCGAAGACGGCACGCAGCAGGCGGGGAAATGATACCGACCCGCAATCCTGGCGGGACAAGCTCGCCGCAAAATCCATCGATGAAATCGATACCCGGCGCCTGCCTTATTGCGACTATAAATTCCGGCCCGCATGGCAGGCGCAGCGTAACCATATTATTGCCTATATGACCGTCCCCACCTTCTTACATCCCCAGATGGGCAGCAGGGCCGGCTATCTGCAGACGCGTGACATACTCGAGGTGGATGAATATCTCGATTTCGATTTCCAGATTCTTGACAAGAGCGTGGACGCGGCGATTGATCTGCTGGCAGCGCATAGCCAGAACCTGATAGTCATACCAGTCAGTTACGACACCCTGGCGACACCGCAATCTCGTACCCGGTACCTTAATTTATGTAAGGAAATCCCTGAAAAAATCCGCGACATACTTGTGTTCCAAATCTACAGGCTGCCGGAAGGCGCACCATCCTCACGCATTCAATCCGTCGTCGAAACCCTGAAATCTTTCAGCCGGTATGTATTCGCTTCGGTCAGCCTGACGAACAAGGACTATCGCAACCTCGAGCAAACCGGTCTTGCCGCCATCTGCTTGATACTGCCGCGCAACAGCGCAACCAACAAACCATTACTGCGCGAGCGGCTGAACCATCTGATCAACCATTGCAAGCAGCAACGACTGATCCCCTGTGTCGAGCAGGTAGACAGTAAACAGATTCTGCAGCTCGCGCTGTCAATCGGCATCATATTCATCAGCGGCGATCTGATCGGCAAACCGATCGATACCCCGACCCCGCAACCCTGCCCCGCCCTACAGGAATTTCATGAGATGATGAATGGCCCCTGACATCCGAGCCCGGTTTTCTGATGCGATCAGAGGGGCCGCTCCGCATCAAGGCTAAGCAAGCCTGCATTACCGCCTGCCGCCGTGACGTTCCACGACACCGCCCGTTCAGTTGCAAAGCGGTGCAGATAGCGCGGGCCGCCGGCCTTTGGTCCGGTGCCTGACAAACCCTCCCCGCCAAAGGGCTGCACCCCGACCACGGCCCCCACGATATTGCGGTTGACATAAAGGTTGCCGACTTTGAGCCGTGCGGCCACCTCAGCAATTGTTGCGTCGATGCGCGAATGAACACCGGCCGTCAACCCAAAGCCCAGGCTATTTATCGCCGCACATACTTTATCGAGATGGCCCGCCTGATAGCGCACGATATGCAAAATCGGGCCGAACTTTTCCCCGCGCAGCTGGGCGTGACTGTCAATCTCATAGGCGCAGGGGGCGAAGAAACAGCCCCCATCGATCCCATCCGGCATCGGCGTTTGCGCAAGCTGGCGCCCGATGCCGTTGAGATAGGTTTGATGCGCACGCAGCATCTCCCGCGCCGCCTCATCGATCACAGGGCCGATATCTGTGGCGATTTCCATCGGATCGCCGATGCGCAGTTCCGCATCGGGAACTGCGCATCGGCGATATCGCCGATGCGCAGTTCCGCCATCGCGCCCGCCAGCATATCGAGCACACGCGCAGCGCCATCTTCCTGCAAAAACAAAATGCGCAATGCGGAACAGCGCTGCCCCGCGCTGTTGAATGCGGAGCGGACGATATCGTCCACAAGTTGTTCCGGCAGGGCAGAAGAATCCGCGATCAACGCATTCAGACCGCCTGTCTCGGCGATAAACGGGACAATCGGTCCCTCGCGGGCGGCAAGGCCACGCGCGATTGCGCGCGCCGTTTCTGTGGAACCGGTGAAGGCCACGCCTGCAATCCGGGGATCGGCCACAATCGCCGCCCCCAGTTGCGCACCGTCGCCGGGTAATAGATGCAATAAGATGCAGTATATCGGGCGGCACCCCCGCCTCGTGCAGCAATTGTGTGGCGCGGTATGCGACAAGGCTTGCTTGTTCAGCCGGTTTGGCAATAACCGCATTACCCGCGGCAAGCGCGGCGGCGATCTGGCCGGTGAAAATCGCAAGCGGGAAATTCCACGGGCTGATACAGGCGAATATCCCGCGCCCGTTCAGCGTCATACTGTTCTGCTCGCCCGTCGGTCCCGGTAAGGGAACAGGACCGGAAAACTCTTCTTCTGCCCGCGCCGCATAATAACGCAGGAAATCAACCGCCTCGCGCAACTCGTCAAGCGCATCGGGAATGGTCTTGCCGGTTTCCCGAATACAAAGCGCCATCAGTGCGGGGCGATGTGCCTCGAACAAATATGACGCATTGCGCAAAATTGCCGCCCGCGCCGCGCCGCCAATCGCATCCCATTCGCCGGCTGCTTTCTCAGCGGCGGCAATCGCCATCCCGACTTGACCGGGTGCCGCATCGGCAAGGGTGCCGACCGTGCGCCCGTGATCGGCCGGATCGCGGATCGCGCGCGAATTATGACCGACCAGCGCACCGCTGATAACCGGGCCAGCCGCCAGAGGCTCTTTCCCAAGATATTGCTTTATACCCGCAAGCAGCGGATCAATTACCAACGGATCGAACAGCGCCAACCCCTCTGAATTCCGTCGCTCGGCCCCGAAAAGATCAGCCGGCAAAGGAATTTGCGGATGCGGCAGGGATTTATAGCTGTGCACGGCCTCCACCGGATCGCGCACGATTTCCTCAATCGGGGCGGCATCATCGCTAAGGCGGTTCACAAAGGAACTGTTCGCACCATTTTCAAGCAACCGCCGCACAAGATATGCCAGCAGATCCTCATGACTACCGACCGGCGCATAGATACGGCATGGGATCTGCGCAGGCGTCAACTCGCTCAACAAGTCATAAAGCGGCTCGCCCATTCCATGCAGCCGCTGAAATTCAAAGTCGGGCTGCGCCGCGCTGTGATCCGCACCCGTCATGACAAGAATTGCCGCGACGGTATGGGTGCAAAGGGGTGTTTCCTCACTGATCAATCGCCGGGCACAGGCAAGATAGGACACATCGGTTGCAGCCTTCCGTGTAAAGACGGGATAACCGGCGAACCCCCGTTCCTGCGCCCATTTGATCTCGCTGTCCCAATAGGCGCCCTTGACCAGACGCACAGGAATGGGCCGACCGCCCGAAGCGGCCAGATCCGCCAGCCGATCCAGCACAGCGCCCGCGCGTTTCTGGTAGGCCTGCACCGCAAGCCCGAACCCCTGTCCCCTGCCAAGCGTGCGATAAACAGCCTCAAAAACGTCCAGCCCAAGCCCGAGCCTTGCCGCCTCTTCCGCATCGACCGTAAGTAGTAGCCCGCGTTCCTGCGCCAATGCCGCCAGATCAAGCAGCCGCGGCACCAGCTCGGCCATTACCCGCTCATGCTGCGCGAACTCAAATCGCGGATGCAGCGCGGACAGCTTGACCGATACGCCAGGTGCGACAAGCCCGCTACCCGGCGCCCCCACCGCCTCGATCGCATTTGCATAAGCCGCAAAATAGCGCGCGGCATCGGCTGCCGTCCGCGCGCCCTCACCCAGCATATCGAAAGAATGGCGAAATCCATGTGCGGCAGCACCACCTGCCGCCGCAATTGCTTCATCGATCGTCCGCCCAAGAACGAACTGCTTGCCCATGATCCGCATCGCATGGGTCAGCGCCTGGCGGATTACCGGCTCGCCCGTTCGCGCGACAAGCCGTTTCATAAAGCCCGATACATCGCTGACCGGGTCTTGACCCAGCCGCTCGATCCGCCCTGTCAGCATAAGCCCAAGAGTGGAGGCATTGACGAACCAGGAATCGGAGTGACCAAGATGCCGCGCCCAATCGGCCGGGGCGATCTTGTCACGGATGAGCCTGTCGGCGGTGTCATGATCGGGTATGCGCAGCAACGCCTCGGCAAGACACATCAGGACAAGGCCTTCCTCGCTCGACAGATCATATTCGCGCAGGAATGCATCAATTCCCCCCGCTGGCCTGCGATGCGCGCGAATATGACCGACAAGCTGCCTGGCGATCGCTTGCACGCGCGCCTGCGCATCCGGGGACATCGCCGCCTGTTTCAGCAGCGGTTTCAACGCTGCCTCCTCCGCCCCCATAAGAGCGGCGGAAAGTGCCTCATGTGACATCCTCACCTCCGCCATAAGGACCTCCCCGCACGCATTGCGGCAAAGCCCGATACGCCGTCAGCAAGCAGTATGACAAATTTCCATGCCAGCGTCCGAGGAATAGCAAGCACAGCTAATTTGAAACCGGTGGAACAGCAGAAATTCCGCTGAAACATATTGAAATTACGAGAAAATATTTCCCAAGCATATGTAAATCAGTTGGTAAGTTTCTTCTGGCAACTTTTCAACTATAGTCCTGTGTTCGTTTTTGGGGATCAGTAGTTATGCCACGCGAGCTTCGTCGAATTGTTTTCGATAATTCCGAGATTCAACGCGCCTTCAATATGATGACGTCAAAGGATCTGCCCAAATTTACGGAAGGCGAAATTATTGCATTTGAAGCTACGGAAGATGACCCCGGCAAAGTGCGGATCGAGTATCAGAACTATAATCGCGACGAACGATCGAGTTGTGAATTATCAATCGCCAATCTTGGTGCAGTGCTTGTCAATTATTGTCTGAAAACACATATCGTGCTGGCACGGAATGCGCGGAAAACGGTTAAAATTGCCGATAATATGGTGGCCCTGCAACTCTCGATCGACACGTAACGGACGCTCCCCTCCCTCTGCCTTCTGTTAAATAAGGCCAAGCGCGGCAAGCTCCGCCCGCATTTCAGGCGGCATATCAGCATCCTCCCCCAACTCCTGCGCTGCCTGATCCAGATCGGTTACCGCACCGATGCCCGGATCCAGATCGGCGGGCGCATCTTCGGGCTTGAGATAACGCCACCCCTGAAACGGGCGGCGTGGTTGCGCAACCGTACGCACAAGCTCGGGATCAAGCACTAACGCACAACGTCCAATTCCGTCGGCATCGGTAAACCGCTCGATCGCGCAAAGCCGTTGCCGCGCCTGAATTTGCCCCCGGATCACCCAGTAAAGCGACCCGCCATCAAGCAACGCGTCAGCACGTTTGGGCGTCATGCGGGTAATATGGCTCAGAAAGGCTGGCTTGCCATCGGCCGCCAGTGCATGCAGCCGCCGCTGCTGCCATTGTGCAAGCTGCGTAAACTCATCGATCCCGACACAAAGCTTGATAAGATGCAGCGACATGGGACGGGTTATTCCGCCGCCTCGAACGCGATGATGGTAACCCCCTCCTCCACCTGGTCGCCTTGCGCGTAATGAACCGCGGCAATTACCCCGTCTGCCGGTGCGATCAGCGTATGTTCCATCTTCATTGCCTCAAGTACGGCCAGCGGGTCACCCTTGCGCACGCTGTCGCCCTTGGCGATGCGAACCGACACAAGCTTGCCGGGCATCGGTGCGGTAACATCACCGGCGCCACCTTCTTCAAGCTCGGCGGCCTGCATCGGGTCATGCAGCGCGATCACAAACGCATCGCCGGCAAGCATCACCGTCACCCGCCCCTCGCTCACATCAAAGCCTGCAGTAAGCCTTTGCCCGTCAATCTCGGCAACAAGCTCCCCATCATCAAGGGAGCCAGACACCTGTACCCCGTGAGCATCCTCACATGATGGCAGAACAAGCCGCATGCCACCCGGCGCATGAATAACCCCGACCTCGCGCAACGTCCCGGCAAGCAGGAATCCAAGCGTTTCACGACCGATACCGTTCAGCCGCCACCCCGATGTCGCATCCCAGGGGGAATAGGGATCGCCGGATGCATCCGCCTGCTTGCGGGCACTTGTCTTACGCGCGCACAGCACACCTGTGGCCGCGAGCGCAAGCAGCTTGTCATCGGATGCCGCCCCCGATTGCGGCAAAAGCGCCTCAAGATGCCGGTCAATGAATCCCGTATCAAGATCGGCTGCCGCAAAGGCAGGATGGTCGACAATCGCACGCAAAAACCCGGCATTGGTTACCGGACCGGCCACCCGCACCGCCTCGAGCGCGGCACGCAAACGATAGCGCGCCTGATCCCGATCCGCCCCATGCACGATCAGCTTCGCGATCATCGGGTCATAGAACATCGATACCGCGTCACCGGGCCGGACACCGGTATCAACACGAACATGCCCAACATCCCCCGCAGGCAGCCGCAATTGCCGCAATTGTCCGGTCGATGGCAGGAATTTGCCGCCTGCCGGATTTTCAGCATAAAGCCGTGCTTCCAGCGCATGGCCAGTGATCGTCAATGCCGCCTGCTGCAAGGGTAACCGGTCGCCCGCCGCGACGCGCAACTGCCATTCCACCAGATCAAGCCCCGTGATCATTTCGGTGACCGGATGCTCCACCTGAAGCCTTGTATTCATCTCGATAAAGAAAAATCCGTCCTCGGACAGCCCACCTTCCGCATCGGCGATGAATTCCACGGTCCCGGCTCCGACATAGCCGACCGCTTTGGCCGCACGCACGGCCGCCTCCCCCATCCGCTCACGCATGGCGGGTGGCATGCCCGGGGCCGGCGCTTCCTCGATTACCTTTTGATGGAGATATTTGCCGACAGCCATGCAGTCGCGCTCGAACAGATGCACGACATTGCCATGGCTGTCGGCAAATATCTGGATTTCGATATGCCGGGGTTTCGCCAGATAACGCTCGACCAGCACCCTGTCATCGCCGAACGCCGCCTTCGCCTCACGCTGCGCGGCGGCAAGCGCTGTCTGGAATTCGTCCGCGCTATCCACCCGGCGCATGCCCCGGCCACCGCCACCCGCAACCGCCTTGATCAATACGGGATACCCGATCCGCTCTGCCTCCCGGCCAAGCAATCCCGGATCCTGCGCCTCCCCGTGATAGCCTGGAACAACGGGCACACCCGCCGCTTCCATCAGCCGCTTGGCAGCATCTTTCGCCCCCATCGGCATGTCGCGCTTGCTGATGCTTGGCAGCATCTTTCGCACCCATAGACCGCATGGCATCAGCGGGCGGACCGACAAAGGTAATACCGCTCGCAGCGCAAGCCTCGGCGAATTCGGCATTCTCGGACAGGAAGCCATAGCCCGGATGGATCGCCACCGCGCCGCTACGCGCCGCCGCAGCCAGGATCGCCTGCTGATCAAGATAGCTTTCAGCCGCCGGCGCCGGGCCGATATGCACCGCCTCATCAGCAAGCGCGACATGCATCGCCCCTGCGTCAGCGTCGGAAAAAACCGCAACTGTCCGGATACCAAGATCGCGGGCGGTACGGATCACCCGGCAGGCGATTTCGCCGCGATTTGCGATAAGTAATTTGCTGAACATGCCGCTATCCGCCCCGTCGCCCTGTTGCCTGCCCGCGCAGCACCGACCGCGCGCCTATTCCTGCCACCAGGGTTTACGCTTTTCGAGAAAGGCGGTCGTTCCCTCGCGCCCTTCATCGGTCTGCCGTTGCGATGCGATAAGATCGGCGGTCATCTGAATAAGCTTCTTGTCGATTTCCGCGAAGGAGACATCGCGCACCAGCTTTTTTGTCACATCCACCGCGCCCGGCGCGGTCTGGAAGAAATCATCGACCAGCCGCTCGGCCGCCTCGGCCAGCGCATTGCGATCCTCGAACACCCCGTGGACAAGCCCCATGCGAAACGCTTCATCCGCACTGAAACGTTCGCCGGTGAGGAAATAGCGGCGCGCGTTACGCGGCCCGATCGCCTCGATCACATAGGGTGAAATCGTCGCAGGCGTCAGCCCGATCCGGACCTCGGTCAAGGCAAAAAAGGCGGATTTCGCGGCAATCGCGATATCGCAAACAGAGACAAGCCCCATTCCGCCGGCAAGGGCGGGGCCATGCACCACCGCGATCGTCGGTTTGGGCAAGGTATAGATGCTGTTCAGCATCTGACCGAGCGCATTTGCCTCCGCCGCATTGGTATCCTTGTCATATTCCGCGGCCGCCCGCATCCAGGCCAGATCGGCACCGGCAGAAAAGCTCTTGCCATTGCCTTCAAGCAGCACCACGCGCACCCCGTCGGCAACGCGCAGTGTCTCGAAGATATCGCTCAACCTTTCGATCACTTCCGGATTGAAAGCATTGTGAACATCAGGCCTGTTCAGCGTGACGACAGCAACCCCTTCACGGGTTGTATTGAGTGTGACGACTTCGTCCTGCGCCATCTTGTTTCCTCCACTAAACGCGTGAAATTACATCCGGAATACGCCGAATTTCGTGTCCCGGAGCGGTGCGTTCTGCGCCGCCGACAAGGACAGGCCAAGCACCATGCGCGTATCTTCGGGCGCGATAATCCCGTCATCCCAAAGCCGCGCGGTTGCATAATAGGGGTGACCTTCCGCGTCATACTTATCTTCGGGCGCGATAATCCCGTCATCCCAAAGCCGTGCGGTTGCATAATAGGGGTGACCTTCCGCGTCATACTGCGCACGGATCGGCGCCTTGAATGCCTCTTCCTCTTCCGCAGGCCAGTTTTCCCCCTGTGCCTCCAGCCCGTCGCGTCGGACGGTCGCCAGCACACTTGCCGCCTGCTCGCCGCCCATCACCGAAATTCGTGCATTGGGCCACATAAACAGGAAGCGCGGCCGATAGGCGCGCCCGCACATGCCGTAATTGCCCGCGCCATAAGAACCGCCGATCACCACGGTAAATTTCGGCACAGCCGCCGTCGCCACCGCGGTCACCAGCTTTGCCCCGTCCTTGGCGATGCCGCCCGCCTCATATTTCGCGCCGACCATGAAGCCGGAAATATTCTGCAAGAACAGCAGCGGAATATTGCGCTGCGCGCATAATTCGATGAAATGCGCGCCTTTCAATGCGGATTCAGAAAACAGAATACCGTTATTGGCCAGTATCCCGACCGGATAGCCATGAATATGGGCAAAGCCTGTAACAAGCGTGGTGCCGTAAAGCTTCTTGAACTCGTCAAACTCACTGCCATCGACAAGCCTGGCTATGACCTCGCGCACATCATATTGCACACCGGCCTTGCGGGGGATCACGCCGCCAAGTTCCGCCGGATCGTAATGCGGCGCACGCGGCGGCTGCACCGCAAGCGCTGTTCGCTTGGGCCGGTTGAGATTGGCCACAATACGCCGCACAATCCCCAAGGCATGCGCGTCATTCATCGCATAATGGTCGGTGACCCCGCTTGTACGTGAATGCACATCCGCGCCGCCCAACTCCTCCGCCGTGACAATCTCGCCGGTTGCTGCCTTTACCAGCGGCGGACCGCCCAGGAAAATCGTCCCCTGTTGCCGCACGATGATCGACTCGTCACTCATTGCGGGCACATAGGCGCCACCCGCTGTGCACGACCCCATCACCGCCGCGATCTGGGGAATACCCATCGCCGACATGTTCGCCTGATTATAAAAGATCTGACCGAAATGGTTGCGGTCGGGGAAAATTTCCGCCTGATTGGGCAGGTTCGCGCCACCTGAATCCACAAGGTAGATGCAGGGCAGATGGTTCTCCATCGCCACTTCCTGCGCACGCAGATGCTTTTTCACGGTGATCGGATAATAAGTGCCACCCTTGATCGTCGCATCGTTGCAGACGATCACGCATTCCTGCCCTGATATACGCCCGATCCCCGTCAGGATGCCCGACGCGTGGATCGGTTCATCATACATGTTCCAGGCAGCAAGCTGACTGAATTCAAGGAAGGGGGCGCCCGGATCAATCAGCCTTTCAATCCGGTCGCGCGGCAACAGCTTGCCCCGCGCCACATGCCGTTCGCGCGATTTCTGATTGCCGCCAAGGCTTGCGGTTGCAACATCCTCGCGCAGCTGCGCCACAAGCGCCTGCATATGCGCCGCATTTTCCCTGAACGCATCGCTGCGCGTGTTTATTGCCGTTGCCAGGACCGCCATATACCCCGCCGCCCGAATTTACCTGTGATTCCACCCTTGGACGGCAGCATAGGCCGAACACCGGGCTGTCCCAAGCCCGGAATTCGGCAAACCGCCACAGGCGGGCTCAGTCGATCAGTTCGACTGCGACGGCAGTCGCTTCGCCGCCGCCGATGCACAAAGCCGCGACGCCTTTCCTGCCGCCATATTTGCGCAGCGCCGAGATCAGGGTAACGATGATGCGCGAGCCCGAGGAGCCGACCGGATGGCCAAGCGCACAGGCCCCGCCATGGACGTTCACCTTTTCATGCGGCAGATCGAGTTCACGCATTGCCGCCAGGGTAACGACCGCGAACGCCTCATTGATTTCGAACAAATCGACATCAGCAAGGTTCCAACCGGTACGCGCCATCAGAGTCTGGATCGCGCCGATCGGTGCGGTGGTAAACCATTCCGGGTCGCGCGCATGGGTCGCATGCCCGACGATCCGGGCAAGCGGCTTCAATCCGCGTGCCGTGGCGGTCGATTGGTTCATCAGTACAAGTGCCGATCCGCCATCGGAAATCGAGCTGGAATTGGCTGCTGTCACGCTGCCATCGGGCGCAAAGGCGGGCTTGAGCGAGGGAATTTTATCGGGCGCGGCATTACCGGGCTGCTCATCGACCGCGACCACCGTTTCCCCCTTGCGCGATTTCACGGTGACGGGGACGATCTCCTCCTCGAAACTGCCTTCGGCAATTGCCTGATTGGCGCGGCGCAGTGATTCGATCGCATAAGCATCCTGCGCCTCACGGGTAAATTGCAGTTCGCGCGCGGTATCTTCAGCAAACGATCCCATCAACCGCCCGTCATAGGCATTCTCGAGCCCGTCAAGGAACATCGCGTCTTTCACATCGCCATGCCCCATGCGCAACCCCTCACGCACCCGCGGCAACACATAGGGCGTATTGGTCATGCTTTCCATGCCGCCCGCAACGACGATCCCGCCGTCACCGAGCGTTCCGGCCGCCAGCGCATCATAGCCCTGCATGACGGTCTTCATGCCCGAGCCGCACATTTTATTGACCGTTGTACAGGGCACCGAGGTCGGCAGTCCCGCACCGATTGCCGCCTGCCGTGCCGGTGCCTGTTTCAACCCATGCGGCAGAACGCAGCCCATCAGCACTTCGTCCACATCAGCCGCAGGCACGCCCGCGCGCGACAAGGCCGCGCTGATTGCCGCACTGCCAAGTTCCGGTGCGGTCACCCCCGCCAGTTCGCCCTGAAATCCACCCATCGGCGTGCGCGCCGCCCCGACGATGACGATCGGATCGCTACCCTGCCCTGCACTCATTATTCTCTCCTGCCGGATTTTTTTGATACAGCGCGAATGCTAGCGCATTTTAGAAAGCCGGGAAATGGCGCATGCTCAGAAGATACCGGCTTCAAGCCCTGCCGCCATTGCCATGCCAAGCATCTCGCAATCCTCAACGAACCGCGCCTGAAAGTCGCCCCGGCATACAAGCGGTTCCTGCACCGCACGCCAGCGCAAGCCGGTCACGATGGTCTCGACCCCGCGCCGGGTACCCGTGCCGTCATGGCCCGCACGGATATAAAGTGCGTAAGCCAGCCCCTGCTTTTCCTCAAGGCACGGATAGTAAATCCTGTCGAAGAAATCCTTCAGCGCGCCGCTCATATAGCCAAGATTTTCGGTCGTCCCCAATATGATCCCGTCGGCGGCAAGCACATGTTCAGCTTCTGTCTCGAAGGGATTTCGCACGCTGACGGCAACGCCGGAGATATCGGGATGCCGCGCCCCGGCCACCACCGCATCGCGCAGACGCACCGTATTTTCAGATGGTGCATGCGCAACGATCAAAAGCTGTTTGGGTTTTTCGCTCATCTATCCCGCCGCAGTGCGCCGCTTCTGCGCCTGTATCAATTGTTCAAGCGATTGCAGGAAGCGCGACCGGTCCTGTCTGGTAAAGGCAGGCGCCGAGGAATTGACCTCGCCGCGTTCGCGCAGATCCGCCATCAGATCACGGGTGGCAAGCGCCATGCCGATCCCGGCCTCGGTAAATGGTTTGCCGTTCGGCCCGAGGACAACGCCCCCTCGGTCGATGCAGCGTGACGCCAGCGGAATATCGGCGGTGATACAAATATCCCCGTCCCCGATATGCGTTGCGATCCAGTCATCAGCGGCATCCGCCCCTTCGGCAACCACGACCCGTTCGATCAGGGGTGAGGCCGCACCGCGCAACCATTGATTGCTGACCAGATAAGTCTTGAGGCCATGCCTGCCCGCCACCCGGAAGACTTCATCCTTTACCGGGCAGGCGTCGCCATCGATATAGATTTCCACTGCGTTCCGTCACCCGCCGATCATTTAAAGGCGCAGCATCGCAATGCGGTGCGACAGACGCAAGCCCGCTATGCCGCTTTCAGATCGCGCAGGAAGTTCGCAACCTCGGCGCGGAGTTTTTCGGACTGGCCGTTTAATGCATCTGCCGCACCGAATGTTCGCAACCTCGGCACGTAGTTTCTCGGACTGGCCGTTTAATGCATCTGCCGCACCGAATACCTGCTCGGCAACCGCGCCTGTTTCAAGGATAGCATCGCTGACGCCCGAAATATTTTCCGTCACCTGGCTTGTCCCGACCGCCACCTGACGCGCATTTTCGGAAATTTCGAGTGTCGACATACGCTGCGTACCGACCGCATCCGCAATCGAATGCGCATTTTCGCCAATTTGATCAATGATTTCCTGAATGGCGCTGATCACCTTGACTGTTTCATCGGTCACCGACTGCATACCATCCATCTGATGCGAAATTTCCTCTGTCGCATTCGCTGTCTGGGTGGCAAGATTCTTGACCTCGGTCGCGACAACCGCAAACCCCTTGCCGGCCTCGCCCGCGCGCGCGGCCTCAATCGTCGCATTCAGCGCAAGCAAGTTTGTCCGTATCGCTTGCCCGTTTGGCCTCGGTGATCGCGTTACCGGAAATTGCCGTTGATTGATCGACATGCTGACCAACCGCACCAATCGACCGCGCCAGTTCCTCGGATGCCTGCGCAACCGATTGTACATTGGAGGAAGCCTGCTGTGCTGCGGATGCAACGGCTGCCGATTTGCCCTGACTATGATCCGCAGAAACCCGCATCCGGTCCGCGCTCGCCCGTAATTCAGATGAGGCGTGAACGAATGATTCCAGGCTTTCTTCCGCATTGCGTTCGAACAGGCGGCACAGTTCGGCAATCTGCTCGGTGCGCTGATTCTTGACTTCCTGCTCACGCACGCGGGCTGTGGCAAGTTTTTGATTTTCCACTGCTGCATCGCGGAAAATCAGGACCGAGCGCGCCATGTCGCCAATTTCGTCGCGCCGGTCGGTGCCTGCAATTTCCACCGAATGGTCACCATCGGCAAGCGCCCGCATATTTTGCCACAGGACGGCGAGCGGCGCAGTCAGCCTTGTACCCATCATACGGCAGGCAAAAAAGATCACTCCCAGCAGAATCGCAATAAAACCGGCCGTCGCAATCAATAGCTGTGTATTCGCCTTTCCGGCCGCCTTGGATATCGCAAGGATATCCGCCGCAAGCCTGTCTTCAACCTGTTTGAGAAGATTGATCTTGGCGGTAATGGTTTCAAACCATTGCGGGCCGGATATCGCGCCCGTATCGCCACCATATTTGCTATCGATCGCTGTCTTGCGCATCGCCGCGACAGCCTCAATCCGGGGGCCCGTAACGGTCTGCTGGTAATAGGCGAGTTGATCTGCCGTCGCATTTGCCCGAAAGATGGACAGAAATGCGTCCTGCTCCGCAATCAGCGCGATAAAGCGGCGATGAATTGCCGGCGCGAAGGCCCCGCTGCCAAAGCCATTGGATCCCATTGCACGCTCAAGCCCGGCACGCTCCTTTGCTTGCAGGAACGCAATGTAACCATTGATCATCTTGACCGTTGCGGGTTCAGCGTTAAACGCGGTTGTTGCCGCGATGCTGTCCAGAAGCCGCGCAATGGTCACTGTATAAAATTGCGCCATTTCGCCGACCGACAAGGCGAGTTCGTCAACCTGGTTGCGGCGATCTGGCAATCTCGCCAATAGCTTCTCTGCCTGCTGAACATAATCGGCAAATTGCTCGCCGCCATCGGTAATGGCCAGCTGTTCAACACGTGCATTGAAACCGGAAAGCGCGACGTTTGTCGCCTGGCGCTGCGCGGCCAACATATCGCCGAACTGCCCTTTACCTCGAGCACCGATGAATCCCGCCGAGTTACCGCGCTCTTTCTGCAGTTCGTGAACAAGACCGGAAATTTCAGGAATTGCGGCGGCAACCTCCTGAAACCTGGCCATTTTGACCCGCGTATCATTCTGATTGTAGATAACAACGCCGGAAAACACCGCCAGTCCCAACAGCGGCAAGAACGCGACCAGATAAATTCGCGTCTGAATTTTCAGATTATCGAGAAAACCCCACATACCCCGTCTCCACTCTACGCAACACAACTTACATATCTGGCAATGCCGCTACTGATCATCAGCAACGCCAGCCCGCCCCGCCAAAAAGATTATTCGGCGGGAGCTTGCAAACTTGTTAACGAGAGTGGGAAAAGGAGCCGGTCAGTTATCCAGAAAGCTGCGCAACTTACGCGAGCGGCTTGGGTGCTTGAGCTTGCGCAGGGCTTTTGCCTCAATCTGACGAATACGCTCGCGGGTGACGGAGAATTGCTGCCCGACTTCCTCAAGCGTGTGATCGGTATTCATGCCGATGCCGAACCGCATGCGCAACACACGCTCTTCGCGCGGGGTAAGCGATGCCAGCACGCGGGTCGTCGTTTCGCGCAAATTTGACTGGATTGCCGCGTCAATCGGCAGCACGGCGTTCTTGTCCTCGATGAAATCGCCCAGATGGCTGCGAGACGATCAACAAGCTGGCCCAGATGGCTGTCTTCCTCGTCACCGATCGGCGTCTCAAGGCTGACGGGTTCCTTCGCGATCTTCAGGACCTTGCGCACCTTTTCAAGCGGCATGGACAGCTTTTCGGAAAGCTCTTCAGGGGTTGGCTCGCGGCCGATTTCATGCAGCATCTGACGCGATGTGCGCACCAGCTTGTTGATCGTCTCGATCATATGCACAGGGATGCGGATGGTGCGCGCCTGATCGGCGATCGAGCGGGTAATCGCCTGCCGGATCCACCAGGTCGCATAGGTCGAGAATTTATAGCC
>OBIY01000390.1_pt1 | contig 17760 bp, 18 predicted proteins | sample 1519841 | NCBI WGS metagenome assembly OBIY01 (sample SAMN03019774, study PRJEB22545) | beach sand metagenome | biome: beach; feature: sea beach; material: beach sand | place: USA: Municipal Pensacola Beach, FL | collected 2010-07-30 | depth 30-40 cm m
TGATTGCCCAAATACCGCCCAAGGTAGAGGGCTGGCCCGTGGTTTTTTCTATAATCGCTCCGGAGAACTTGTGGCGTCCACCGCACAAGAAGGGCTCATCCGATATATACAGTAAGCAAACCTGTAAAAGTGTTGCTATTGCCTGCCTGCAAAATGATCCTGATTGGCTCGATTAGTCGGTATAATGCTCAGAAACATCAATAATTAAAGAAGCCTGCTATTGGAAATCATCCGAGGAAATTACAACTTAAAGTCCAAGCACCGTGGCAGTGTTGTTACGATTGGCAATTTTGACGGGGTTCATAAAGGGCATCAAGCAGTCATTCATAGGCTGAATAACCAGGCTCAACGCCTGAACGCACCCGCTTGTGTTATAACGTTTGAGCCTTTGCCTCATGAATACTTTACCCGTCAAAAAGAAACCACCCGCTTAACACGCTTTCGTGAAAAAGCACGTTTATTTGAAAAACTGGGTATAGATCTGCTGGTTATTTTAAGGTTTTGTCGGAAGTTGGCTGACCTGCCACCCGAGACCTTTGTTGACGATATTTTGCATCAAGGCCTTGGCACACGGCATCTTATCGTAGGTGATGACTTTCGCTTTGGTAAACAGCGAGCGGGAGACTTCGCATTCCTCCAAACAGCTGGCGTGCAGTACGGCTTTGGCGTCGAATCCACGCAAACGTATCAAATGGATGGGCAGCGAGTCAGTAGCACCCGAATACGTGCACTACTGGAGAAAGCCGATTTCAAAAGCGCAGCAAGACTACTGGGAAGGCCTTTCTCTATTAGTGGCAGAGTCGCCTACGGGAATCAACTGGGGCGTACATTAGGGTTCCCAACGGCCAATATCGCCCTGAAGCACCGAAACGTGCCCTTGCGTGGTGTTTTTGCCGTTCATGTTGTTGATGAGCAGAAAACGATCTACGAAGGCATGGCCAACATCGGCACCCGCCCCACGATTGGCGGCGAAAAACAGCTGTTAGAAACACATCTGTTTAATTGTCAGCATAATTTATATAGCCAGCACCTTGAAATTGTTTTCCGCCATAAAATACGTGAAGAAAGAAAATTCAAAGATCTGGGTGAGCTATCTAGCGCATTAAAACAAGACAAGCAAAAGGCTCTGGCTTTTTTCCAAACAATACGATCTTAAGATGAGGCCTCGCAAGCAATCTTATTAAGGGCTGCTATCAGGCCTCAGCCTTAGGCTGTCGGGATGCACGCTTTCGTTCATTTTCTGTCAGATGCTTTTTGCGTATTCGAATCGACTCGGGAGTTACTTCGACCAACTCATCATCGTCAATAAACTCCAGTGCTTGCTCCAATGTCATGGAAACAGGCGGGGTTAAAATAATATTTTCATCGGACCCGGCTGCACGGATATTTGTTAATTGCTTGGCCTTTAGCGGGTTAACGGTAAGGTCGTTATCACGCGAATGAATGCCAATCACTCGACCTTCATATACCTCTTCATTAGCACCAATAATGAGTCGTCCCCGTTCTTGTAAACTAAACAATGCATAGCCCAGTGCCTTACCTGTACCATTACTGATCAGCACTCCGTTCTTACGCTGCCCCAGTTGCATGGGTAATGCCGGGCCGTAGTGATCAAAGACGCTGTACATGAGCCCTGAGCCCGAGGTCAACGTCAAAAATTCGCTGCGGAAACCAATGAGGCCACGTGAAGGAATAATGTACTCGAGCCGAACGCGCCCTTTCGCATCCGGGACCATATTTTTTAGCTCTCCGCGCCGAGTACCCAGCTGCTCCATCACTAGGCCTTGATGCTCGGATTCGAGATCTACTGTGAGCTGCTCATAAGGTTCCTCTCGTTTCCCGTCGACTTCTCGTTCCACAACCTGAGGGCGTCCAACAGCCAACTCATAGCCTTCTCGCCTCATCGTCTCAATTAATACCGACAGGTGTAATTCACCCCGCCCGGAAACCCGGTACTTTTCTGCATCATCCATCTGTTCAACGCGCAAGGCGACATTATGCTTCAACTCCTGATCCAGACGATCACGGATGTTGCGGCTCGTAACATACTTGCCTTCTCGTCCGGCAAAAGGTGACGTATTTGGCTGGAAAATCATACTAATGGTAGGTTCATCAACCGTCAGCGCGGGTAACGCTTCGATACGATTAGGGTCACATAAGGTATCCGAAATATCGAGTGGATCCATTCCCGTTACAGCAACGATATCACCAGCCTCTGCTGAGGGGACTTCTATGCGCTCAAGGCCATGAAAACCCATTATCTTTAGGACACGGCCACTGCGTACGTCCCCATCTTTATTAACAATTTTAACTGGCGTGTTTGTTTGCACTTTACCGCGCGTGATCCGACCAATACCGATCACACCCAGGTAGCTATTGTAATCCAGGGTGGAAATCTGCATTTGAAAGGTACCGTCTGCATCGACTTCAGGCGGAGAAACCTGTTCAACAATTGTCTGGAAAAGCGGTTCCATGTTGCCACTTCGAACGTCCGGCTCAGTACCCGCATAGCCATTGATCGCTGAACAATAGACCACAGGAAAGTCCAGCTGCTCATCACTCGCCCCTAAATTGTCAAACAAATCAAACGTCTGATCCAATACCCAATCGGGCCGTGCGCCTTCCCTGTCGACCTTATTAATCACGACTATGGGTTTAAAGCCAAGTGCAAATGCCTTTTGCGTAACAAACCGTGTTTGCGGCATTGGACCTTCAACCGCATCAACCAGCAATAAGACAGAATCCACCATTGATAAAACACGCTCGACTTCACCACCAAAATCAGCATGTCCTGGGGTATCGACGATATTAATCTGATAATCACCCCAAACAATTGAGGTATTTTTCGACAAAATGGTGATACCCCGCTCTTTTTCGAGGTCATTAGAGTCCATCACCCGCTCTTGCGGTTCCATACGCTCGCCCAGAGTCCCCGACTGCTGTAAAAGCTGATCGACTAACGTGGTTTTGCCATGATCTACGTGTGCAATGATGGCAATATTGCGAAGGTTTTTAGCCAATGTCATATCTCCGGGAGAAGCATCAAATCGGACAGCGATTATACGCAAGCCCTAAGGCAGTAAGCAAAAGTAAAAAGGGCTTAACCAATCGCTGGCTAAGCCCATTACAAGAATCATTTATTTTGTTTAAATATTTATGATCTATCCCAGCTTACACTGAGACAAAAAGACATCGACACCCACCTCTTCCGCATAAGCTTTCACGGCTTTCGGCCTGGGGCCTTTTTCTTTAACCTGGAATACTTTACCCGGTGCAGAGGGAATGTTGCCATACCGGCCTGCCGGTATCTTGATTGAGGAACCACTGCTTCGTTTGGCTTTGGCTACCGCTTTATTTTCAGCCATAGCAACGGCTTTTTTATACAATTTGATATTAGCCTTGACATACTCATCTAATGAGATACCCACCTTTTCCAGGCCTTTTTCTAACTGGGCATGCAAATCTTCGATTGCTTTTTTCTGCTCAGCCTCTCGCTGCTCTTCTGCTTGCAAAGCTTCAATACGCGCACGCAAGTCATCAATCTCTTTTTGACGTTGTTTATTCATAAGTAATTACCACTAAAAACAAAAAATAAATATCATGCTATAGAAAGCATCTTCCAAAGTCTTATACCAAGCAATTATAGCTAGTCAAACAAATAACTACAATTTCCCCAAAAAACTTTTTTTAAATAAACGGATATATCGAGATATAGTGTTAAAAAACGACCCTAGCAATACGAAAACAGTCTATTGCAAAGGGTGGGCCTTACAGGCTGTCGATGGCAGCAAGCATATACTCTATTACCAAGAAATTTAAAACAGAAAAAATAAAAGATTAAATAGAATTAAATAAATGAAAACAATATCTTACTCTTCAAGGGCTCGCAAAGAACACAAATAGGAAAACGCCGAGCACAATTCGATAGATAAGAAAAGGCAACATGCCAATTGTAGATATAAACTTCAAAAAATAATGGATGCAAAGGAACGCACAAACACATGAAATAACAGATCCCAAGCCTAAAGCAACCCAGTCAACTCGCAAAGGTGATTCAATGAGATCTTTTGTAACCAGCGCTCCTGAAAGGGTGATAATCGGAATAGAAAGCAGGAAGGAAACACGCGCAGCGGCTTCCCGGGTGTACCCCAAGAGTAATCCAGCTGTCATTGTAATACCCGAGCGCGAAGTTCCTGGAATCAATGCTACCGCTTGAAAACAACCAATGACGAAAAACTCCTTCATCCCCATTTTTGTTTCACTGTACGCTTTTTTCCCCAAGCGCTCCGAAAGCCATAATAAAATGCCAAATGCGATTGTTGTTACAGCAATAATGGTTGGCGAACGAAAATAGATTTCTATATAGTCCTTAAATAATAACCCCACAATACCTGCAGGAATTGTCCCAACAAGTACGCCCCAGGCAATAACAGCATCGTTTGTTAACCCCTTTCCCGCACAAGACAAGCTCCAATCCACAAACATGCAGCCAATCTCACGGCGGAAATAAAAAATTACCGCAGACAAAGTCCCTACATGCACAGCAACATCAAAGGCAAGACCTTGATCTTGCCAACCCACAATGGGAGGAACCAGAATAAGGTGGGCCGAACTGGAAATCGGTAAGAACTCAGTGAGACCTTGAAGAACTGCAAGCCAGGCAATTTGAGCAAAGTCCATCATTTTTAGCAGCTTCCTTTATTATTAAATAGCGCTATAAAGCCATTTGTTAATAGTAAAATTATCGTCAGTCAAAGAGACAATAAAGCCCAACCAAAGTCTGGGAAGGTTAATTGTTGACGTGTAAACTTACAGTTGAGTACAAACAATACGCACTGAGTGAAGGAAATTCGGCGAGAACAATAGCATAGCAATAAAACTGAACCAAACTTCTTTTCCATTAATTTGATTAACTTCTTACTTTAGAGAAATGCGCACAAATAACTCGAAAAACATCAATCACAAAGTGGCACTGGTAACAGGATCCGCGAGGCGTGTAGGCGCAGAAATATCAAGACAACTGCACGCTGCGGGCATGAACATTAACATTCACTGTAACCACTCCAAAGAAGAGGCTCTTTCGCTCGCGGAAGCGTTGAATACTATTCGGACAAACTCGGCACACGTACTTTACGGAGATCTATTGAACCACGGGGACATACTTCAAATCGTGGACGAAAGCACAAAACCGTGGGGAAGAATCGATTTACTGGTCAATAATGCCTCGACCTACTACCCTACACCTGTCGGCGAAATTACACCGACGATGTGGGATGACCTGGTCGGGACTAACCTTAAAGCCCCTTTGTTTCTCAGCCAAGCAGCAGCTCCCTGGCTGAAAGAGAGCCATGGCAATATCATCAATATTGTGGACATTCATGCGGAGAGACCCCTCAAAACATACACCACTTATTGCGCTGCGAAAGCCGGCCTCGCCATGCTGACAAAGTGTTTGGCGATGGAACTAGGGCCTAACATACGTGTCAATGGTATTGCACCTGGAAGCATCATCTGGCCAGAAGGGAAATCATCACTCAGCGAGGCGATGAAGACTCAGATCATCGAAAAAACCGCTTTGGGGCGGATGGGCGCACCGGAAGATATCGCAAAAATGGTCGTGCATTTAGCGAATGACGCCGACTACATCACCGGTCAAATTATCGCCGTTGATGGTGGGCTCTCTCTTCCCTAACACCTGGTGATTCAGATAACCCTCTCAACCAACAACCGAACCCGTTGGACCCTTGTAATATCAACACATACCCGTCTCGACTTGATTTAGATTAAGGCTGAATCCGGTTACTCATGTCATAACGCCTGACATGAAAACCCAAGCCCTTAAAAAAAGCCCTCGACTGCCTGTTTTTTTTCGTTTGCCGTGTCAGCTGATCCCCGTGACATCACATAACCATGTATTTGTGAAGGTTCTTAATCAGCTCTTTAAAAAAGAGCGGCTCAATGATGAGTTATCTTTTCTACAGAAGAAAGTCATCGCCCTAGAAGTCAACGATTTAAAACTCACTGTGTACTTCACACTGGTCAACCAAAAAATCATGGTACCTCGGCAGAAAGCCCACCCGGATTTAACCATGCAAGGCACAGTTTATGACTTTTTGCTGTTAGCCAGTCGCCGAGAAGATCCAGATACCTTATTTTTTAACCGCCGCTTAAAACTCAGCGGGGACACCGAGCTGGGCCTATACGTAAAAAACTTCCTTGATGCATTGGATCTAACACACCAATGGAAATATTTACAGTGGCTAACTGACAAAACCAGCCGGCTCTTAGAAACGTTGGGGTACATCCGCTCATACCCGTAACAGGTATTACCCAGCGATCGCTCAAGGCCAACAACGGCTGCTGTGCAAACCGGCCTTTCTCGTCTCAGATGCTTTTTATACCGGCATCCCCGTACCAATACCCATTACACACGCCAGAGGGCACCCAACCCTTCAATCTTGTAGCCGCATCAGCCGGTGTCAGCCTATGGCTGAGACACAAATGAAAGGTATCGATCACTTTATCCATATATTCAGGTTGCGGACTCAAGCGCAGAATATCTACACCCAGGGCTTCCAGCGTCGTCAATTCCGCAATCACATCATAGGTTTGCGCAGAGAGCATTTGCGTGCCATTAATCGCCAAAAACACCTGCTCTTCTTGCGTTGATAACACCATACCCTCGGGATATTCCAGACACCGGTGCTGACACTGATCTTTCTGTAACTGATGGGCACGAGCGGTATAACACCGGGCAGAATAGGCCAGCGGGAGCCGACCAAACGCAAAAACTTCCGTTTCCAGATTATCGGGCCGATGTGCTTGTAGAGTCTTCAGTGTTTCACAACCCAGTTCAACCGGGAGCACCCAACGCTTGAGCCCCAACTGCGCCAGCCAAGCTATGCTTTTATGATTGTAAAGATTGACACCGGGCCCCGCGACAAATGGCCGACCCTCTAAAACACCAACCGCACCGAAATCATTGGCCTCAACCACAAATTGCTCGTTGTGACAAATCCGTTTGAGTGTATGCATGTCAGACTCAGCCCCGGAGAGTGCGAGCGTTGATAAAACAACCTCTTTCCCCGCTGCAGCCAGTTCCTCTGCCAGCGCTAACCAATCTTCCGTGTGCATCTGCTTACGCTTCGCACAAACGGTTTCACCAAGATAAATAATATCGACTGGCAAATCGATGAGCCGCCGGTAGAATGCCAACGTTTTTTCTTTTGACCAATAGTAAAAATTGGGGCCGACAGAAAGTTTCATCCTTTTCTTATTCCTTATTGCCAAGGCCGGGAATATGCTCCCAAAGTTGTCTGCGCCCCCTCTGATACCTTTTCCAGTTGAGAGACCCAGTCCGCCTGCGTGAGATACCTGTCGATATCTTTTTGGCAGTGGTCAATAGCCGCTCGCCAAACAGAAGTAACCTGCGCTACATAAGCAGGGCTCCGCTGACGGCCTTCTAGCTTGATAGCTTTTACCCCGGCCTTAAACAAATCGGGCAATATTGCCAATGTATTCAAACTGGTTGGCTCTTCCATAGCATGATAGGTATTGCCCGCCACACCAAACCGGCCTTTACACAGGGTGGGATAACCCACTTTTTCTTCAGCGTTAAACCGGTCAACCAGCAAACCATTTAAACGGGTATCCATGCCGTCATCCAAGCGCTCAATCCATTCAACCGACTTAGCCGGGGAGCAAGCTCCATAGGTGTTTGGTGACTCTCCTGTCACATAAGATGACAGGGCACAACGCCCCTCGACCATGACACAAAGACTGCCAAACCCAAACACCTCAATGCCAACCTGAGTATGGGCAATGACCTGTTGAATCTGTTTGACTGACAACACACGCGGCAAAACCACACGCTTGATCCCAAAGTGGCGCCGGAAAAATTCTACTGCTTCGTAGTTAGTCGCAGAGCCTTGAACAGAAAGATGTAAGTCCATATCGGGCCATCGATTGCGCGCATAGTCCATCACTCCCAGATCGGCGATAATCAAGCAGTCAACCCCCAGCTCACCGGCGTGATCAACCGCCTGTTGCCAGCGGTGCCAGGTACTGGGCTGAGGATAAGTATTGATCGCTAAAAACACACGGACACCCTGCCTGTGTGCATACTCAATCCCTCGACTCAGCGCCGTGTCATCAAAATTCAAACCGGCAAAGTGCCGCGCGTTGGTTTGATCTTTGAAGCCGGCATACACCGCATTAGCGCCGTTATCGACAGCGGCTTTGAGTGAAGGAAAATTACCAGCAGGACAAACCAGATCCATACCCGTCTCACAACATTACAAAGGACAAATCGACCGCGCATACTCAGGAAAGTATTTGCTGTCACCCGCGCTAACATTGGCAGAAGGTAAGCTGGATATCGATGATATAGATCAAGGCTTTTCACAGCCAACCCACATACTTTAAAGAGTTTTCGGTGAAAACTAACAATGGCATGACACCGTGTAAAAAAGACTTGGCTGAGTCACCCAAGTCTTTCCAACCGTCAATATTAAGTGGATGCGTTTAAAAAGCCCGCCTCAGCCGATTGAATTGAATCTGTTCAGAAATTTCTTTGGCAAACTGTTCTGAGCTGAGCTTTGCTAACAGTTCAAAAGCCGCTTGATAGCTTACTGGCCCACCGTTAGACGTGATCACACCTTCATCAATTACAACATTTTGATCATACTGAACACGGACAGCAGGGTATGACTTGGCTAGGTTTTTTTCACCCCCGGCCCAGGTAGTGGCTTTTTTGCCGTCCAGAATACCTGCCTCTCCCAACAACAGTGCGCCAGAACAATTACTGGCCATCCAGGCGGTCTTTTTACCCTGCCGTTGGATAAACCCAATAAGATCGGCATTTTTCAAATAAGACGACATATCATAGGCGCTCGGGACAATTAAAACATCCAGCGCAAGCGCATCGTAAATGGTGTTGTCTGCTAAAATTTTAAGTCCCTCTTCTGACTCCAACGCCTTATTTTTTGTTGCAGAAATAACAATCACCTCATAGTTTGAAAACCAGGCTTTTTTGCTGGCCGCACCAAAAACCTCAATAGGTGCCGTGATGTCACTCGTCAAGACACCATCAAAGGCAATAATGCCAATCTTTGAGTCAGCCGCACGGACAGAAAGTGACAGGATTGAAAGAAGAATAAACAATGACCAAGCAACAACAGCCGAAAAAAAGCCTCCGGCCTTTCTTTTTCCTGATCGATACCAATTAACCATGATGATTTCCTTTTTTATACATAAATATGAGGGATAAAACACACGAAAAAAATACTAAAGCGAGAGGCCAAACCTAGCATGAGCAAGTGGCAAACCCGCAGGAACATAGTAAAATTTAGTGGCTCTATTAAAAGAGCCACTTTTGAAGTAAATAGCTGGTCCACTTGACACACTCAAATTCACTGTGAAAACACGAGATAATAAGCCTCGGCAACGCTTCCCGGTCGAATCATTAAGGCTCAAAAGATCAGGTACTGTTGCGATATTCCGGCAGTTAGAAGAGCAGCTAAGAGACGCTATCTGGCAGGGTCGCTTAAAGCCTGGGGAACGCCTGCCATCAACCCGGCAACTGGCCAACGAGCTTGGCATTGCTCGCAATACCGTTGTCAGTGCCTACGAACAACTTTCCGTTGAGGGCTTCATTCATACTCACAAAGGTTCTGGCACCTCCGTAGCAAAACACTTCCCGCCCCCTTTAAAAAATATCCCTGTCACTCACGATAAGACGCTCACAAACACGCCTGAAGATACCTCTGTCTTTGCCCACCATTTACAGCACCTTACGCCGATTGAACGCTTGATACCCAATAAAGACAGCCCACCCCTCCGTCCTTTCCGGCCACACACACCTGCCTGTGATCAATTTCCCCGGCACATATGGGCGCAATTGACAACACGCCGTTTGCGAAAAATGCCCCGCAGCTGGCTGGAAAGGCATTCACCTGCAGGCAACAAGCACCTGAGGGAAGCTATTGCAGGTTACCTGGGTGCCTCACGCAACATGCTGACTTCTCCCGAAGAAGTTTTTGTAACAGCGGGTGTTCAGCAAGCCATTATTCTTCTGGCAAAGCTGCTGATTAATCCGGGAGATATCGTGTGCGTCGAAGACCCCGGGTACACACCCGCGACCGTTGTATTCCAATTGGCCGGGGCAAAAGTGGTTCCCATTCCTGTCGACCAGCACGGTTTAAACGTAGACTTTTTGGCGAATAAGGTAAAACGGGCAAAGCTCATCTATGTAACACCGGCGAACCAGTACCCATTGGGCGTCAGCTTGCATCAAACAAGGCGAAAAGCGCTGGTGCAGTGGGCCTGTAAGCGTGGCGCATTGATCATTGAAGATGACTACAATGGTGAATATCAGTATCGTGGCCGGCCTCTGACCACCCTGCATACCACTGCAGACAGTGGTCAAGTCATCTATCTCGGCAGTTTCAGTAAACTGCTTTTCCCCGCCCTTCGTATTGGTTATATGATTGTTCCTCCGGCATTTATCAAACCACTATCCACACTTCGCTGGTTAGTGGACCGCCATTCGCCACCTCTTGAGCAAGCAGTGCTGGCGGACTTTATTAATGAAGGGCATTTTGCCCGGCACTTACGCCGGATGAGGACACTTTATGCAACCCGCCAAGCATCCCTTGTGAGCGCCGCGAAAAAATACCTGAATGATGTGATCAGCATTGAGGCCAAAGACAGTGGCCTGCACCTGATTGGCTGGCTAGCAGACGGCGTGGATGAAAAAGCATTGTTATTTTCAGCACAAAAAGCCGCCATTGATCTGCTGCCGCTGTCTGAGTTTGACTTACAAGGCAACCAAAAGCCGGGACTTATTCTCGGCTATGCGCCGTTTAAACCGGAAGCGATAGAAACATCTGCAAAAAGATTGCGGGATACATTCGCCGCATGCTCACGCTAATTACGGCTGCCGCGCTCTATACACAGTGCCACATAGGCCTCACCCGGTAAGGCACCCGGTTTTTTCAACGTGACCTTTGTCCAGTGGATGTCGAACTCCGTTAAAATAAGGTCAGCAACTTTCTCCGTGAGTGCTTCGATCAACAGGCACTGGTTGGCGGACATTAACGTCCCAATTTTCTGAACCACACCATCATAATCAATGGTTTTGTCCAAGGCATCGGAAGCGGCTGCTTCACGAGTATCTACCATCATCTCAATATCGACAATTACCCGCTGCTTCTGTGTGCGTTCAAAGTCGTACACACCAATGACCACGTCAAACTGTAAATTGTTAATAAAAAGTCTATCCATTCAATTGATTACCTGGTCCCATGGGAATAAAAACCATAGCCGCCAAACCAGACAACATACACGCCAATGAATTCAGTTATATTGATAGAATCGATCGTCAAATACATCAACACGCATGATTTGATAAAATTAGGCTTTTGACTGCTTTGGCAACGGATAGAGGGGACTAGATCCACTCCGCCACGCGCCTGGAAAGCGGCTAACTTTACGACTTAATGGAACGCAATGATAGAGTATGCCCTTATTTTATTGAGCACAATTCTTGTTAATAACTTTGTGCTGGTGAAATTTTTGGGCCTGTGTCCGTTCATGGGCGTTTCCCGCAAACTGGAAACGGCACTCGGTATGGGCCTGGCAACGACGTTCGTACTCACACTGTCTTCGGTTTGCAGCTACCTGGCCAACACCTACTTACTGAAACCGTTTGAGATCACCTACCTGCGTACTCTGGTGTTTATCCTCATCATTGCAGCCGTCGTCCAATTCACAGAAGCAGTCGTACGCAAAACCAGTCCTCTGCTTTATAATGTATTGGGTATCTTTCTTCCCTTGATTACGACTAACTGTGCAGTTTTGGGTGTGGCACTGCTGAATGTTCAAGAACAACATAAGCTGGTTGAGAGCGCCCTCTATGGCGCAGGCGCCGCGATAGGTTTTTCCCTGGTGTTAGTTTTATTCTCTGCAATGCGCGAGCGGATTGAAGTCGCCGATGTGCCAGCCCCTTTCAAGGGGAATGCTGTCGCCATGATTACAGCCGGACTGATGTCACTTGCGTTTATGGGCTTTACCGGCCTGGTGAGGGCCTAACAAATGGTGATCGCCGTTGCAATCCTTTGCGCCCTGGCACTGGCTTTTGGCCTGCTGCTGGGCTATGCCGCAATCCGATTTAAAGTCGAAGGAAACCCGATCGTCGATCAGATCGACAATATTTTACCGCAAACACAATGCGGACAATGTGGGTACCCGGGCTGCCGCCCCTACGCGGAAGCGATCGCCAACGGAGAAGCCGAAATCAACCAGTGTCCGCCTGGAGGAGAGGCTGGCATCCAGGCACTGGCCGATCTCCTGGACAGAGAGGTCATTCCTCTTAATGCTGAAAATGGAGAAGTCAAGCCCAAGGCAGTTGCCGTGATTGACGAAAGCACATGCATTGGTTGCACTTTGTGCATTCAAGCCTGCCCGGTCGATGCCATTTTAGGGGCCGCCAAACAAATGCATACCGTCATTGCAGATGAGTGCACGGGCTGTGAGTTATGCCTTCCACCTTGCCCCGTTGACTGCATTACAATGGAGCCGGTTAAGCAAACAGTGATTACCTGGAAGTGGCCGAAACCTGAGCACCCAGCTCAAACGACACCAAAGACACACGTAAATTGAACTTTTTTCGACGCAAAAAGCCGCTAAATACTCAAACAGCGCACGATACGGATTGGTCATTTCATGGGGGCTTAGTGCTGCCTGACCATAAGGCTCTTTCAAAGCAGCACCCATTGAAAAAAGCGGCCCTCCCCCCACAGCTGATCATTCCTTTGCAGCAGCAGGCAGGAGGCGTCAATACACCGCTCGTTGAAGTAGGCGATACTGTGCTGAAAGGGCAAAAAATTGCAGACAGCAAAAGCCCTGTCGGTGCGCCCATTCATGCCCCCTCATCCGGAAAAATTGTCGCCATTGATGAGCGCGCCATCCCACACCCTTCAGGGTTGCCGGCAGCCTGCATCACTCTGGCCACTGACGGCAAAGACACATGGGCCGACCGCGCACCCATTGGCAATCGCTACTCCGAACTACCCGCAGAAACCCTGCGCCAAGCAATTCGCGAAGGTGGCATCGTCGGACTAGGAGGCGCTGCTTTTCCCACTGCAATAAAACTCACCCCTGCTCACCCCATCGACACCTTGATCATCAATGCGGTTGAGTGTGAACCCTACATCACCTGTGATGACGTACTCACCCAGCACTTCGCCGGCGAAATTATCCGCGGTATTGATATCCTGCTGAGATTACTGGGCGCGCCACAATGCATTATTGGTATTGAAGACAATAAACCAGACGCTATCACAAGCCTGCAGCACGCCCTCAAAGCCAAGCCGGATGACCGCATCAACCTTACGGTAGTTCCCACTCGCTATCCAAGCGGCAGTGAAAAACAACTGATCAAACTACTCACAGGACGAGAGGTGCCCAGTGGAAGATTACCTGCCAATGTCGGTGTCGTTTGCCAAAATGTTGGAACAGTCTATGCAATCCACCAGCTGGTGATGCTGGGTAACCCCCTTATTTCCCGTCTTGTCACGGTCACAGGTGAAGGCATTCATAACCCCAAGAACCTGGAAGTCCTGATCGGCACTCCCATTCATCAGCTCATTGAAGAATGCGGTGGCTACCACGAAAGCATCGGCCAACTCATTATGGGCGGCCCGATGATGGGCTTCACACTCGAAAACGACCAGCTTCCCATTGTCAAGGCCAGCAACTGCATTCTCGTTACGTCTAAAATTCCGGAGGTCAAACAAGAAATTCCCTGCATCCGATGTGGTGCTTGCGAAGAAGTCTGCCCCGCACAACTGCAACCACAGCAGCTACTCTGGTACAGCCGGTCAGGCGAACACGAAAAAGCTAAAAAGCACAACCTCTTTGACTGCATTGAGTGTGGATGTTGCGATTACGTCTGCCCCAGTCATATCCCTTTGGTTCAGCATTACCGTTACACCAAATCTGAAATCAAAACGCGTGAGCAGGAAATGGCTGCCGCCGAGATTGCAAAACAACGCTTCGAAAATAAAAAGAAACGTGAAGAAACGCTCACGCAAGAAAAAGAAGAGCGGCTCGCCAAAAAGCGCCTGCAACTTGAAAAGAAAACAAAAGAACAGCATACAGACGGAGGCGCCAAACAAGATGCCATCCAAGCAGCCTTGGCCCGCGTAAAAAAGAAAAAGGCTGCAAAAGGCATACAGAAGCTGTCGGAACTCGCCTCAGAACCGGCGACAAGCCCGGTAAACGACACACCCGCCCCCCAAACAGCAGCCGAACGTGCAGCGGCGGCGGCCAAGCGACGGGCAGAGAAAAAAGCCCAGCAGAATGCTTCACCAAGCCCGGCAAACGACACATCTCCCGCCCCCCAAACAGCAGCCGAACGTGCAGCGGCGGCGGCCAAGCGACGGGCAGAGAAGCGTCAATCTTCGGCACATAAAGGACCCTCCTAGCCATGCACTTTCAATCGGCAATGTCCCCGCATACCCGCGGTGCGGCGCACACCGGCACACTCATGAAAAATGTGCTCTATGCACTGGTGCCTGGCGTGCTTATTTCGACAGGGCTATTTGGCTGGGGAGTGCTCATAAATCTGGCCATTGCCTGTGTGACAGCCATCCTTGCAGAAACGGCGGTGATGAAACTCCGACGCCGCCCGGTCGCGCCCGCGCTCTTAGACTACAGCGCATTGGTGACAGCTTGCTTGTTGGCTCTGTCACTCCCCCCCATTGCTCCGTGGTGGATCCCCGTCATTGGGGTTTTATCAGCCATCCTTGTGGCCAAGCATCTTTATGGAGGGTTGGGACACAACCCCTTTAACCCGGCCATGGTAGGCTATGTTGTGCTGCTGATTTCCTTCCCTCGGGAGTTAAGCCTATGGCCTGCTCCCAGTGGTATGCTCACGCACACGCTCAGCGTTACAGAAACCGTCCGGTTTTTATTCACGGGCATACTGCCTGAGGCCGTGCGCCTTGATGGCATCACAATGGCTACAGCATTGGATTACACCAAGACTCAATTACGGCTCGGTGATGATCTGGCGGCACTCGCTTCGCATGCCAGTTATGGCTGGCTCGGCGCTCGCGGTTGGGAGTGGGTTTCTCTCGGCTATCTACTGGGGGGGCTCTGGTTACTCTACAAACGCGTAATCAGTTGGCATATTCCGGTTGCTTTTCTCGGCAGTCTGTTACTGATTGCGAGCCTGTTTTCTCTCATTGATAACACCTACTTTGCGCCTCCCCTGTTTCATCTCGCCAGTGGCAGCGTCATTCTGGCTGCTTTTTTTATTGCAACGGACCCTGTAACCGCATCCACCAGCCCGGTCGGCCGATTACTTTATGCCGCGGGTATCGGTGTACTGGTGTATGTCATTCGCACATGGGGAGGCTACCCTGATGGCATTGCCTTTGCCGTGCTGATTATGAATCTGGCCGCGCCCACCATTGATCACTTTTACCAGCCCCGTGCATTCGGTCACAAATGAAGACACCTCTACAACAAGTCCTAGGCTCTGCACTCATTCTCTGCTTATTTGCAATCATCGGCACAGCGTTGGTTGCCCTGACTCATAAACAAACACGTGACCAAATTAAAGTGAATGAACGCCAGGAACTACTCGCCAGACTCTCACAAGTTGTCTCTCAAAGCGGGCTGGACAATGACCTTATCACCAGCGCGCTACCCGTTCACTCACCGGAATTACTGGGTAGCAAAGCACCTGTTCCCGCTTACCGAGCCACCCAGGACGGTCAACCCATTGCCGTTATTCTGACAGCCACCGCCCGCAATGGTTACAACGGAAGGATCCGGCTCTTGGTCGGTATACAAGCAGACGGCAAAATTTCTGGTGTGCGCGTTATCCAGCATAAAGAAACGCCGGGGCTGGGTGATGCCATCGAGGTCGAAAAGTCCAACTGGATACTGGGGTTTAATGGCCTGTCTTTATTAAATTTGTCCCCTTCCGACTGGGCGGTCAAAAAAGATGGGGGCGCCTTCGACCAGTTTACAGGAGCGACCATTACGCCTCGCGCAGTCGTTGGCGCCGTTTACCGATCGCTGCAATTTTTTGAGAACAATCAAGAGCGGCTTCTGAGTGCAGAAACAGCAAATGATCAATAGTTTTTTACAAATTTACTCAGCCAGTTTTGCCATTTTTGGTGATCTGTTTTGGGTGCATCAACCAGTTCAATCCCAATCAGATAATCCGCCCCTTTGTTGGATGGCATTGACCACTTAACAACCCCATGAAGAAAGAACTTGCCATGATGCCCTTCGATATTCACCCACAGGTCCAGTCCACACCCCATCATTACTGGGTGGTCAACCCGCAACCGGAGCCCCTTCGGGGAAATATCGATCGTGCTGCTGGCAAACGTCTGACCTCTCAACGAAAGGTCTTCCCGGGAGTGGGCAATCTGCACGTAAAGACGAGACTGGTTCAGCAAACGTCCATCCGTTCGACGCTCGTCAATGCTTCTTCGCTGTATCAAAGGCCCTGTAGTCTTTATACTCGTGGACATAACAATCCCTTGCCTGCTTCAAAATGAGCTTAACTTAGAGTTTAGATTTACCCTTATTTTTTGCAATTCTCATATCGAAAGCCAACTAAAAAAATGAATGCCTACACAAAAATCATAAAAAATGGACTTTGGGATAATAACCCAGGGCTTGTGCAGCTACTTGGTTTATGTCCCTTATTAGCAGTCAGTGGCACGGTCATCAACGGTTTAGGCATGGGGCTGGCAACATTAGCGACGCTGCTGGTTTCCAACGTGCTGGTCTCCCTCGTCAGAGACTACGTGAAATCAGATGTCCGGATTCCGGTTTTTGTGCTGATTATTGCCTCCACAGTGACAGCGATTGAGTTACTGATGAATGCCTGGTTTTACGACTTATACAAAGTCCTTGGTATTTTTGTACCCTTGATTGTCACAAACTGTCTGATCATTGGCCGAGCCGAAGCGTTTGCGGCAAAAAACAAAGTGATGGACGCCGTGATTGATGCACTCGCAATGGGCATTGGCTTCACCTTGGTATTAGTTTGTATTGGCGGTATGCGCGAACTGGTCGGAGAAGGCACACTCTTCGCCAATGCCCACCTGATGTTTGGTGAAACGGCCCGCTCCATGGAGCTTTCTCTCGGCAATCAGTATCAGGGGTTTCTGCTCGCTGTTTTACCGCCAGGCGCCTTTATTTCGCTGGGATTACTCATCGCGTTGAAAAATATTATTGACGATCGGATTAAGCGAAAACAAAGCTTGCCTGTCAGCAACGATGCGCTAGCAGCAGGTCCTACATCTTAAACACTTAAAGCCAAGCTGTAATGTGGCTTACAAACCCTCATCAAGCGCCTTTTTGACCTCTTTCCAATAATCGTCTATGGCGTCCAACGGCAGCTCTTCAAGCACTTCGCCTTGCTGGTCGATCAATATTTCCATGGCCTGAAAACGTTTAACAAACTTTTTGTTACCGGCTCTCAAAGCCACCTCGGGGTTCACCTTAAGATGCCGCGCCAAATTGACGACGGCAAACAACAGATCACCCACTTCCTCAGCCACCTGATCGGATGCGCCTAGCTCTTTGGACGCCGCATCACGCACTTCCTCTAATTCTTCCTGAACTTTATCAAAAACCGGCTCGACCGAGCCCCAGTCAAAACCAACACGAGCCACGCGCTTTTGTATCTTTTCGGCGCTTATTAGCGAAGGGTCTTGGGAGAAGATAAAA
>OBIY01000392.1_pt1 | contig 17603 bp, 19 predicted proteins | sample 1519841 | NCBI WGS metagenome assembly OBIY01 (sample SAMN03019774, study PRJEB22545) | beach sand metagenome | biome: beach; feature: sea beach; material: beach sand | place: USA: Municipal Pensacola Beach, FL | collected 2010-07-30 | depth 30-40 cm m
GGTTTCCGGCCTGGATATCCCCGCTCAATCGCATCCCACTTGGGGCCACCAATAGAACCAAACAGAATCGCATCCGCGGCACGCGCCTTGGCCAGAGTACCTTCCGGCAGCGGGTCACCTTCAGCATCCACTGCCGCGCCGCCCACCAGAGCCTCATCCAACTCGATATTGAGGCCGAATTTTTCGGTTGCAACGTTCAGCACCTTTACCGCTTCATTAACGATTTCCGGGCCGATTCCGTCACCGGGCAACACCAGTACCTTGCTCATTCACTGCTTCCTGTTTCTACTGCTCTGCCCTTACAGGCATGATTAAAAGTTTTTGGTTTTCAACACGGTATCCGGGGCAGCCGCATTGATCAGTTCCAGGGTGTAATCACCCTTGCCTGCCGCTGGCTTGATCCGTACCTGGTACGTACCACCTTCGTCGAAAGTGTGACGAAACTTGCCAAAACGCAGAATGCCACCCTGGTCAGCAAACACCTCGATAGTATGCTTGCCTGCTTCCAGGTTCACAGTATCAGCCCCGGCCTGTTGTGAAACTCGCTCACCGTCTACTTTGAAGATCGACGCCTTTGCCGTCGCACTGGTTGGCATTTGCCAGCCACCGGTATCGTCATCGCTGGCGGGTGCCGACAACTGGTTATCCACAGTCAGGGTCGCCAGGTTCTCTCCATGAGGAGCATCGTACATGCCCGTCGATGCGCATCCAGCCAAAACCAGCACTGATACGATTGTCAGAATCCTTAACATAACGCCTCCTTGATGTTTTTCTTTTAATTATCCTGGTCCGGTTATTCGAAAACCCAGGGCTCCCGTTCAGCGCGGCGTTGCTCATAAGCACGGATGGTATCGGCCTCATTAAGGGTAAGGCCAATCTCATCAAGACCGTTCAGCAAACAGTGTTTGCGGAATTCATCAATCTCGAACGCTAACGGTTCCCCCGCCTCCGGAATAACCTGCTGGTTTTCCAGATCAATGGTAATCCGGAAGCCTTCCTTACCTTCTACCGCCTGGAAAAGGGCTTCCACGTTATCTTCCGACAACACAATGGGCAACACCCCATTCTTGAAGCAGTTGTTGTAGAAGATGTCAGCAAAGCTTGGCGCCAGAATGGCCCGAAAACCAAAATCCATCAGCGCCCAAGGCGCGTGCTCACGACTGGAACCACACCCGAAGTTGCGGCGGGTCAACAGAATGCTGGCCCCGTGATAACGGGGCAAGTTGAGCACAAAGTCTTCATTTTTAGGGCGTTTACTGTTGTCCTGGCCGGGAACCCCCTCATCCAGGTAGCGCCACTCATCAAACAGGTTAGGGCCGAAACCGGTCCGTTTGATCGATTTCAGAAACTGCTTGGGGATGATCTGGTCCGTATCCACATTGGCGCGATCCAACGGAGCAACCAGACCGTCATGACGTACAAACTTTTCCATGATTTTCTCCTCGCTCGGCCTCAGGCCTGGCCCAGCTCGCGGATATCCACGAAATGACCGGCCACGGCTGCCGCTGCCGCCATAGCTGGACTCACCAGATGGGTACGGCCCCCGTTACCCTGGCGACCTTCGAAATTCCGGTTAGACGTTGAGGCGCAGTGCTCGCCCGCCTCCAGACGGTCCGGATTCATCGCCAGACACATGGAACAACCGGGCTCACGCCACTCGAAGCCGGCTTCAACAAAGATTTTGTCGAGCCCCTCCTTCTCGGCCTGCTGCTTGACCAGACCCGAGCCGGGCACCACCAGCACCTGCTTGACAGAGTCCGCCTTGTGGCGTCCTTTGGCCACCTCGGCAGCGGCACGCAGGTCTTCAATGCGGGAATTGGTACAGGAGCCGATGAACACCCGGTCCACCTTGATATCGGTGACCGGCATGCCAGGTTTCAGCCCCATGTATTCGTAGGCACGCAACATCCCTGAACGCTTGACTTCATCGCTCTCGGTGGCAGGATCGGGCAAGTTCGCATCCACAGAAATCACCATTTCCGGGCTGGTGCCCCAGGAGACCTGCGGGCGAATATCCGCTGCATTGATGGTGATATCTTCATCAAACACCGCATCCGCATCAGACACCAGAGTGCGCCAGTAAGCTGCCGCCTTGTCCCAGTTTGCCTCCTTAGGAGCAAACGGGCGGCCTTTCACGTAGTCGATGGTCACATCGTCCACGGCCACCATGCCTGCACGGGCACCAGCTTCGATGGACATATTGCAGATAGTCATACGGCCTTCCATGGACAAGCCACGAATCGCGCTACCGGCAAATTCCAGCGCATAGCCTGTGCCGCCGGCGGTACCGATAACACCGATAATGTGCAGCACCACATCCTTGGCGGTCACGCCTGGACCGAGATCACCTTCGACACTGACGCGCATGTTCTTCATTTTCTTGGCCACCAGCGTTTGGGTCGCCAGTACATGCTCTACCTCACTAGTACCAATACCATGAGCCAGACACGCCAGTGCACCATTGGTCGAGGTGTGGGAGTCGCCACACACTACCGTCATGCCTGGCACCACTGCACCCTGCTCCGGCGCCATCACGTGAACGATACCCTGACGCACATCACCAATACCGAATTCAGTAATGCCAAACTCTTTGGTATTGTCCTGCAACGTCTGTACTTGAATACGGGACGTTTCGTCCCCAATCTCGGCAGCGGACTTGAAGGGCGTGGTGGGTACGTTATGGTCGATAGTCGCCACACTGGCGTTGATTCGCCATGGTTTTCGGCCTGCCATACGCAACCCCTCAAACGCCTGCGGCGAGGTCACCTCATGGATGATCTGGCGATCGATATAAATCAGTGCAGAACCATCCTCACGCTCCGTCACGAGGTGGGCGTTCCACAGCTTGTCATAGAGAGTCTTACCGGCCATTACATTCTCCCTTGGCCCGAATAAGGCCACCACTGGCTGAGACCATAAAATACGCTGGTCTATCACTGGTGAATAATGTAGGGTTCGCTGACCAATAAATCCAATTCATATTTTTCATTTTTAAGATAACCAATTATTATCAACATCAGAGACCAATCAGGATCCCTGGGAATGATAGACACGCCGACCCTCACCGCCTTTATGGCAGTTGCCGAAACGGGCTCTTTCTCGGCAGCCGCCGAGCGCCTCTTCATCACGCAACCCGCCATCAGCAAGCGCATCGCCTTGCTCGAGCAACAGCTGGACGCTCGCCTGTTTGACCGGGTCGGACGCCAAATCAAGCTCACCGAGGCGGGCAATGCCCTGATGCCACGAGCCCGCCAGGTCCTGATGGATGTGGAAGACATGGCCCGTGCTATCCACGACCTGTCTGGCGAGGTGTCAGGCAAGTTGCGGATAGGCACCAGCCACCATATCGGCCTGCACCGGCTGCCCCCCGTGCTGCGACAGTTTTCCCGTGATTACCCCAAAGTCACTCTGGACATCCATTTCATAGACTCAGAAGAAGCCTGGGAAGGTGTTTTGCACGGCGAACTGGAGATGGGCGTGGTCACCCTGCCACCACAACCGGATAACCGACTGCAAAGCGATGTGATTTGGACCGATCCTCTGGTGTTCATGTGCGCGCCAGAGCATCCGCTGGCCAGGCAAGAACATCTGACACTGGAAGCCCTGACAGGCCACAGTGCAATCCTTCCCTCACCGGTCACATTCACCCGCGGGATCGTGGAAAAACTGTTTAACGAGCATAACCTGAAGCTGGATATCGCCATGTCGACCAACTATCTGGAGACCATCCACATGATGGTTTCCATCGGGCTTGGGTGGAGCGTCCTGCCCGCGACCATGGTAGATCAGAGTGTCGTCCAACTGCCGGTGGAAGCCCCGCTACCTGAAAGGGAACTGGGTGTGGTCACTCACCCGGCCCGCAGTCAATCCAATGCGGCGAAGGCTTTTTTGAAGGCTCTGCGACAGGCCTGAGGGCCCACCACAACATCGCTGGGCTGCCCCGGAGCCTCAAGATCAACGACCAGGGGAGTCCCGCGGCTCACAGCAAGGCTACGCTTTTTCCCTGGCAGCAACTCCCACCCATAGAAGGATCGCTGCCAACAACGCAATCGTTGAGCTCGCAAAGAACAGCAGACTTCCCCACTCTTGCCACAGCAGCCCGGATACGCCCGCCCCCACCGCCCAACCAGCTCCAAAACCGAGACTGGAATACAGTGCTTGACCTTGCCCAGCCAGAGCCGCCCCAAACTGGCGATGCACCCAGGCAATACTGGCAGCGTGAAAACTTCCAAATGACGCAGCATGCAGCAGCTGCGCAGCGCCCAGTAGCCAGAGGTTATCGGCCGCGATGCCAATCAAGCTCCATCGCAGAGCCGCCAAAACCAAACTACCGGTCAAAATCCAGGGAATCGTAAAACGTCGCATCAAGCGATGCATCCCCAGGAAAATCGCCACTTCAGCCACCACGCCGAGCGACCACAGTATTCCGACAACAAACTTGCTGAACCCCAACCCTTCGAGATAAATACTGTAGAAGGTGTAATAAGGGCCATGCGACATCTGCATCAAAAACGACGCAAGAAGAAACAGGGAGACAGCGGGGCGCTTCAGAATCAACCAGACAGACTCACCATGAACTCGAGCCTTCGGGTCAGAGACTTTACCTTGAGGCAAGGTAAGTGTTCCAAGCCACAGCAGCCATAGCAGTGCGCACAAGACCCAAGGCAGAAGCCCAGCCCCCAAACGGTCAAGCACTTCTCCCAACACCAGCACTGCTACAATGAACCCGACAGACCCCCATAAACGCACATGACTGTAGCGGTGGGCCTGTGGGCCGAGGGCCTGCAAGGTCAGGACTTCAAACTGTGCGAGTACCGCATTCCAGAAAAAGCTGAACGACACCAATAGCGCCGCCATCCCCCAGAACGAATCCACCCAGAAAACGGGTAAGAAAGCGATCGCAGCAAGCAGGTTCCCGGCACGAATAATTCGCAAGCGCTTGCCAGAATGGTCTGCCAGCCAGCCCCACAGATTCGGAGCACCAATTTTGGTGAGTTGAGGAATGGCCATCAGGGCACCGATAGCTACCGCACTGAACCCCAACTGTTTCAGGTACAGCGACCAGTACGGTACCAAGGTACCCAATAGACCAAAATAGAAAAAATAGAACCCGGACAATCGCCAGTAATACGGTAGCGGCGATGCCCTCTCAGTGAGAGGGCCGGGTGTCACGCCTGCCCCGGAATGGGCGCCAACGGCAGCTCAACATCCGCGTTTTGGCCGCGATGACGCAGATAGTGATCCATCAGCACCAACGCCAACATGGCTTCAGCAATAGGGGTAGCTCGCACCCCCACACAAGGGTCATGGCGCCCTTTGGTCACCACTTCTGCAGCCTGGCCATCCAGGCCGATGCTCTTGCCTGGAATCAGGATGCTGGAGGTTGGCTTGAGCGCCATGGCAACCCGGATGGTCTGACCAGAACTGATTCCACCAAGGACGCCACCGGCATGATTGCTGAGGAAGCCCTCCGGGGTCATTTCATCACGATGCTGTTCTCCGCGCTGATTGACGACCGCAAAGCCATCACCCACTTCCACCCCTTTTACGGCGTTAATCGACATCATGGCTTTGGCAAGATCTGCATCAATGCGATCGAACACTGGCTCCCCCCAACCCGGCGGGACGCCGTCAGCAAAGACTTCTACCCGAGCGCCGATAGAGGAACCGTCCTTGCGCAGCTCGTTGATCAGAGCTTCCAGCGCAGGAACCTTCTCCGCATCCGGGAAAAAGAAGGGATTGCTGTTTACTTGCGACCAATCAAAGCGCTCGGCTTTCACATCACCTATCTGGGTACAGCCACCATAAAGCCGAATACCCAGACGCTGCTCGAGAAATTTACGGGCAATGGCACCAGCGGCCACCCGCATGGCCGTTTCACGGGCAGATGAACGCCCTCCACCGCGATAATCGCGGAACCCGTATTTTTGGGTGTAGGTGTAATCTGCATGGCCAGGGCGGAAAGTCCCGGCGATATTCGAATAGTCCTTGGACTTCTGGTCAGTATTTTCTATCAACAACCCAATAGAAGTCCCCGTCGTCTTGCCTTCAAAAACGCCGGACAGAATTTTTACCTGATCTGGTTCACGGCGCTGGGTGGTATAGCGGCTGGTACCTGGTTTGCGACGATCCAACTCTACTTGCAGATCCTCTTCACTGATTTCCAGCCCTGGCGGACAGCCATCCACGATGGCCCCCAGCGCCAAGCCATGACTCTCTCCAAAGGTCGTGATGCGAAAATGCTCACCAAAACTGTTGCCGGACATGCGACTTCCTTAATTTATGCAATAACTGCTGCCAACCGATGCAAGGCTGGCGGCCAACAAGCCCCAATCTTTCAGGGATCAGGCCTGCGCGCTAAATACGTGCCGATATTCTAGCAGTTGTTGACGGGTTAACATGAATACTCCATGCCCGCCACGCTCGAACTCAAACCAGAAGAACGGCACTTGTGGCCACTCCAGCATCATGGCTTCATCGCTATTACCCACTTCCACCACAAGCACCCCCTGTTCTGTCAGATGCTCCGGCGCCTCACGAAGCAAGCGTCGGGTAAAATCGAGGCCGTCTTCCCCGGAAGCCAGTGCCAGCGCCGGCTCATGGCGGTATTCACCCGGAAGGTTGGCCATATCAAGGGCATCCACATAAGGCGGGTTGGATACGATCAGGTCATAAGGGCCCTGTACTGCACTCAAGCCATCCGAGCAAATTGGCTGCACCTGCCCCTCCATGCCGTGACGGGCGATATTCTCTTCAAACACCGCCAATGCCTCTTCACTGATATCACTGCCATCAACCCGGGCATGCTCGAAGGCATAAGCACAGGCGATAGCAATACAGCCGCTACCGGTGCACAAATCCAGTACAGAATGCACCTGCTCCGGGTCCAGCCAAGGGACGAATGACGCTTCAATCAGCTCCGCCAATGGTGAGCGAGGAATCAGCACCCGCTCATCCACCATAAAGGGCAGCCCGCAGAACCAAGCCTCACCAGTAAGATAAGGTACTGGCACCTTCTGGTTAACCCGTTTCACCAACAGTGCCAGATAGTCACGCACCTCAGAGGGCAGCAAACGTGCATCCAGGATGCGGGGGTCGGCATTCACGGGTAAGTGGAGTACCTTCATCAGAAGCGCGAGGGCTTCGTCCCATGGGTCATCGGTCCCATGGCCCAAAAAGACCTCCCCGGCACGCAGCCGAGTTTCACCGAAGCGCAGGCAATCGCGCACTGTGCGCAGTGTTTCACCAGCTTCATGGATGAGTTCGCTACTAATCACCCGCAATCCTCCCGTTAACAGGCGCCGAAGATTAGCACAGAATCAAGCATGAACGCCTGCCGGACCTACAAAAGGATAGCCATGAAAAGCGCAGCCAGAGTCTATCAGGACGGCCCCTTCGTCATGGTAGATATCAAAAACGATACCCAGGTAGACATGGCACTGGAATTGTCCATTTACCGACAACGACTCGCCCTGTACAAGCGTCACCAACAGCGCAAACAGCTGGCTATTTACGTTGGGCGTATCCAGGGGCTGGATTTCAATGCCAGCCGATACGCCTGCGGAAAGGACTTTGCCGGGATCACAGAGGCCAAGGTGCTGGTACTGCAGAATGTCCTGAATCGTACCTACGCCAACATGATGCTAAAAATGAATCAGCCTCAATTCCCGGTTTACATTTGTGACTCGGTCAAGCAGGCTCAGCACCTCCTTATGGAAAAACACCCACCGGAGCCCCTGTGAGCCACACCATCTGGTTACTCAAAACCGAGCCCGATTCATTCAGCATCGAGGATCTGGAAAAGTCACCGAAGGGCACCACCGGCTGGGATGGCGTCCGCAACTTTCAGGCCCGCAACCGCATCCGCGACGAGATGAAGATTGGTGATAGCGTGCTGATCTATCATTCAAGTTGCGCCAAGCCTGCCATCGTCGGTGAAGCGCGGGTCACCCGTGCCCCCTATCCGGATCCAAGCCAGTTTCTGCCTGACCATCCGGGTTTCGATGCCCGCAGCACACAGAGCAGCCCACGCTGGTATCAAGTCGATATCACCTTCAGAACACGCTACGCCAATCCGGTCTACCTGAAACAGCTCAAGGTGAATCCCGAGTTTGCAGATATGGAGCTGGTGGTGAGACCGCGTTTGTCTGTGCAGAAACTGACCGACAGGCAATACCAGCTGGTACAGGTACTGTGCCAGCCCATGGATGTCACAGCATAGCGCATAACGCTGCACCATATTTTTCCGGGGCACCACATTGGTGCCCCAATTAGTAATAAAGAACTAAACTCCTTCCACATTTCCTGTAATTTTGTGTCTGGCACAGCCGTTGCAGTTGCCCTCCTCGTCCAACAACTACGAATAGGGTTCAATCTATGCGAGTGCAATGCAAACACGGCCTTGCCCTACTGCTTCTGCCCGGACTTGCCCAGGCCGATCCGCTAACCGCTACCGACACGATATGGATCGCCATCGCCGCCGCCCTGGTGTTTTTCATGCAGGCAGGCTTTGCACTACTGGAGAGCGGCCTGAGCCGGGCCAAGAACTCCCTCAACGTGGTAATGAAGAATTACATGGATCTCTGTGTAGGTACGCTGGTGTTCTGGGCACTGGGCTATGGCCTGATGTTCGGCAGCAGCAGCACCGGCTGGTTTGGCGAGGATGGCTTCATGCTCAGCCAGGCAGATGGGTCCACCTGGGCAATGCTGTTGTTCCAGATCATGTTCGCCGCCACCGCGGCCACTATTGCCTCTGGCGCCATGGCTGAGCGTACTCGCTATGCAGGCTATCTTTGCGGGGCCGTTGTCATTACCGGAGTAATTTACCCGCTTTATGGACATTGGGCCTGGAACAGCAATGGCTGGTTGGCGGAACTCGGGTTCATTGATTTTGCGGGCTCCACGGTGGTCCACAGCATTGGCGGCTGGTGCGCGTTGGCGGGTGTCCTGGTGCTGGGGCCACGGCTTGGGCGCTTCGACAAGAACGGCAAACCCCGAGACTTGCCTGGCCACAACCTGTCCTATGTTGCGCTGGGCGGCTTTATTCTCTGGTTCGGCTGGTTCGGCTTCAATGGCGGCTCCCCGCTCTCGGCCCGCGTAGACATTGCCCGCGTCAACCTGAATACACAGCTGGCCGCGGCTGCAGGCGCGGTGGGCAGCACGCTATACCGCATGCTCAGCCGCCGTCCGGTACTACTCACCGAAACCGTCAACGGTAGCCTGGCGGGGCTGGTCGCCGTCACCGCTGGATGTGCCGTGATGTCACCCGGCTTTGCGGTGCTTACAGGACTTGTCGCCGGCGCCCTTGCGGCATTAGGCGCACGACTGATGCTAAGCATGCGTCTCGATGATGTGGTTGGCGCTGTTCCAGTTCATGCCTTTGCCGGCGCCTGGGGGACGCTGGCCGCGGGCCTGTTCTATGAAGGTGACTTGTTCAACCCCGAACGCATCACCGTCCAATTGCTGGGAATTGTGGTGGCCTTCTGCTGGGCTTTCTTCGCTGCTCTGATCATGTATCTCGCTGTCTCAGTAATCGCCGGGTTACGCGCCCCGGCCCTACATGAACAGCGAGGTCTTGACCTGAGCGAGCACGCCGAAACCGGCTACCCCGAATTTCCCCAGAACTCCCTGTATGACGCCAGCATGACCCGCACCGTGGAGAACCGTCCATGAGCCAGGAGCTACAGCGCCGCCGGCGCGCCATCGTCACAGGGCTTACCCCTTACATGAACGAAACACTACTCATGGAAGCCGTCAGCCACTGGCAGCAGCATTACGCAGAGCGCCCGCGTTTTAGTCTTCAAGGCTTTGTCAGTGATTTGTGTGGCCTGTTTGATCTCGGCGAGCGACGACACCAGATTCATATGAGCCTCGTGCAGGCCATGACCCTCTCAGAGAAGGAATTGGCCAACGATCCGTTTGCCGAGCAAGGTCAGGGGGCGGATCATCATCCCTGCACACTGGCTTTCCAGGTACTCATGGAAAGCCTGATCTCACAAATGGATGGCCAAACCGGCAACCAATTCAGGCTGGACCTCACCGCTCAATTGCGGAGCAAAAATACAAGCGCCGAGACCAGACTGACCCTCGAATACTGGCTCCAGAACCCCAACCGCCCATTGGCCGGCCTGCCACTGGCCAGCCTCAGGCAGCAACTTAACAATGCCTATGTGATCCTCTGCGAGCGTCTTGGTCCCGTGGATGCTGACCGAATGTTACGCGATGCATACCAGATGGCTGGCAACAAAGTTTCTTCAAGAGAGGCTCTGGCATCGCTTATGTAGGCACAATCCCTCCAGAGAACAACCCGCTCATCTCACAACAACACAACGATGAGCCATCCCACTGTTACCGGGCCTGATATCCGTTACTCTTGGGTACATGTCCGGATGACAGGGGGAAAGCATGAAGCTACATCACCAGATTTTTCTTGCCATGCTGATTGGCGCAGCACTGGGCGCGATCACTCAGGAACAGAGCACCCTGTTAGGTGTGCCGGTACTGGCCAGCTATGATCTGGTCGGCACCCTGTTTATCAATGCACTCAAGATGGTAGTGGTTCCGCTCATCGTTACTGCCATCATAAGCGGCATGGTCGGCGTGGGGGGCGGAAAGAACCTGGGACGCATGGGCATGAAGACCGTGGGGTTGTACATGATGACTACTCTGGTCGCTGTACTCACCGGTTTGCTGCTGGTTAACCTGTTCACCCCCGGGATCATCGACGGTGAGCCGGCGAAAGACCTGCTGGGGCTCGCCCGTGACACCGGCACCGTCCTGGAAAAGATCGAAGGCCGTGGAGCCGGAGACTTTACCGCCATCCTGCTACAGATGCTGCCACCCAACCTGGTGCAAGCCGCCGCCAATGGCCAGATGCTGGGCCTGATCGTCTTCGCCCTGCTGTTCGGTTTCTATCTGCGAACGGAAGAAGGCCCTGCCGGAGAAAGCCTTCGCAACATGATCGATGGCATTTACCAAGTGGTCATGCGCATCACCATGCTGATTATTCGCTTCACTCCGCTTGGGGTCATGGCGCTAATCGCCGCGACAGTAACCCGCACAGGCCTGGATGCCATTGAGCCACTGGCCTGGTTTTTCCTGTGCGCGGTCATCGCGCTGGCGGTCCATGCCTTCGTCTTTATGCCCGCTCTGATCTTGCTGATGGCACGGCGCTCCCCGCTGCGCCATCTTCAGGCCATGACTCCCGCCCTGTTGACCGCATTCTCCTCGGCCAGCTCGGCAGCGACCCTGCCACTGACCATGGAGTGCGTGCAAAAACGCTCGGGAGTATCACGCCGAACCAGCAGCTTTGTGCTTCCCCTCGGAGCCACCGTAAACATGGACGGTACAGCACTCTACGAATGCGTCGCAGCCATGTTCATTGCCCAGGCATACGGCCTCGAGCTGTCCATGGCAACCCAGTTCATGATCGTGATAACAGCCCTGCTGACGTCAATTGGCGTGGCCAGCATTCCCGCAGCCTCTCTGGTTGCCATCACGGTCATTCTTGGGGCTATTGGCCTGCCAGCGGAAGCCATCGGACTTATACTGGTGACAGACAGGGTGCTGGACATGTGCCGCACGGCGGTAAACGTCTGGGGCGACAGCGTGGTAACCATACTGTTGGCCCGCAGTGAGGGTGAAGAGCGGGTATTGTCATTACCCGTAGATGAGATGGAAACGGCAGGGCCAGAAAAGGCAGAGGCCCGCACTGGGCCTTGAAACAGCCCCGTGTCAGCGTAACTGACACGGGGGCAAGGTTCAGGCGAAGTGGCGGTCGGCCGACAGTGCACGCTCAACGTCACGGTACAGCGCCACAGCTGCACTGCCGATAACGGGCACCATCACGGCAAAGGCCAGCAATGAAGCAAACACGGTTTCACTGTTCTGCGACAGACCCGCCATCAGTACAATGGCTGTGCTGACAGCCACAACCAGCGCGACCATATTCTTGTAGAGTTGCGGGTTTTTGAGAAGCTGCATGAAGAACGCCATTGGAGAACTCCTTAACAATGATTAGTGAACACATGTTAACATCAGGGATGGCTATGTCAACACATGTTCACATTATTTTGGAGTTCTCTTGAAACAAGCCCCTACCCTGCTGATTCACAACGCCTGCACCCCGCTCGGCAGCGCCATCGCCAGGCTGGCTTGTGAACATTACCGTGTTGCCCTGTTATGCCGGGACACACACAGAGGAGAAATCCTGTGTCGTGAAATGCATGCGGAGGGCAGAGAAGCGCTGGTACTGGAAATCCGGGACGGTCAGCCACGGGATTTTCAGCTGGCCGTAGAACGGGTATTGCGTCGCTGGCAACAGCTCGATGCCATCGTCAATCTGCCCGCCTCCCTCACCGTTGGCCCCTTTGAGGCCATGACACAGCAGCACTGGGAGTCTTTGTACCAGACTCAATTGATGGCCACCGTTAACCTGTGCCAGAGCGCAAACCCTGCCATGCGCGACCAGGAAGAAGGTCGCATTCTCAATGTCATCCATGAATATGGCCTTCTTCCCGGACCGCTATCCAGCGCTCAGGGAGCCATGGGCGCGGCCATTCGTGCGCTCGCAGAGAGCCTGCACAGTGAGTGGCACTCTCTTGGCATCCATGTGGGCACTATGGTGATTCCGCCGAGCAGCGGCCAGCAATCCGGGCTCACAGCCAGTGATCCGCTGAGTGCCGCACGCTTCCGGCGGCAATTGGCGGCCAGCGATTTCAGTGAAAGGGAAGTTGCCGAAGACGTGATGAGCGCCCTGGCCCGTGAGGATGTGCTTAGCGTACCCACCCCTCGGATACGGCGGCAATGGCGCCAGAAACGCTGGTTTCGCAAACGCTGGGAGGCCTTAATGAAGGCCCGGGCAAAACGTTACCGTTAACCGAGCACTGTTTTATCGAGGCTCAGGAGCAACTTTGCACGTACCTCAGTGTCTGCCGATAATCTCCGGCCAGAGCATCATCCACCTTGGGGGCCAACAGCGAGACGAGCTTCTTCCCTACCAGAGGAACAGATGAACTCAGTGTGACCTCCGTACGCTGAATGGCGTGGTTCTCCCCATCGGCCTCAAGGACCATGCCACCTTCAACATTCATCGGCACACCGCCAAGCTGGAACCGGTAACGGGCCTGGTATCCGGAACTGTTATCTCCTCCAGCAGGGCGCCAGAGAAACTCGGTAACCAGCTCGCCCTGTTCCGGCACTAATCGACGAGCAAAGCCCGGGATCTTGTCCGTTTTGATCCGAACCGGCTGTGCAATACGGATCAACATCCCTTCGGGGGTTTCCTCAAAGGCATCAAACCGGTAATCATCAACGCCCCCCCAAGCAAAGCGTTGCTCGAAAAACGCCTTGCTGGTAATGATTTCATACAGTTTTTCAACGCTGACCGGATATTCCCGGTCGACTACCACTCTCATACTGTCTCCCGACCCGTGGATTCTCGTCGCATCAATTGCAGCAGCGGCATCAACTGGCGCTTAAGATCCGGCAATGCATTCACAACCACATGTTCCTTACCCGATTGAAGCAGTGCCAGCGCCTGTTCTACAGTGAGAACAGGGCGTGCATCAGGTTGTTGGCGCGCCTCATCCCCATCGGAGACGACGGCATTGGCACCACCGTTTCGGGCGTTCTTCATGTACTCCTCAAGCACCTTCCCTACCTGTCCCGGCGAGCTGTTACCCAGACTGGATGGGGTATGTACAGCAATATTCAACGGCAACCGTTGTGCTTTTCCTCGATGCTGAAATGCCAGTTTTTCACTGACTTTCATGGCCCGATCAACAAAGCGGAGTGCACCTTCTGCCCGCGCCGACGGTAATAGCACCGTAAACTGGGCCACGCTGCTGCGAGCCAGAGAGTCCTCCTTTCGCACTACACTTCTCAAAACCTGGGCAAGCTTCATCAGCACCATATCAGCGCGGCGTTTACCAAGCTGTACGAAAAGTTGATTGAATTGGTAAACCTCGATCTGCACAACAGATAGCGCCGTTTGCTGACGGGACGACAACGCCAATTCCTGCTTAAGGCGGTGTTGTAAATACCGGCGGTTGCCCAGGCGCGTGAGTGGATCAATCATGGCCTGTCGGGCCAACTCCTTACGCTCCTGCTGGTAATGGGAATGCGCCCGTGCGCGGGCCAGCAAGTCGGTCGAGTTGAAGGGCTTACTGATGAAATCCGTACCGCCCAGACGCAACGCCTTGGTGCGGGCTTCTTCGTCGTTCTCGGCCCCGGTGACGATGATGACGGGCAGACCTGCTATGCCGTCGTCGTCGCTGGTACGAATTTTCTCCAGAAGCGCATAACCGTCCATTTCTGGCATAGCCAGATCGGAAAACACCACGCTGATAGCCGGGTTCTGGCTAATAATCGTCCAGGCCTGCAGACCGTCTTCAGCAACCTCAACCCGGAATTCCCCCCCAAGCATCTTGTCTGCTGCCAGTCGCATGACTTTGGAATCATCAACAAACAGCAACAGAGGCTTTTCTGTCTTATCCATGTAGCCCCATTTCCTTGTTCACCACGGCCAGCGCCCCTTTCGGACCAGGTTCACGTCCCCTGACATATTGATAAAGTCGAGAACGGCGCTGGCAATAATCCCCCCGGGCAATTGCCGGCAAATAATGAGCATTCAGCAAATGCCCTCGTCTTTCGGCCAGGCAGTATACTGTTCCAGCGGTACTGTCCAGATGCGACAGGATGCCAATCTGTGAAAGGTAATCGCGACCGTTGGCGAAATGCTCCACATAAGGCACGGTATGTCCCGCTGCCAGCGTCAACTGTGGATCCACTTCCAGGCTATCAGCCACTCCTCCAATGCAGTAAAGCTCAAGCTTTTTTACTAAATGACGCGTGCTCGGACTGCGAAGCAACTTGCGGACGATATAACTGGCAACAATGGCGCCCTGAGAATGACACACCAGCACTACCTGTTCGTTTCGTTCCAGCGCATCCACCAGCACATTCAGCGCAGGGCGAGACAACTTGCCGTCTTTACGCAGGGTACGAGCGGTGATCGACTCCGCCAGATCACGGACGATACCCCAGGTTGGCGTATGGATCAGGGTGACGGGGCGTCGGAATACCCGCGCGATTTCACTGGCATTGAGTAGAGCTACCGGTGCCGCAGTGCCCATACCATTGATGAAAAACCAACGGGTCGAGTGCTGCTCATGACGTATACGCGGTGGATAGCACACCAGGGTACCCTGGCTGATGGATTCGCGGGTGGCGGGGACAAGAAGCTGCGCCAATGACAGTGCGACTTCCCCAAAGCTGGCATAGGATCGGCGCGACAATTCAGAGCGAATGCCAGGCTCATCATCTCCCGGCATAAACATGGCGGGAATATCCCGCGCGTGGCTCAGTCCCAGCCGCACATCACGAAAAATGGCAGAACGGTTATCCACCAGCCGGCGTAGCCATTGTCGGGAACGGTGCCACATGCTTTCACCTGAGTAAGAGATGACTGACAGGCCAGAGCGGCAGCAGTCTAATACATTAGGCTTACATTACGTCGAATCGACGGCTATTACCAGCATGCGAACGGGACAAAAACAACAAACCAAATCTTGCTAAATCAACTAGTTGAGCTACACATCTCAAGCAACATTCAAGACGTGCCAACGACGAGGAGACTGCCTGCGGCACCAGTAACCCAAGCATCCTGTCTTACCGACACTCGACAGGAAGCACTGAAAGGGGGAGCCCACGGAATCCTCTGTGCACATGACAGTGAGCCATGAACCAGAACCGAGATAAAAAAACAGGCCCGCCACCAACAGACAGCAGGCCTGACCAGGATCCAGCATCAGACGAAGTACATCAACAGCCACTCTGCCATCAGGGCAGGCTTGTCTTCGCCTTCGATTTCTACGACGAAATTGAACTTCAGCAGCCACTGACCTTCACGCTTTTCAGTAGCTTCCATCAGAGTCGCGACCGCACGAACACGCTTATCCACTTTCACCGGTGCCATAAAACGCAGTTTGTCGAAACCGTAATTCATGGCCATCTTCATGCCCTTGGGCATCAGGAATCCATCAATGGTGGCTTGCAGATACGGCAGCAAGGACAGTGTCAGATAACCATGGGCAATGGTGGTGCCGAAGGGGGTGTTCCTGGCCTGCTCCGGGTCCACGTGAATGAACTGATGGTCCAGGGTGGCATCGGCAAAGGCATTGATGCGATCCTGATCAATCTGGAACCATTCGGACGCGCCCAGTTCCTTCCCTACGTAGCTGGCCAGATCGGCAACCTCAACCACTTTCATGTGTTACTCCTCGAATACCGGTGTTTTTCACCAGCTTAACGAGCAGCCACAGGAAGGCACCATGACCCAATACCGCGCACTGGCGTGCAGCCCTGATGGTTTTGGTCAGTCCGTGACAACAGGGTGACGCCGGCGAAAATCCTCAATGACCCGAGCCACATCACCGGGCTGCTCCATGTGAAGATGATGACGCCCGGGCAACCGCACCACTTCGGCATTGGCGAGCCATTCAAGACGATGATCAAAGGACCCCTGCCCTCCCATACCCTGCTCACCCAACACCAGACATACCGGTGCGGTAATGTGGCGCAGAAAGCCTTCCACCTGCTCTTCTGTCAGCCGCAGGGACGAGGTAAGTCGCAAGCGACTGTCGGCACGCCAGGTCCAGCCGCCGTCCACCGGCATCAACCCCCGCTCAACCAGTAACGCTGACGCCTCATGGCTCAGTCCACCAAACCCCTTGGTTCGGGCCGCAACGGCATCGGCTACCTCCGTGTAAACCGGCTTGCGCTTCCCCGGTAGTGCCTGCATGTCATCCAGCGCCTTGCGCAAGGTCGTTGCGACCTCCTTGCCCGGCGTCGCCGGTGGGCCCAGCCCTTCAATCAGCACCAGCCGGGACACTCGCTCCGGGCAGGCGGCGGCGAACAGACAGGCAATCCCCGCGCCCATGGAATGCCCGACCAAGGTGAAACGCTCCCAACCCAGTTGATCCGCCACGGCCTGAACATCTCGCACATGGTCCACGAGGTGGGTTACCACCTCCGGGGGACGGTGCCCAGAATGGCCATGCCCGGAAAAGTCCATCGCCACCATCGGACACTCCAGATGCGTGGCAAGTGGCACATAGGACGCTGCATTATCAAGCCAGCCATGCAAGGCCAGCACAGGCTCACCCTGACCCTCCCACTGCAACGCGGTGAGGGTCTGGCCAAACACCGAAAAATGTCGTTCTACCGGCTTCATACTGTGGCCTCCTGTGCTAACAGCGCGTCCAGGATTTCCCGAAACAAAGCGAGCGTCGCCTCGGGTTTTTCGAGCGGATACATGTGGGAGCCGTCTGCGATGCGATGTAACATGCCATGGCGCCGAACATGGCGCTGGGCGCTATGCAGGAACGGGGAAGGCGAGTGCCGCCCTGTGACAATGGCCCCCGGCACCCTCAGTCGTGGCATGCGCGTAGCCGAAGTGGGGGTTTCACGGAAAATGGCCACCTCGACTTCAGGCCGAAAACGCAGACGCCAACCCCCGTTAAACGGCTCCAACCCAGCCTTTAGATAGTCATCCAGACAACGTGGATCGAAAGCCCGAAACAACGGCAAGAGCAAGGGGCGGT
>OBIY01000393.1_pt1 | contig 17603 bp, 12 predicted proteins | sample 1519841 | NCBI WGS metagenome assembly OBIY01 (sample SAMN03019774, study PRJEB22545) | beach sand metagenome | biome: beach; feature: sea beach; material: beach sand | place: USA: Municipal Pensacola Beach, FL | collected 2010-07-30 | depth 30-40 cm m
GTTCCGGCCCGGGTCTGTCCAGTTCATCCTCGGCCTGGGCAACGCAATAACGACGGTCACCACTGCCGGGGTCAATGCGCAGACGCTTGGCGTACTTTTCAAAACTTTCGACCACTGAAGTGGAAGGCGTTAATGGATACCAGGCAACCACCGTTGCACCGCCGTAAACGGCGCCCAGTGCTAAGGCATCATTGCCCTCCATAATAATCTTGTCACCAACCGCATCACGTCGTTCCAGGCGCACGCCGATGGGGCATTCGAAGTTTTTTAGCGCGTACTGGTATCCCAGTTCCAGGGCGTGAATATTGGAAGCCACCAACTTTTCCTTACCCTTGAACTGCTCGTCGACCAGTTCCTTGAGCACAGAAAACTCAATGTCGATCAGTGCCGCCAGCGCGCCCACGTATATCACATTCTTGAACAGTTGCCGCTGCCGGGATTCGGTGTATTCCTCCCGACAGATATCGGTCAGGGGCAGCCCTATCAAATGGACATCATCCCGGTGCAAGCGCAGGTCCAGGGGTTTGGTATTGTCGTAAATAAAATAACCACCGGGATTCAAATCACCGATATCCTGGGCCATGCTCTGGGGATTGACCGACACCGCGATATCCACCCCGCCACGGCGGCCCAGATAACCTTTTTCGCTGACCCTTACTTCATACCACGTAGGCAGGCCCTGAATATTCGAGGGGAAGATATTTTTTGGGCTAACGGGAATTCCCATGCGAAAGATCGACTTGGCGAACATCGCATTGGCACTGGCCGAACCCGTGCCATTAACATTGGCAAAACGGATGACGAATTCGTTAACAGACTCTATTCGCTTCATAACTAGCGCCTTATTCCGGAAGTCCGGGAATCAAAGAGGCTTTACTCACCTGATAAAGAAATTTCTGCATATCCCAGGCTGATGTCGGGCAGCGCTCGGCACACAGCCCGCAGTGCAGACAGACATTTTCGTCCTTGGCCATGATGCGCCCGGTCGGCAATTTGCCCGATACGTAGAGATCCTGCTCACTATTGTTAGCAGGCATTCTCAAACGACCGCGCAAATCCGCTTCGGCGCCATTTTCGATAAAATTAATACATTCGGTCGGGCAGATATCGACACAGGCATCGCACTCGATACACAGATTATCGGTAAAGACTGTCTGCACATCGCAATTCAGGCAACGTTGAGCCTCTTCAAAGCCGGTTTCGGTAGAAAAGCCCAACTCGACTTCCAGTTTTCGGTCTTTCAATGCCGCGCTTTTCTCCGCATGCGGCACCAAATAGCGCTGGTCATCGCAAACAGCGTTATCGTAACTCCACTCGTGAATACCCATTTTCTGGCTGACCAGATTGACATTGGGCGCCGGGCGGCTATCCAGTTTTTCTCCCCGGCAAAACAGGTCAATGGAAATCGCCGCCTGATGGGCCTGAGCCACCGCGGTAATAATGTTTTCCGGCCCAAAAGCGGCATCACCGCCAAAAAACACTTTAGGGTTTGTAGACTGGAAAGTGGCAGCATCCAAACGCGGCAGATCCCATTTATCAAACTCGATATCAATATCGCGCTCAATCCATGGGAAAGAATTTTCCTGCCCGATGGCTACCAGAACTTCATCGCAGGGATAAAAAGCCGGCTCCTCGCCAGTCGAAATCAAAGAGCGTTTACCCTTATCGTCATACTCGGCCTTGACCCTGTCAAAGCGCATTCCCACCAGCTTGCCCTCTTCGATGACAAACTCCAGAGGCACGTGGTTGTCGATAATGGGAATGTCCTCGGCCACAGCGTCATCCTTCTCCCAAGGCGAGGCTTTCATGTCAGCAAAGGGACTACGGACGATAACTTTTACATCAGCGCCACCAATGCGACGAGCGGTTCGGCAACAATCCATGGCAGTATTACCACCACCCAGCACGATGACTTTTTTGCCCACCTTGCTACGGTGTTCAAAAGCGACACTGGCCAGCCAATCGATACCGATGTGAATGGATTCCGCACCTTCATCGCGACCGGGCAGACCCGGCAAGTCCCGACCGCGCGGCGCGCCGGAACCAACAAATACCGCATCGTAATCCTTTTCCAGCAGGCTCTTAAGACTGTCTACCCGCTGTTTGTAGTGAGTGGTCACGTTGCCATTATCGGTGATGTAACCGACTTCCTCGTCCAGCACTTCCTCTGGCAGGCGGAAGGAGGGAATCTGACTGCGCATAAACCCGCCACCGTGGGCGTTTTCGTCATAGATATGCAGTTCATAACCCAAAGGCGCGAGGTCCCTGGCCACCGCCAGCGAGGCTGGAAGCGGGTTGCGGCAGACGATTTTCTTGCCATTGGACTTACCAGCGGCGGGAAGCAGGCCGGTAACATCCTCTTTATTGTCTGCCGCAACCCGCTTCAGGCGGCAGATGGCGACCGGCTCTTCCTCAACGCGACCGCGGCGGCAGGCCGGCTCGCAGGGCCGGTCACAGGTCCGTCCCAGCACACCAGGAAACACGTTGGACTCCCAGTTGACCATGTAGGCATCGGTATAGCGCTGGCTGGCAATCAGTCTGATGTATTCAGGCACGGGGGTATGTGCCGGACAGGCGTACTGACAATCCACCACCTTATGGAAGTATTCTGGATCTTTAATATTTGTAGGCTTCAACCTCGAACCTCCGGAGGTCAGGGGTAAATTAACTGGGTATCCGATAGCGATTATCCCCGGGGCTTCAGCCCATCCCGCGGATAATTTAAAAACCGATAAACCGCTGTTTTCACCGTGCGACAACACTGCACAGCTGTTTTTATTTCTCTCAAACCTACCGCCGGGTAAGGCACCTTAAAACTTCGCCTCCCTATACCAACGGCGACACTAACTAACAGTGAGAATGACTCTCATTATACCACTGGGTAGCCTAAACCATGCAATACATCGCTAATCTCGCCAAGAATGGCCGGATCATCGATAGTGGCGGGCGTTTTCCAGTCCTCCCCATCGGCGATACTACGCATGGTAGCGCGCAAAATCTTACCAGAGCGGGTTTTCGGTAACCGCAGCACGGCGTCACATAGCCTGAACGCGGCAACCGGACCAATTTTCTCGCGCACCAACTGAATAGCTTCCCTACAAATGTCTTTTGCTGGGCGGCTGACACCGTCATTAAGCACAATCAAACCCAGCGGCAGCTGCCCTTTCATGGCGTCAGTCACCCCGATCACCGCGCATTCGGCCACGTCGGGATGGGAGGCGAGAACTTCCTCCATGGCGCCAGTGGAAAGCCGATGGCCGGCAACGTTAATCACGTCATCGGTACGCGCCATCACATAGACATAGCCATTCTCGTCAATATACCCCGCATCGCCGGTCTCATAGTAGCCGGGAAAGTTCTTGAAGTAAGAAGTAACAAAGCGCTCGTCATTACCCCACAGCGTGGTAAATGAACCCGGTGGCAAGGGCTGCTTAATAGCCAGGACCCCAATCTCTCCAGGCGCTATCTCCTCGCCGCTCTCACTTAAAACGCGGATATCGAAGCCCGGCACCGGTTTAGTGGGTGAGCCGGGCACCACGGGCAATAACTCCAGTCCCAGACAATTAGCGCAGGCGGGCCAGCCTAGCTCGGTCTGCCACCAGTGGTCAATGACCGGGATTTCGAGCTTATCCACGGCCCAGGCCAGGGTATCGGGATCACAACGCTCGCCGGCAAGAAAGAGGGTTTCAAAGCCAGATAGGTCATACTTACCAATATATTTGCCCTCTGGATCTTCTTTTTTGATGGCCCGAAACGCTGTCGGCGCCGTAAAAAACACTTTCACGCCATACTCGGAAATTATCCGCCAGTAGGTACCGGGGTCAGGCGTACCAACAGGCTTGCCCTCGAACATGATGGAGGTGCTGCCGTTAAACAGCGGCCCATAGACAATATAAGAGTGCCCTACCACCCAGCCAACGTCGGAGGCGGCCCAGAAAACGTCGCCCGGCGCGACGTTGTAGACTTTCTGCATGCTCCATTGCAGCGAAACGATACTGCCGCCGATATCCCGAACCACGCCTTTAGGCTGGCCCGTGGTGCCCGAGGTGTACAACACATAGAGGGGGTCGGTGGAGGCGAGTTCGACACAGGGTACCGGCTCGGCCTTTTCCACGGCCCGCCAGTCCAGATCCCGACCGGGTATCAGTTCCGCCAGGGCCTGCTCCCGCTGGAGAATAATGCAAGCCTCGGGCTTGTGAGCGGCCAATTCAATGGCCTCGTCGAGCAGGGGTTTATATTCCACTAACCGCCCCGGCTCAATGCCACAGGACGCGGACAGCACCATTTTCGCCTGGACGTCATCTATCCGAACCGCTAGCTCGTTGGCGGCAAAACCGCCAAAAACCACCGAATGCACGGCGCCGATACGGGCGCAGGCCAGCATGGCGATGGCGGCTTCGGGCACCATCGGCATGTAGATGATCACCCGGTCGCCAGCGGCGATACCCTGTCCAGCCAGGGCACCGGCAAATTCAGCAACCCGAATCAGTAATTCGGCATAGGTAAAGGAGGCTTTGGTTCCGGTGACGGGACTGTCATATATCAGCGCCGTCTGGTCACCCCGGCCAGATTCCACATGGCGGTCCAGGGCGTTGTAACAGGCATTGGTGGTACCATCCGGGAACCACTTGATAAAGGGTTCCTGGCTGTCGTCGAGGATGGTTTGCGGCGGCTTGTACCAGTGGACGTCCCGAGCTGCTTCCCCCCAGAACCTCTGGGGATTCTCCCGCGCCGTGTCGAAGCAGCGCTTATACTCACCTGCCATGTCAAACCTCTCGATAGTATGGATTGAATTTGAATTTTCCGCGCCAGCTATTAAACACCGCCCGAGGCGGGCACTTCAATGGATGGTCCGATAGGGAAGCCCCCTACTCATGTTCAGGTAACTCACCGCCGCCACAGTATTTGCAATAACGGGCATCTGTTTCATGACCAGCGCGACCACAGTTCCCACACAGCCGAGCCGAACGCACCCTCCCCAACTCGCCCGCCATTTCCGCGGTAATAATGCCTGTGGGAATGGCGATAATCGAGTAACCGGTGAGCATGGCCAAAACTGAAATAAACTGACCTAATATCGTCTGCGGGGTGATATCACCATAACCCACGGTGGTGATAGTGACGATGGTCCAATAGATGCTTTTCGGGATACTGGTAAAACCGTGGCGCGGACCTTCGATCAAAAACATCAAAGAACCAAACACAAAGCTGAGCACAATCACGGTAAAGAAAAACACAAAAATTTTACGCCGCGCCAGATACAGCGAACGCATCAGCAGATTGGCCTCGCTCATGTAGCGCACCAGCTTCAACACGCGGAAAATCCGCAACACCCGCAACAAGCGAATAATAAGCAGATAGTGGGCGCCGGTAATAAACAGGGCTAGATAGGAGGGAATGATGGAAACAAGATCAATCAGCCCAAAAAAGCTGAAAATATATTTAAGTGGTTTTTCGGAAATATAAATCCTGAGAAAGTACTCGACAGTAAATACCAGGGTAAACAGCCACTCCAGATAAAAGAACCAGATCCCATAATCCAGGTGCAATTCCTCAACCGAATCCAGCACCACAGCAGCGACGCTGATCAAGATGGAATAGATCAAAATCAGATCAAATAACCTGCCGGCTGGCGTATTGGTGCCAAAAATAATGACGCTCAACCTTTGTCTAAGCGAACCGACCTGCTGCTCCATCTTCCACCCTTTGTTTAAGCACCGACTAACCCTGTGACCACGTGCTGACAAGCCCAAGCACCAAGCACCAAGCACCAAGCACCAAGCACCAAGCACCAAGCACCAAGCACCAAGTACCAAGCACCGGGTATCTTTTGAGCCAAATCAAACCGCGGCACTCAATGGATACCACCAAGTATACCCGCCGTATCACCCCCGACACACAGCGGTATACTGCGGCTATTTTCCTCCATGGCCCCATTATGTCGATACCCCTGCATCGGACGCTTAATCTGGCCCAAATCACACTCTATGGAATCGGCAGCATTCTGGGAGCTGGCATCTATGTCCTGCTCGGCGAAGTAGCCCTGGTCTCCGGCACCCTACTGCCTTTGGCTTTCCTAGGTGCGGCACTGGTAGTCAGCTTCAGCGCCTATTCTTACCGGCATCTGGCGCGACGATTTCCCCAGGCCGCCGGCGAGGCCGTTTACGTGCACGAGGCCTTCAGCTCCGTGCCCCTGTCACGCCTGGTGGGTCTAACCCTGGTCTTCAGCGGCATGGTTTCGTCGGCGACGATTGCCCGCGGCTTCACCGGCTACTTCTCCATTATCTACCCTCTGCCCGATGTTTTGATGATCACCGTGCTGGTTATCGGGCTAACTGCGCTGGCGATCTGGGGGGTGCGTCAGGCGGTAGCCGTGGCAGTCGCAACCACCGTGGCCGAGTTGTTCGGCATAGGCCTCGTCATCTGGGCCAGCTACGACTCACTGCCGACTCTGATGGACAACCCGCGCCAATATTTTGTCCCCGACTCTCTGCCCGCCTGGGCAGGTATCGCTACCGGCGCCTTTATCGCCTTCTATGCGTTTATCGGCTTTGAAGATATGGTCAATATGGCAGAGGAGGTGGAAAACCCCGAGCGAAACATGTTTCTCGGCATCCTGCTGGCACTCATTATCACTGCCAGTTTGTATATCGTAGTCTCCCTGTGTGCCGTCGCTGCAGTGCCCATGAATGAGTTGGCCGGCGCTAAAGCACCCCTGGCCCTCATCGTTGAGCGCAATAGCGCCTTCCCTGTCACTATCATGGCTCTGATTAGTCTGGTCGCCGTCATCAATGGCGCCCTTCTGCAAATCATTATGTGCGCCCGAGTACTTTATGGCATGGGCAAGCAACACATGCTGCCCGGCCTGTTCTCCAGGGTTCACCCGCGCACAAGAACACCGCACATCGCAACGCTGTTGGTAGGAATCTGCGTGATGATCTTTGCCCTGACCCTGCCCCTGGTAACCCTGGCAAAAATCACTAGCACGGCAATTCTGGGGGTTTTCTCCCTGGTCAATGCCTCCCTGTTAAGACTCAACTGGCGGGCGCCGGAAAAGACCGTCTGGCAAATAGTCCTGCCCACCACTGGCACGTGTATCTGCATCGCCTTTATCGTTCTACAATTGCTGGTCTGACGCCCACGCCGAAATCACTCCACAAAATGTAGACGACGAGTACCAAAAGCCATGACCTTACCCATATCGATGAAGTGCATCGAAATCACCAAAGCCGGTGGACCAGAAGTGCTGACACCAACCACACGCCCCCTCCCTGAGATTGGGGCCAGCCAGGTGCTGATTCAAGTGACGGCGGCCGGCATTAACCGCCCCGATGTCTTCCAGCGCCAGGGCGGTTACCCGCCACCACCGGGCGCGTCCGATATTCCGGGGCTCGAAGTTGCCGGCAAAGTGGTTTGCTGCGGGTCTGAGGTAAAAGATATACAGGTTGGCGATTCGGTCTGCGCCCTGCTCAACGGTGGCGGCTACGCTGAGTACGCGGTCGCCGAGGCCAGCCTCTGCCTGCCCATCCCCAGTGCTTTAAGCTGCCAGGATGGCGCCGCTCTGCCAGAGACCTGCTTTACGGTCTGGCATAACGTGTTCGAGCGCGCCGGCTTGCAATCGGGGGAAGTGTTTCTGGTGCACGGCGGCACCAGCGGTATCGGCACTACCGCGATCCAGATGGCCCGGGCCTTTGGCGCGCGGGTTTTCGCGACTGCCGGCAGCGCCGAAAAATGCCAGGTCTGTGTTGACCTGGGTGCGGAGCAGGCATTTAACTACCATGAAGAGGATTTCGTCGCTGGCGTCAAGGAAGCCGCGGGTGGCGCCAACGTTATCCTGGACATGATCGGCGGCGACTATATACAGAAAAACATTCGCGCCTGCGCCTTTCAAGGCCGCATCGTTTCCATCGCGTTTTTATGCGGCTCGAAGACGGAGGTGGATTTCAACCCGGTGATGCTCAAGCAACTGGTACTGACCGGCTCGACTCTGCGCAGCCAACCGGTAGCCAACAAGGCCCGCATTGCCACCGCCCTGCGTGAGCAGGTCTGGCCGTTGCTGACCGATGGCAGCATCAAACCGCTGATTCACGCCACCTTTCCCCTCGATCAGGCCAGCGAATCCCACCGCCTGATGGAAAGCAATGCCCATATCGGCAAAATCCTGCTTCTACCCTAGAGCTGTCGTCATGAGTAAGAATTCGAAGTTGGTTTACTCCACCGACCGTGGACGCATCAAACCGGAACCAGGCGCTAACAAAACCACCACCAGCAAGGGCGACGGCATTGTCCGCATTCGCCGGGAAACCAGCGGCCGCAAGGGCAACGCGGTTACCACGCTTCATGGTCTTGAAGGTACAGATACCGAAATCAAGGCATTGGCGACAGCGCTGAAACGCCTGTGCGGTAGTGGTGGCAGCCTGAAAAATGACATCCTGGAAATCCAGGGCGATCACCGGGAGAAAATTGCCGCGGCCCTCACCGAGCGTGGCTTCAAGGTAAAAATAGCCGGCGGCTAAACGCGACCCCCCTTCTTTGTTATGAAAACAATCTTTCCCTATGGGGTCTGGCCCTCGGCGATCAGCGCCGAACTGGTGGCCCGGGCAAGTCCGGCTATCGACCAGCCCTCCTTTGATTGCCACCCCGACCGCGCCACACACGCGGATCAACCCATTTACTGGCTCCAGAGCCAGCCGGAAAATAATGGCCGCAACACAGTATTTTGCCGACAAAGCGACGGCGCCGTAAACGATTTACTTCCTTCCCAGTTCAGCGTCCGCAGCCGGGTTCACGAGTATGGCGGCGCCTGTTATCTGGTAGTCGGGGGAACACTGTATTTTGTTGCCGCCCACGACCAGCGTATTTATCGCCATCAATTGGAATCTGACGCGAATAGCGCACCCGAAGCGTTAACACCGGATGATCAGGGCTATCGCTTTGCCGATCTCCATTACGACCACCGTTACCGGCGTCTGCTTTGTATCGGCGAACAACACAACGCCTTGGACACAAACCCTGAACCTCGCAATTTTATTGCAGCCATCCCATTAACAGCCCCCTACGGTGTCCAGACACTGGTGAACGGCGCGGACTTTTACGCCTACCCCCGAATCAGCCCGGATGGCGGGCAGCTCTGCTGGATTAGCTGGAATCACCCGGCTATGCCCTGGGATGGCACGGAATTAGGGCTGGCTGACGTTAACGAAGACGGGACGGTTTCAGAACCCAGGCTGGTCGCCGGTGCTCCCGAAGAATCAATTTTTCAGCCCCGGTGGTCGAAAACCGGAGTGCTCTACTTTGTTTCCGACCGCTCCAATTGGTGGAACCTATACCGCATCGAAGCCGATGGCAGCACCACCTCCATTTGCCCCATGGCGGCCGAGTTCGCCACACCGCTTTGGACCCTGGGCATGTCCACTTATTCGCTGATGGATGACGGCTCCATTGCCTGCGCCTTTAGCCAGAACGGCCAGTGGCATCTGGGATTAATTGACGGCCATTGCGGCAAACTCCATATCCAGAAAGCTCCCTTCACGGAAATAACCGGCCTCTGTAGCAATGGCTATGCCCTTTGTTTTGTTGGCGCCAGCCCCGAAAGCGGCAACCAGCTGGTTCTTTGGGATTTTGCCTCGGCCCAGATAAAAGCACTAGCGCCTACGAATAACGAAAGTGACGCGAACATCGATACAGCCTGGTATTCCAAACCACAGGCGCTGACCTTTGCTACCGCTGGCGGACATCACAGCCACGCTTTTTACTACCCGCCCTGCAATCCGAATTACCAGGGGCCGGCCGATGCCAAACCGCCCCTGATCGTGGTCTGTCATGGTGGCCCTACGGGCGCCACCAGTTCGGCGCTAAACCTTAAACTACAATTCTGGACCAGCCGCGGCTTCGCGGTTCTTGACGTCAACTATCGAGGCAGTACCGGCTATGGGCGGAGGTATCGAAACCTGCTGAAAGGCCAGTGGGGCGTCGCCGATGTAGAGGATGTGACTGCCGGCGCCCAACATCTCGTGGATCTGGGCCTGGCTGACCCCGAGCGCCTGATTATTCGCGGCAGCAGCGCCGGCGGTTTTACCGCGCTTGCGGCGTTGACCTTCGCCAATACCTTCAAAGCCGGTGCAAGCTACTATGGTATTGGCGATTTGGAAGCCCTGGCCAGGGATACTCACAAGTTCGAGTCCCACTATCTGGAAGGGCTGGTCGGGCCCTACCCCGAACAAATCGACCTTTACCACCGGCGTTCGCCCGTTCACCATATCGAACACCTGAACTGCCCAGCGATCTTCTTTCAAGGCCTGGAGGACAAGGTCGTCTCCCCCTCACAGGCGGAGGCCATGGTCTCCGCTCTGAAGGCGCGACGAATAAAAACCGCATACGTCAGCTTCGCAACGGAGGGTCACGGTTTTCGCCAAGCCGAAAACCTGGCAAAGGCCATCTCTAAAGAGCTAAACTTTTACACCGAATTGTTCAGCATTCAGACGAAAACCTGATTCGTAACACCTTCAAATCATGGCCAGATACCGACCATCGCAAGTCCCCGCCAGCGCGTATATCACCGCCGAAGGCGCCGCGCGCTTACGCGCGGAAATGCTGGAACTGTGGTCCGTGGAAAGACCGCGAGTCACCGCCGTGGTAACCGCCGCCGCCAAAAACGGTGACCGCTCGGAAAACGGTGATTATATCTACGGTAAGCGCCGCCTGCGGGAAATCGATCGCCGAGTGCGCTATTTGTCCAAACGGCTGGAAACCGTGACCATAGTCGATCAATTACCCCAGGACCAAAACCGGGTATTTTTCGGCGCGTGGGTCAGTGTGGAAGATGAGCTGGGAAAACAGGCGCGCTATCGTCTGGTAGGTAGCGATGAGATTGATCCCGGGAAAGGTTATATCAGTGTTGATTCACCCGTTGCACTGGCGCTACTGGGTAAGGGGCTAGGGGATACTGTTGAACTCCGTTATCGGGGCACGGCCCGGGAGCTGTTGATTGTCGGGATTAACTACAATCCCTGTTGATTTCATCTCCAGTGCAAAATCACCAACCGATACTCTATACACACGCTACCGTATACACACTCTAGGCCCACAAAATGGATAACATGCCATTTCAGGAAAACGCTGGAGGTCAACCTGCTGCTTCTACCTCCAGCCGGAAATCTTCAAGGTGCAGACCGTTGGTACCGTCCTTGAGCGCTGTTTTGATTAAATAACTTTTATCCAGCTGACCGGTATCGGTCAGATGCAAATCGACGATTCGCTGCTCAATGCGCTGTTTATTACTGTCCAGTACTAAAATCACACTGGGCAAATGTCGAAACTTTCGGCGCCCGGCCAGTACAATACCCACCATCCCATTGCGTAACTCAACCCAGGTGCCCGGAGGGTACGGTCCGATCGCCTGCATAAATTGCAGTGCGCACTGCTCGTCAAACTGATGACCACGATTGTCGTAAAGTATCTTCTGCGCCTCAACCGGCGACTTGGCCCGGTCATAACAGCGATCACTGGTCATCGCGTCATAGGCATCAACCACGGCGATGATCTTTGCGTATTCCGATATCTCGTCAGCCTTTAGCCCCCTGGGATAACCACCACCATCGGGACGTTCGTGATGATTAAGACAGACATCCACCGCCAGGGGTGACACCCCTTTGGTTTCCTTGAGTATGCTGTGCCCGGCCACTGTGTGATCGCGCATGATCCGCAGTTCCTCGTCGGTCAAAGTACCACGCTTATCGAGAATTTCAGTGGGCACCTTCATTTTCCCGACATCGTGCAATAAACCACAAAGGCCTAGCTTCTTCAGTTCACCCTGATCGAAATTCAAGTGTCGGCCAAAAGCGATCGCCAGAATACAGACATTCAGGGAATGCTCCGCCGTGTATTCATGCTCATGCTTGATCTTGCTCATCCAGACCATGGCATCGACATTTCTGACAATACTGTCGACACATTCGGTAACCACCTCCTGGGCTGTATCCGTGTCAATCATCTGCCCCATCTGTGCTGATTTGAGCAGCTTTTTAATCGTGGATTTGCCCTTTTCGTGGGCAGCTCTGGCTACCGGATGCTCTTCATGAATGGGCTTGATATTGTCGTAGGCTGGTCGCGACCTCAATAGGGTCTTTGGCCTATGCTTGTTCCGGGCAAGGCCACGCACCATCGTACCTTTGTGGGCCATGTTGCTATTGATCGGCGTAATGCCGCGCGATACGGGCGTTGGTTTTTTTTTCGATGCCCCCGGGCGCAACACATAAACATGATCACAGTAATGTTGAATCTTCGCTATCTGGCTGCGATGGCGAATATCAAAACCTTGAGTCAGAAAAGGCGTTTCCAGCCAAGGCCGATCCAGCTCCACTACATACATGCCAACCTGCAGTTGCGAGGCAGAAACCTTGACCAGGTTTTCCGGGAAATAGTCTTTTTTTGTGTCGTCCGACCAATCGTCCATAATCTAACCAGTACCAAAACCTAGAATCCACAATCCCAAATTCAGCTGCATCTCGGAAATCAATCATCAAATGTGTGTGTTAACTATAGCAAAATCTGACGCCACTAGAGAATATTTGGTGTTCGGCCACTTTGCCAATCGGTCACTTTTTGGAGACAAACGTATGGGTTCAACTATTGACGACCAGGAAATATCTAGCATGAGCCCGGCTTTAGCCGTCATTTAAAAAACCCCGTACGCGCTCCCGCAAAATCGGGACAAAATCCCGCTCAAACCAAGAGTTAGTCGCCAGCCAACGACGATTACGCGGTGAGGGGTGGACCAGAGGCAGGCGCTTGTCCATCAGCCAGTCTGCTTGTTGAACTGTATCAGTAACTGTTCGACCGCGATTACCAAGGTAACGTAACTGGGCGTAGCGACCAACGAGTAGCGTCAAGCGAATTCGCGGCAAATGGGACAGCAGTCTATCGTGCCAAAGCGGGGCACATTCTGGCCTTGGCGGCAAATCTCCGGATTTCCCCTTGCCCGGATAACACAGGCCCATGGGGATAATGGCGACCCGGCTTTCATCATAGAACTGCTCTAAACTCAGCCCCAGCCAGTCTCGCAGGCGCTCACCGCTGTCATCGTTCCACGGAATACCACTGGCATGAACCCGGGTTCCCGGCGCCTGACCGATGATCAACAGGCGCGCACTCGCGGACACGCGCAAAATCGGACGCGGCCCACAAGGCAAATGGGTTTCGCAATGCCTGCAGGCACGCACTTCCCGAAGCAATTCGGGCAATTTTTGCTCAGCTACACTCACCGTTGCTGTACCGCTCTCTTGTTTGCTGCGCGACAGGGTCAGTTGCTATGATCAATACTGCTCATCACGGCGTGGATTAACGCTGTTGTGCCATGGAATCCTGCCTCGACGGAGCCGGTTTTTCCTAACTATATTCGAGCCCAATTACCCATGTCCCAAGGCAGTGTATTCGATGCATCCCGTGAGGATGCACTCCTCTCCAAAAACTTTTCCCGACGCCATATTGGCCCTGACCAGACGCAGATCGATAATATGCTGGCTGAGCTGGGAATCGCCTCCCTGGACACGCTCAGTGATCTGGTTGTACCCCCTGCAATATCGAAACCTATGGATCTTGCAATGCCTTCGGCCCTTACGGAGCAACAAGCCCTGACCGAGCTGAGGTCCCTGGCCAATAAGAACATCGTCAATAAATCACTGCTCGGCCTCGGCTACAACAGCACCGTAACGCCACCCGTCATCCAGCGCAATGTCTTGGAAAACCCGGCCTGGTACACCGCCTACACCCCCTACCAGCCAGAGATTTCCCAGGGCCGCCTGGAAGGCCTCCTCACCTACCAACAGATGATCATGGACCTCAGCGGTATGGAAATGGCCAATGCCTCCATGCTCGACGAAGGCACCGCCGCCGCCGAAGCCATGGCCATGGCCAAACGCTGTCTGCGGAAAAATTCCAGCAAGCGCTTTTTTGTCGACCGCCAGTGCCTGCCCCAGACCATCGCCGTGGTCAAAACCCGCGCCGATCACTTCGGCTTTGAATTGATAATTGATGATCTAAACAATATTCAGACCACAGCCGAGCAAGGCATGTTCGGCTGCCTGCTGCAATATCCCGGTCGCGACGGTCTGGTCGCTGACCTGAGCGATGTTATCAATATCGCCCACCACCATGGCGCCCTTGCCATCGTCGCTGCCGACCTGATGAGCCTGGTTCTGCTGCGATCGCCGGGAGAAATGGGCGCTGACATCGTGGTCGGCAGCAACCAGCGCTTCGGCATCCCCATGGGCTTTGGCGGCCCCCATGCCGGCTACTTTGCCTTCCGCGACGAATACAAGCGCGCCGCCCCTGGGCGCATTATCGGTGTGTCCATCGACCGCCGGGGCCAGCTCGCCCTGCGTATGGCCATGCAAACCCGGGAGCAACACATTCGCCGGGAGAAGGCCAACTCCAATATTTGTACGGCCCAGGTTTTGCTGGCCTTGATCAGCGCCTTCTACGCCGTCTACCACGGCCCTGGCGGGCTGAAGCATATCGCCCGTCGCATCCACCTGCTCACTCGGCAACTGGCCAGCGGTCTTGGACAACAGGGCTACCGCCTGCGTTATCAACACTGGTTCGATACCCTCTGTATAGAAACACCAAACCAGCAGGCCGCCATCCTGGACACTGCCCAGCAAGTCGGTATCAACCTGCGCGCCGTTGTTGACTGTAGTCAACCGGCCATTGCCCTGAGCCTCGATGAATGCAGTGACGAAGCGCTGGTGGAAAAACTGCTCGCTATTTTCGCCGAGCACACGGAGGCAGGTACAACTGAACCTAAACCCGACGCCATGGGACTTGAAGCTACGCAGCTACGCCAGGACAACATCCTTACTCACGAGAACTTCAACCGCTACCACAGTGAAACCGAAATGCTACGGTACCTGAAACGTCTGGAAAACCGTGACATCAGCCTGACCGACAGCATGATTCCCCTGGGCTCGTGCACCATGAAGCTCAACGCCACCGCTGAAATGATGCCCATTACCTGGCCCGAGTTTGCGGATATCCACCCTTTCGCCCCAGCAAACCAGGCCCAGGGCTATCGGCAGCTATTCAAGGACCTGGAAGCAGCACTTATGGCCTGCACCGGCTACGATGCGGTCTCCCTGCAACCTAACGCCGGCTCCCAGGGGGAATACGCCGGTCTGGTCGCCATCAGCAAATATCATCAGTCCCGCGGCGAAGGTCAGCGGAATGTCTGCCTGATTCCAGCGTCCGCCCACGGCACCAACCCCGCCAGTGCTCAGATGGCCGGCATGGAAGTGGTGGTCATAAAATGCAATGAGCGGGGCGATATCGACCTGGAAGACCTAAGCAATAAAGCCGAGCAGCATAGCCAGCGGCTGGCGGCGATTATGATTACCTACCCTTCCACCCACGGGGTGTTTGAAAACCACATCGTCCAGGTATGTGAGCTTATTCACGCCCATGGCGGCCAGGTGTATATCGACGGGGCCAACCTCAACGCCATGGTCGGCCTGGCCGATCCGGGCAAGTTTGGCGGTGATGTTTCCCATATCAACCTGCACAAAACCTTTTGCATTCCCCACGGCGGCGGCGGCCCCGGCATGGGCCCCATCGCGGTTGCCCATCACCTGAAATCCTTTTTGCCGGGTCACCCTCTGGCACCCGAACTGGATAGCGGCGACAACGGCGACATCACTATTTCCGCGGCGCCCTGGGGCTCGGCGTCCATCCTGCCCATCGCCTGGATGTATGTCCGAATGATGGGTGCCGAGGGCCTGAAACAGGCCTCGCAAGTGGCGATCCTCAACGCCAACTACATTGCCAAAAAACTCGAATACCACTATCCAGTGCTGTACACCGGCGAAAACGGCTTTGTCGCTCACGAATGTATCATCGACATCCGCCCCCTGAACAAAAGCTGCGGTGTTACCGAGGAGGACATCGCCAAGCGCCTAATGGATTATGGCTTTCACGGGCCAACCATGTCTTTTCCGGTGGCGGGCACCCTGATGATCGAGCCCACGGAAAGTGAGTCCAAAGCCGAGATAGATCGTTTTATCGATGCCATGGTGAGGATTCGCGGCGAAATCGCCCGTGTGGAAAATGGCGAGTGGAACGCGTCGGACAACCCCCTCAAAAACGCGCCTCATACCCATAACGACGTGCTGGACGAGGACTGGCCCCATCCCTACAGCAGGGAACTGGCCGCCCGCCCGGCGCCCTGGTTAAAAGAAAATAAAGTGTGGCCGACGGTTAATCGTATTGACAACGTCTACGGCGACCGGAATCTGGTCTGCTCCTGCCCGCCGTTGTCGGACTACCTATAACCGCGCACTTAAGCGCCCCTACCCAGGGGATTTGTCCGGGCTGCTTGCAGCGAGCAGGCTCAGTACGAGAAACGAAAATTGGGCACTTCCCGCTCTTGCCCCGCCACCGCCAAATCGATGGCCAAACACGCGGCACAATGTGGGCAGTAATACTCGATGATCTCAACCGGGTTTTCCGTTCGGCGGCGCAATACCGTCTCCGCTTCATCAAAGCAATCAGCCAGATCCCGGCGCCGATTCTCGGCACTGTGTTTCCAGTCCTGGGACACGGCACAAAGACCTTGCCGGCAGTGGCAACAGGTCATCGCCTGACCAACCCGCGCCACACCTTCGATACCGGTTCCAGCGGGGATATCCGCCAAACTACCCACTTTGTTCGGTATCAATTCCCCGCGCAGGGTGTCCCGCCGCGCCCAGCTGGCAACTTCGTCGACTTCATAGGGCTTGCCGCCACCACCCGTTACCACCACGCCATAAAGGTTTTCCGCCGCCGCCTTCGACACCAGGGCTTCGTTCAGATCGCTCTCTATCTCCTCGGGTGGACGGAGAAAAGGGTCGCCCAGACCACCACCGCCCGACGCAACAGCGCGGAAGACGTCGCCATCACGCAGGTGCACATTGGTGGTATTAGCGCGAAGACCGCGGTCTTCCTCGCCGCCCAAAAGAGCCCGATGGGAGGGCAGTTTGCCTTGCTGGATAACTTCATCGACCCGGGTGCCGCGCAGCACCCAACTGGCGCAAGTGCTACCGGGATAACCACCGGCAAAACCCTTGCCCGGCAATTCCGTGGCGGTGAGGAAGTTCTGCCCCACCAGGGTTTCGCCGGGACGCACGGTAAAAGCCGCATCCATCCCCATACCGCCCCGAAAGCGCCCGGCGCCACCGGAGTTTTTGTTAATCCGCCGCCACAGCAGCAGCACCGGATCACTCAATTCATAAACCTCGACATCGGCCCAGTTCAGCGACAGGGCCGCCTGCAAGCCGTAGTTATCCTGGCCGTCGCCAAATGACTGGGCGCCGCCACCGACGCCGCTGCCGGAATCCAGGGGAATAAACACCGAGGGATCGCCATTTTTGTTCTGACCAAACCACACCGACACCGCCAGCGCCCCGGAAGCCAGCCCCGAGACCCGCTTGCGCAAATCCTCCGATTCCGACAGGGAGCAGGCGGCGATAATAGACTCCTGCACCATGCGCGCCACCCGTGCGCCGCCGGAGGCGTGGGCTGCGGTCACCGGCGCCGGCACCCGCGGATTGGTAATAGACTATTACCAATCCGCGGGT
>OBIY01000394.1_pt1 | contig 17581 bp, 14 predicted proteins | sample 1519841 | NCBI WGS metagenome assembly OBIY01 (sample SAMN03019774, study PRJEB22545) | beach sand metagenome | biome: beach; feature: sea beach; material: beach sand | place: USA: Municipal Pensacola Beach, FL | collected 2010-07-30 | depth 30-40 cm m
GGCTTGTCGATGCCCATGCCGAAGGCGACGGTGGCCACCATGACCACCCCCTCGCCACGCTGGAAGCGGCGCTGGTTCACCGCGCGGATCTCGCCATCGAGCCCGGCGTGATAGGCCATGGCGTCGATGCCCTGCGCGCGCAGCCAGGCGGCGGTGTCCTCGGTTTTGCGGCGCGACAGGCAATAGACGATGCCTGACTCGCCCGCATGGCTGCCGCGCAGCAGCTGCAGCAACTGGCTCTTGGCGTTGCCGCGCTCGGCCACCCGGTAGCGGATGTTGGGCCGGTCGAAGCTGTGCACGAAGCAGGCCGCATCGGTCAGCGAGAGCCGCTCGAGAATCTCTCCCCGGGTGCGGGGTTCGGCGGTGGCGGTGAGCGCAATGCGCGGCACCGTCGGAAAGGCCGCGGTCAGCTCGGCCAGGCGCAGGTATTCCGGGCGAAAGTCATGCCCCCATTGGGAGACGCAGTGCGCCTCGTCAATGGCGATCAGCGCCAGCGCGCAGCGCTGCAGCAGCGCCAGGGTGCGCGGCTGCATGAGTCGTTCCGGGGCGATGTAGACCAAACTCAGCTCGCCATTGAGCAGGGCGGTCTCGGTCGCTGCCTGTTCTTCGGGCGACAGGGTCGAGTTGAGGTAGGCGGCGGCGATGCCGAGCTGACGCAGCGCGGCGACCTGATCGGCCATCAGCGCGATCAGCGGCGAGACCACCACGCCCACGCCCCGGCGCAGCAGGGCCGGGATCTGGTAGCACAGCGACTTGCCGCCGCCGGTCGGCATGAGCACGAAGGCATCGCGCCCGCCGGCGACGGTGTCGATGATCGCCCGCTGCTGGCCACGAAAGGCGGCATAGCCATAGACCTCCTGAAGCAGCGATTCAGCGGTGGCGGCAGGCGGTAGACGTCGATCCATGAAGCGAAATTTCCCGGACGGCAGGTGAGGAATGGTTGGTGATCGGCGGGTGGGCAATCCGCCCGCAACAAGGGCCCCCGATCCGGCGAGCGTCCCCGGACCGGCGGCGGAACTGACGTCTCCGGCCATGGTCGATAGAGGCAAGGCCAAATCCACCGCAACGCCATAGGGGGCAGCATGCGAGATGACGACCGCAAGCCGACGACGACCGATGCCGGAATTCCCGTTCCCAGCGATGAGCATTCGCTGACGGTCGGGCCCAATGGCCCCATTGTGCTTCATGATCACTATCTGATCGAACAGATGGCGAACTTCAACCGGGAACGCATTCCCGAACGCCAGCCGCATGCCAAGGGCAGCGGCGCATTCGGGGCGTTCGAAGTGACTCATGATGTGAGCCGCTACACCAAGGCGGCGGTGTTCCAGCCGGGCACCCAAACCGACGTCCTGGCCCGCTTCTCCACAGTTGCCGGCGAACGCGGCAGCCCCGACACCTGGCGTGACCCGCGTGGTTTTGCGCTGAAGTTCTACACCCGCGACGGCAACTATGACATGGTGGGCAACAACACCCCTGTGTTCTTCGTGCGCGATCCTTTGAAGTTCCAGCAATTCATTCGGTCGCAGAAACGCCGAGCCGATAACAACCTGCGTGATCATGACATGCAGTGGGATTTCTGGACGCTGTCGCCGGAATCAGCCCACCAGGTCACCTGGCTCATGGGCGACCGGGGGATTCCCAGGAATTGGCGGCACATGAATGGCTATTCCAGCCACACCTACATGTGGGTGAACGCTGCTGGCGAGAAATTCTGGGTCAAATACCACTTCAAGACCGATCAGGGCATCGACTGCCTGACCCAGGATGAGGCGGAGCAGCTGGCTGGCGCCGACTCGGACTACCACATGCGCGACCTGTACCAGGCCATCGACCAGGGCGACTACCCGAGCTGGAGCCTGCAGGTGCAGATCATGCCGTTCGCCGAGGCCGAGACCTACCGGTTCAACCCCTTCGATCTGACCAAGGTCTGGCCGCATGGCGACTATCCGTTGATTCCAGTCGGCAAGCTGACGCTCAATCGCAACCCGACCGACAATCACACCGAAATCGAACAGGCCGCCTTCGAGCCGAACAATCTGGTGCCCGGCGTCGGCCTGAGTCCGGACAAGATGCTGCTGGCCCGGGTCTTTTCCTATGCCGATGCCCACCGCGCACGGCTTGGGGTGAACTACAAGCAGATCCCGGTCAACAAGCCCAAGGTCCCGGTCCACAGCTATAGCAAGGACGGCGCGATGCGGATCGAAAACGTGTCCGATCCGGTCTATGCGCCCAACTCCAAGGGCGGTCCCGCAGCTGATCCCAGCCTCAATCCCGAGGTCGCCACCTGGCCGGCCAGCGGCGACTTTGTCCGCGCCGCCTATACGCTGCGTCGAGATGACGACGATTTCAGGCAAGCCGGTGACCTGGTGCGCAAGGTGATGGACGATGCCCAGCGCGACCGGCTGGTCTCGAACGTGGTCGGACATCTGAAGAAAGGGGTTTCGGCCCCGGTGCTCGAGCGGGCCTTCGACTACTGGCGCAAGATCGATGCGGACGTTGGGGAGCGCATCGCCAAAGCCTTCCAGTAGAGCTGAACCGCGGCTGGCGACGACTTGCCGCGTCGACAGATTGCGTTTGAATGCGGCGCGAGTGCCACCTGACCCGGTGGACTCGCGCCGCATTCACGAGACAACCGGCACGGGCGCCGCGCCATGCGGCTGGAGCAAGCTCGATGGATGGGCATCGAAATCGCCAGGGCGGAATACGTCGATCTGACCCGCGCTGTCGGGCTCGGCCACCACATTCGCGGCTGGCATCATCGATGCGGCCGGCGGATGTGCGGTGAGGCGCCGTCTTTTTACTCGACCGCTGCGATTCCGATGGCCACCCGAAAACGCGCTGCGAGCGGATCGCCGGGCTATCCCGACACGCCATCGGCGAAAGGGGGAGGCGACCGTTGCAGCGCTGGATCTTCGGCATGGCAGCGGCCCCTGTGACCCCACCGTCCCATCGGGGGCGCGATACCCCGGCGAGCCGTGTCCGACGACGCCCGAACCCTCGTCGGTGACCGTGGATTGGCCATTCGTGTCCCCGGGCGCCGGACGACACCGATGAGCCCGGTCGCAGCCACGATCTGACCATCACCCGACCCCTCATCGCCTTGGGCCATGGCGGTGCATATGGACCGCGCTTGTGGCGCGTCTCGGTGCATCGTTTCTTGTCCTTCTGGCGGATGGTGCAATCCGCGCGCCGATGCCCCACACCGCCATTTCGAACAAACACCACATCAAAACAACGAGTTGTTGTCCGACCCCATGCGTTGAAAAGGCATGTGGCATGTAATCTGCTGGTCGTTAATCAATCGATTGATAAGGAGCGGCGGAATATGCAGAAACGCGATATTTTCCTTCCGGGCAGTGGTGATTTTTGCGCGCAGATCGGGGCGTGCGATGCCACAGAAGTCGGTGAGTATCTGTTCATTTCCGGCCAGGGCGGGGTGGATTGGACCGACAACGTGAGATTGCTTCCCACGTTCGAAGCACAAACACGCAAGACCTGGGAAAACATCAAAGTGGCGCTCGACGCCGCGGGATACCGTGCCGAGCACATTGTTCAAGTTCTCATGATGATCGTTCACACGGACGATTCCGAAGGCACCTTCAGCGCCAAATCAGTCAAGATCTTCGAAATCAAGTCTGAAGTTCTTCCCGAAGCGATTCCCACCGGAACAACGATCGGCGTCACCGATCTGGCGTTGCCGGGACTGTTGGTTGAAATACAGGTCGTCGCCATTCGTTAAGGTCGCGACGCCTTTCCATGAAGCGTATTGAAGAGGAAAAAAAATGGCTGCAACCGGGTTATTGGATCTCACAGACGATCAGCGGGCTCTCCAGGCCAAAGCCAAGGAGATCTCCATTGAGTTTGCCAAGCGGGCGGCGGAAGCCGACCGCAACCGAAGGGTTCCGGTGGAGAACTGGGCGCTGTTGAAGGAAGCCGGGTTTTACGGAGCGCTGGTGCCGAAGGAATACGGCGGGATGGGCTTGGGTATGTTCGAGTACGGACTCATCCTCGAAGAGCTCGGGCAAGGCTGCGGCGGCACCGCGATGGCGTTCAACATGCACCAGATGCCCATGGGGCTGATGGCAGGATTGGGGCTTTCCGGTGATCGCTACAAGATGCTGTGCGAGCTGACCCGGGACCATCTGATGTGCGGCGCAGCCTCCGAACCGGGTGGTTCTTCCTTGCTGTTGAGTTCAATTTCCCCGAGCTCATACGTCGAGAAAGTCGACGGTGGATATCGCATGTACGGCAAGAAGCAATTCGCGACGAATTTCGAGTCCGCGGAATATGCCATGGTGATGTTCCAGATCAAGGACAACCCGGATCCAACGGCGGCCATTTTCGTGATTGTCGAACCAGATCAAGACGGCATCACGGTCGAGGATACCTGGGACACACTCGGCATGCGGGCGACCCGCAGCAACAGCGTGTCGTTCGACGGTGCGTTCGTATCCGAAGAACGGGTCCTGATGCAGGGCAACAACATGTTCCAGCGGGTCTTCGAAGAGGCCAGCGCCAACTTTTACCACACCTTTTCCCTGGTCTATCTCGGCTTGCTGGTTGGATTGGTGAACTTCGCGCAGGACTATCTCAAACAGCGCGTACCCCGCGGCTATACCCAATCGATGGCCTATCACCCGTCAAGCCTGCAGTCGATCGGCGCATTGGTCGATCGGGTGGATCAAGCCCGGTTGATTACCCGTCAGGTCTCCATGACCTATGACACGTACGGCAATGTACCGGAGGCGTTCTTCGGGTTCTCCAAAGCCAAGTTGGCGGTCAGTAACGCGCTGATGGAAGCGGCGACCCGATTGCCGAGTGCATGTGGCGCGAACTCGCTTTACAACAAAAATCCGCTCCCGCGGATGATTCGCGATGCGTTCGTGGGCACCGTCATGCCACCGCATATGTACTTCGAGCGCGAGTTCGTCGCCACGGGTGAAATGGGCCTGAATCCGATGGACATCCAGCACCCCTTGAAGCTGGCCACCCCATAGACCGCACGGTGTGCTGACTGTTCGTGCGGGAGTGTCGACCGCCGCTGATCTGCTCCAGGAGAGAAGACTCATGAAGTTCGGCTTTATTGTTGAAGCAAACGTCCCGCATGGCCTGACGCAACACCGTCGCTACAAGCAGATGATCGATGAAGCCGTTTTCGCAGAGGAAGCCGGGTTCGACTTCTGGGGAGCCTCAGAGCAGCACTTCATGGGCAATATCGGCATGTCCGCCACCGAAGTGATGTACGCCGCCGTGGCAGCCAAGACCAGCCGGATCCGACTGCGGCACATGATTCGTCTGCTGCTGAAATTCAACCACCCCTTGCGCATTGCCGAGCAACTGACGACGCTGGATCTGATCTCCGATGGCCGGGCCGAGCTCGGCACCGGGCGATCCAACTCCATCATCGCGCTGAATGCATTCGGCATCGATCCGACCGAAACCCGGGCTCAATGGAACGAATCGCTCGATATCATCGCCACGGCACTTTCCGAAGATTGGACAGAGCACAAAGGAAAGTACTGGACTATTCCGCCAACGTACCTGACCCCCAAGCCGCTACAGGAGCCCCACCCACCGTTATCCGTCGCCGCGTCGAGCATGGAAATGCACCAAATCGCCGGTGAGAAAGGAATCGGCTGCATGGGATTCGACAACTACCTCGGCTGGGGACGCGTGGAGGATGCCGCGAAGCTTTATAAGGAAGCCATCAAGGCACCCACGGCGCAGGTCGGCAAGTGTGTCAACGATACGCTTTCGTTCCTGGTGCTGCCCGCCTATTGCGCCAAGACCCGGGAAAAGGCCCTTAAAGAGGGCGGGCCAACCGTCATCGAGTTTCTTCGAGTGGTGATCCAAGTGTACGAGAATCTCGCCAAAACCTCTCCGGATTACGCCTATATGGCTGAATCCGGAACCATTGCGAGCATGTTGGACGATATCGACCAGCTTCTGGAGCACACGCCCGGGGTGCTGTGTGGCACGCCCGAGTACTTCGTGGAGCAAATCGCCCGCCTCGAAAGCCTCGGCTATGACGAAGTGATCCTGCGCGTTGATGGCGATATGACTCACCGACAGATCATGGAGGCACTCGACCTGATTGGTGCCCATGTCATTCCATCGTTCAAAAGCCCGCGCAACGTGATGTGGGGCAGCCCGTTCGGGGAAGGGACGACTTTCCTGCCGTAGCTTTTTTTGAATAGCAGATTATTAAGCGATCAATATCTCACTGGCGCGGTTTGCAGAAGGACGAATCGAATGGGCGCAGAAAACATCCACGTGCCGGGAAGCGGCGAGTTTTGCAAAGCCATCAACGGCTGCGACGCCAAGCGTGTGGGGAATCACATCTTCATTTCCGGACAAGTAGGCGTGAAGTGGGGGAAGGCCATGGATGATTTCGAGGTGCTGCCAACCGATGAAGCCCAGGTTCGCCAGACCTGGCTGAACATCCAGACCGTGCTCGAAGCAGCGGGCGGTTCGCCCAGGGATATCGTGCAGATCGAGCAGTTCGTCGTGGATGACGAAGACGCCGAGATCCCCTTTGCGGACAAGGTGATGACGATTTTCGATGTCAAGCGCGAGTTGCTGCCTGATGCGATTCCCACCGGAAGCGCGATGGGGGTCACGCATCTGGCCCTTCCCGGGTTGATGGTGGAAATACCGGTGGAAGCGATCGTCACGCCCTGATCCGTATTCATCAGGCAGGAGGAGGTGTCTCCGATGAAACCCAATGGGCTACTGGATTTGAGTCCCGAGCAAAAAAAGCTTCAGAACACGGCACGCGAAGTCGCACAGGTCCTTCGGAAAGGCGCGGATCAGGCGGACCGGACGCGTCGGGTTCCTGCGGAAAACTGGGCGGCGATCAAGAGTGCCGGATTCTTTGGTGCGCTTGTACCCAAGGCCTATGGAGGTCTTGGGATGGGCATGTTCGACTACAGCCTGATGATGGAGCAGCTGGGGCAAGGCTGCTCCGGGACGGCGATGGCGTTCAACATGCATCAGATGTCCATGAGTCTGATGAGAGGCGCCGGCCTCGAAACCGTCAACAAGCCCAAATACGCGCATCTCTGCAAACTCACCGCCAATAACCTGATGTCGGCCGTGGCTTCCGAGCCGGGTGGAAACGCTTTGATCTATTCCACCTTGAACCCGAGTTCTTATGTTGAGATCGTCGATGGCGGCTACAGGCTCTATGGTCGGAAGCAGTTCGGGACCAACTTCGAAGCATCGCAGTATTCAATGGTGATGTTCCATGTGAAGGATTCCAGCGATTCGACGGAGAGCGTGTTCCTGCTGCTCGATACCAAGATGGACGGGATTCGGGTTGAAGATACCTGGGACACCCTCGGCCTCCGGGCAACCCGCAGTAACAGTGTCGTCTTTGACGGGCTCTTCGTCCCCGAGGACCAGGCCCTGATCCGGGGAAGTGATTACCTCCAAAGCCTGCTGCAAAACGCAAGCGCAGAGTTCTATCACACGTTTTCGTCGGTTTATCTCGGCATCCTGACCGCCATGATCGACTGGGCAAAGCACTATTTGCGATCGCGGGTTCCCCGCGGTTACGCCCAACCGGTGGCCTATCATCCCTCGAGTTTGCAGACCATCGGCATGCTGGCCGATCGCCTGGATCAGGCCAGATTGCTTATTCGTCAGGTTTCGCTGACCTACGATCGCTACGGAAATACGCCGGAAGCGTTCTATGGATTTGCCAAAGCGAAGCTTGCGATCACCAACGCCTTGATGGAAGCGGTGCGGGCGCTCCCCAGCGCCTGCGGCGCGAACTCGCTTTACAACAAAAATGCGCTCCCACGCCTGATGCGCGATGCAATGGTCGCAACGGTGATGCCGCCGCACATGTATCAAGAACGCGAACTGGCCGCGGTGGGCGCGATGGGGTTGGAGATGTCGAATATTCAACCCCCGCTGAGCTGAGGGACGATGATTCGGGTCACCGTACCGGGTCTCGTCTGCCACCAATGACAGTCGTTGTCCGGTATCGGCCCGGGGATCGGAGGTATTCCGGTAACTCAAAATCTGGAGTCAATCGATGTTAACGCTCTACTACTATCCCGGCGCATGCTCTCTCGCGCCGCATATCATTCTCGAAGAAGGCGGGTTCGAGTTCGAACTGAACGCCGTCGATCTTTATCAGAAAACGACCGAATCGGGTGGCGATTTCTTGGCGATCAATCCCAAGGGATGCGTTCCAGTCCTGGCCTGGGAAGATGGGACGGTGCTGACCGAGGTCGGGGCGATACTCCAGTACCTCGGGGATCAGGTCCCGGAGAAGGGCCTCGTGCCGGAAGCCGGAACAATGGATCGCTACCGGCTGCAAGAGACCTTGAGTTATCTGTCCAGCGAGATCCATAAGTTGTTCGGCGCGCTTTACCACCCGGAGATTCCGGATCAGTACAAGGAAGAGACGAAAAAGACGATCCTTTCGCGATTGGCCTATCTCAGCGGGCAACTCGGCGACCGTGATTACCTGATGGGCGAGACGTACACCGTGGCAGATGCCTATCTGTTCGCCTTACTGGGCTTCACCACCCATTTCGGAATCGAGATTGCTGCTGACTCGCCGCTCCTCACCTACATGGGGCGGGTTGCGAATCGTCGCGCGGTGGTCAATGCGCTCAGGAAAGAAGGATTGATCGAATGACGAACGTAACGATCCCTCAGCCTGGGCCAACGCCAAACCATCAAGACCCGAGAATCGTTCCCCCATACCAGCGTTCTCTGCCGATTGAGGCTTGGATCTGTCTGGGGACCAGCCGGTGCACCATACAGAATCGGGATCCGGTCACGAGCGCCTCGGAAAGGGAAATCAAGCAACCGATCGGACTGCTTCGATCGGGGGCATCTTTCCAGCCTGGCGCTTGCCGATAGTGCAGTGCCGTTTGCGAATGTGCGTTGCAGCGCGCAATAACTCCCTAACGTATTGATATTAATTGGTTTTCCTGACTCACGGATTGGCACGAGTCCTGCGTCGCAAAAGTGAGCTTACCAATCGATCAGCAAGGAGCTTTTCAATGTCCGACATGACCGCAGCCGTGGATACCGTCTACCAAAACTGGTGCAAAGCCTGGCGCACCCTGGATACCGATCTAATGTTGTCGTTGTTCGATTTGCAGTCGGACGATCTGGCGTATCAATCAGAGGAAAATGAAGGGCCTCTGGTGGGCGGAGAAGCGCTGACCACCTATTGGAATCGGGCAACCGAGTTTCTCAAAGAGATTCCCACCTGGGAGCCGCTCGTCAAGAAAATCGTCGTGATCGGCGACTCGGCCTTCATCTATACGAAGCTACAAACGTCACTTCTGACCTCGATTTTTCCGGAGGCATACGAAGGCGAGCTTCGCGCCACCTTGGGCTTGGTCAAGCGCGGCGATGATTGGCGGATCATTCAATATCACGAATCCCGTCAATTGGATCTGGCAAAGGAAATGGGATTCGCATTGGACGCCTGAACACACGTCGACCGGGTCAGCGGCTTCGGAACTGATTCGCGCCGCGTGATCGATCGCCGGGTGCGCTGGTCACCGTTGAATGCGGCGCGATTCCACCGGATCAGGTGGAACTCGCGCCGCAATCACGAAACAACCGGCACGGGCGCAGCGCTGTAGGGCCTGGGCAGGCCGATGGGTTGGCTGAAGGCATAGACGAACAGCAGCTCGGCGATGGACGAGAGGCTGCTGAGGTGCGTGCGCTCATAGCCATGGGTGGCATCGGTGCCGAAAGTGATCAGGGCATCACGCACATCATGCCCGGCTTTCACCGCCGAGTTGGCATCGGAGTAGTAGTAGCGGAACACGTCGATCTGATGGGCGATGTCGTGTTCCCGGCACAGCCTGCGTAGCTTGCGCAGCATGTGATAGTCGAATGGCCCGCTGGTGTCCTGCGCGCACAGCGTCACGCCGGTTTCCCGGGCGTTTTGGCCTGGTGCAACGGGACCGATATCGATCCCGACGAATTCGACGACCTCACTCGACAGCGATGAACCGGCACCGGTGCCGACCTCTTCGGTGATGGTGAAGATCGCCTGAAAATCGATCGCCGGCCGCCGACCACTCTCGCCAATAGCCTTGAGTGCGGCAAGCAAGGCGCTGGCGCCGGCTTTGTTGTCCAGGTGGCGGGAACTGATGTAGCCACTGTCGGAGATTTCTGGATCGGCGTCGAAGGCCACGAAATCCCCGCTGCGCAGGCCCAGATCAACCAGGTCGGCCTTGGTGCGGCAGGGCTCGTTGAGTCTCACCTCGATCTGATTCCAGGCCACGGGCAGCGTATCGATGCGTTCATTGAAGGCGTGACCGGAGGCGAGCAGGGGAAGCACCTGGCCGCGATAGACCCGGTTGCGCGCGAACACCGACACCCGCCCGCCTTCGGCAAACCGGCTGGACCAGGTACCGACCGGCATCAGCCCCAGCCGGCCGTTGGGTTTGAGCTCGCTCACCACGGCGCCGATGGTGTCGATGTGGTTAACCGCCGCACGCGTCACCGCGCGATCTTCGCCGGGAATGTGGGCGATGATGGTGCCGCGACGGGTCAGCTGGTAGTCGACGCCCAATGCCGCCAGCTCTCTGCAGACGTAGCGCGAGAGCTCGTTGGTGAACCCGGTGGGACTCGGAATCGCCAGCATGTCCAGCAAACGCTGGCGCAGGTAATCCGGATCGATCGCCTCGGACGCGCCCATCGGCTCAGGTCTCGGTGCCATCAGACGGCGCAATCACGGTGGCCGGATCGGGCGTCTCGGCGCGGTGGCGGGGCAGGGTACGGGCGTCGATCTGGTGGGAAAAACGCTCGACGCTCGTCAATTCGGCATCGGCCGGGAAGGTCGGCTCGCTGGTGGTGTAGGCCTCGAGCATGCGCACCACGTTGGTCAGGCTCTCGATATGCGTCCGTTCGACGCTGTGCGACGCATCGCCCGCGTAGGCGATCACGGCCGTGCGCACGTCGTGCCCGGCGACCAGCGCTGCCGCCGCATCGCTGTGATAGGCGCGCAGGTATTTCTGCTGCAGCGGGATGTTGCCCTCGATCGCCAACCGGTGCAAATGCTCGGTAAGGTGGTAGTCGTAGGGACCGCTGGCATCACCGCTGGCCAGGGTGACCCGTTTGAACGGGCTTTTTTCGGTCGGTTTGACCGACTCGAAATCCACCGTCAGCAGTTCCGAGACCTCCGGCAGGATGGCGCTGCCCATACCGCCGCCGGTGGTTTCGTTGACCGTGAAGATGACATAGGTGTCATGGGTCACCGGAATCTCGCTTTCCACCAGATGGCGCAGCAGCTCGAGCACCGAGGCGATCCCGGCCTTGTTATCGAGATTGCGACCGATGATATAACCGTTTTCGAGCACCTCGGGGTTGCTTTCGAGGGCAATGAAATCGCCGATTTCGATACCCAGCTGACGCACCTGATCGCCGTTGAACACGGCTTCCTCGAGACGCAGCTCGATATGGTCCCAGTCGATCGGCACCTGCTCCACGCCCTGATCCCGCGAAACGCCCCAGTCCACGGTCGGGATCAGGCAGCCACGAAAGCTGCGTGACTCGCTGAACAACGTGACACGTGCGCCTTCCGCGAAACGGCTCGACCAATGGCCGATGGGAGCCACCATCAACCGCCCGTCGTCGCGGATATAGCGCACCATGGCGCCGATGGTGTCGACGTGCGTCACCACCGCGCGGGCCTGCTCGCCGGAAAGACCGGGTAACCGGGCGCGAATCGTGCCGCGCCGGGTCATCTCATAATCGACACCGATTTCGGCGAGCACCTTGCCGACGTAATGCACCACCTCGTCGGTCAATCCGCATGGACTGGGGATGGCCAGCAGGTCGAGGAGGGTTGTGATGATGCGGTTATCGTCGATCATGGGGTCCTTTGCAGATGGCGACTTTCCGGGAATCCTGCCGGATCTTCCTCTCCAGGACCATAGACCGGATCACGGCGAGCGATTTTGACCGACAGCGGAAACAGCAGATTGATGAAACTTTCAGCGGTCGGCTGGGGTTCGTGATTGGCCAGCCCGACACGCTCATTGGCCTCGATGAAAACATAGTCCGGCTGATCCGGCGCGCGCACCATCAGGTCCAGGCCGACGACGGGGATATCGAGACGCCGCGCGGCTCGAACCGAAGCCTCGACCAGGCGCGGATGCAGGATCGAGGTGACATCATGGATGGTTCCGCCGGTATGCAGGTTGGCGGTCTTGCGCACCTCGACCTGCTCACCCTCGGGGATCACCGAGTCCAGCGTATAGCCGCTGGCGGCCAGCCGGCGGTCAGTCTCGGTATCAAGCGGAATAGAGCTTTCGCCGCCGGTGGCTGCGGCCCGGCGCCGGCTCTGTTTTTCGATCAGGGTCCGGGCATCATGGACACCGTCACCGCGAATCAGGGCCGGCTTGCGAATCGCCGCGGCCACCACGCGGAAATTGATCACCACCACCCGCAAATCCTGTCCCGGGTGGAAAGACTCCAGCAAGACACGCTCGCTGAAGCGGCTCGCCAGTTCGATGGCGACCGCAAGATCGGCTTCGTTGTCGACTCCGACGGTAATGCCCTTGCCTTGCTCGCCGATGGTCGGCTTGACCACAACTCGGCTGTGCTCCTCGAGAAAGGCGCGGTTCTCGTCCGCCGTCCCGGCAAGCTGAAACGCCGGAGTACGCAGACTGGCGTTACTCAACCAGCGATGCGTCACGTATTTGTCCTGGCAGCGGCTCATGGCGATCGCACTGGTCAGCTCACTCAACGATTCGCGGCACACCACGCTCTTGGCCCCCAGGGAAAGCCGGAAATAACCTTCCTTGCCGTCGAGGATGTCGACGGCAATGCCGCGGCTGCGCGCCTCATCGACGATGATGCGCGCATAGGGATTCAGGTCTTCTTCGAGCTCGGGTCCGATGAACAAGGTCTCGTTATAGGCGTTCTTGTTCTTGATGGCGAAGACCTGGACCGGCTTGAAGCCGAACTTGTCGTAGAGCGCCTTGGCCTGGGTGTTGCTGTGAATCACCGAAAGATCCATGTGCGTCCGACCGGCATCCTTGAAATGCTGCGCGAGTGCGCAGACCAGCGCCTGGCCGACGCCCGGAAGCAGTGCGGTTGGATCGACCGCCAGACACCACAGGCTGGCGCCGTTGTCCGGATCATCGAAGACGGCCTTGTGGTCGATGCCGGTTACCGTGCCGAGCACCTGGCCGCTGTGCGTATCGACCGCGACCAGGTAGACGATCTTTTCGGCATCGCGCTGGCGCCAGATGAAATTGGCATCGGAAGGCACCATGTCCCGCTTGAGGTAAAGATCGTTGATCGCCTCGGCTTCAGCCTCCTGCGCGATGCGGCGGATCTCGATGCCCCCATTGGGCACCTCGGCCTCGAAGTCGGCCAGATCCAGACGCAGCATGTCCGAAGGGTCGAGGAACAGCTGTTGCGGTGCATAGGACAGCACGACATGCGGCTTGGTGACATAGGCCGCGATATCACGCTGGCCTGGCCGTTCCTTGATCATCTCGGTGGCGATCTGGCCTGGATCCTTGAACGTCTGAGCGAAGATGATCCGCCCCCAGCCACAGTACAAGGACACTTGGTCACGCATGACGCTTCTCCTCGCGGTCGACCGAACGATCCTCAAATGCCATGAGCCTGAAGCCAGTTCTCCAGCAGCCCAAGTTGCCACAGCTTGGATCCCCGCAGCGGCGTGATATGCGCTTCGGGATCACCAAGCAGAAGATCCACATACTCGCGCCTGAACAGCCCCCGGTTGCGCGCCCGGTCGCTGAGCAAGGCATCGCGAACGTAGTCCAGAACTTCCCCGCGCAGATACTTCAATGCCGGCACCGGAAAATAGCCTTTGGGGCGATCGATCACGGCAGCTGGAATCACCGACCGCGCTGCTTCTTTCAGGAGGTATTTTCCTTCGCCACGAACCTTGAGAGACGCGGGCATGGTGGCCGCGTATTCCACCAGTTCGTGGTCGAGGAACGGCACCCGTGCCTCCAACCCCCAGGCCATGGTCATGTTGTCCACCCGCTTGACCGGGTCATCGACGAGCATCACCGTCGTATCCAGCCGCAGCGCTTTGTCGACCGGATCGTCGGCGCCGGCGCGCGCGAACTCGTTCTGAACGAACTCGGAGGCGAAATCGCGCTGGATCCAGGGATCGGCAACGACCTGCCGGTATTCCTCGAAGTCCCGATCGAAAAAGGCCTGGCGATAGGTCTCGAAGGGCTGCGCTGTGCTCACCATGGGCGGATACCAGTGATAACCGCCGAATACCTCATCGGCGCCCTGACCACTCTGCACGGCCTTGCAGGTACGCGCTACCTCGCGCGAGAGCAAATAGAACCCGATGCAGTCATGGCTGACCATGGGCTCGGACATGGCCTGGATCGCGGCCGGCAGTTCCGCGAGCAGCTCGCGGGACGACACGCGGATGCGGTGATGGTCTGTGGCAAAGGCTTCCGCCACGATGTCCGAGTAATGGAACTCGTCCCCGGCTTCTTCGCCGATGGTCTCGAAGCCGACCGAATAGGTGCGGAACCGGCTTACACCGGCTTCGGCGATCAAGCCGACCAGCAGGCTGGAATCGACGCCACCGGAGAGCAATACGCCGACATCGACCGCCGCAACCAGCCGCCGCCGCACCGCGGTGCGCAGCGCTGCCAGCAGTCCTTCGCGCCATTCCGCCTCGCTGCGCTCGATATCGTGGCGGAATTCGAGCGACCAGTAACGCTGTGCCTCGATTCGGCCGTCTGCTTCGATGACCAGATAGTGGGCCGGCGGGACCTTGCGCACACCGTGCACGATGGTGCGCGGCGGCGGTACCACGGCATGAAAACTCAGATAGTGGTTGAGCGCGACCGGATCGATAGCAGTATCGATACCACCCGAGGCGAGCAGGGCGGGTAGGGTAGAGGCAAAGGTCAGACGTGAGGCGTCGGCGGCATAGTAGAGCGGCTTGATCCCCAGACGGTCGCGCGCGAGGACCGTACGTCCGCTGTCGCGTTCCCAGATCGCCAGGGCGAACATGCCCTGGAATCGCTGGAGACACCCGATACCCCAGGCGTGATAGGCCTTGAGCACCACCTCGGTATCGCCCTCGGAATAGAACGTGTAACCCAGTCCGGCGAGTTCGGCGCGCAGCTCCGGGTGGTTGTAGATCGCGCCGTTGAACACGACTCCCAGACCCAGACCGGCATCCACCATCGGCTGCTGGGAATGCGCCGAAAGGTCCATGATCATCAGCCGCCGGTGGCCGAAAGCCCGGTTTCCGACGGCGAATGTGCCGCCATCATCGGGGCCGCGCGGCACCATCGCCTGTTTCATGCGCTCGATGCGTGCCACATCAATCGCCTGGCCGTCGTACCGGATTTCACCACAGATACCACACATGGGCGGGTTTCCTAATAGGTGTTGGTCCAACGCCTGCCAACGGATCGGGAAAAGCGTGGACTGGCGGCAGGCACTTGAGGCCGTGCTGGCCAATGATCTCAAAACGACCATTCACACAACCGGCGCATCAATCATAATCGAAACAAGCAGTTACTGTCAGGACTTTAGGGAATACCGAATACAAATCAACGACATGAGGCTGTTCTGTCGCCGCGATTTCGTCCTTTCAGCGCGCCGCTCAACCATGCCTATCCGCATCGCGCATGGTCTGCACTGGCGTTTCTCAATGTAGGGCATTGGCGACAAAGAAAGCCGGTTTCATCGACCCGTTAGACTTGTCGAATTCGAGTCTCTTTCGCGTCCGCACTGCAGGATCAAGCGCGGTGATGTCGCCGTTGACGAAACCATGCTCCAATAGCACGACTTCATAGCCAAGCCGCCATAAGATGGCAATGTCTGGAGCTGAAAATAGCACATGCTCAGATTTCAATTGATCTGCCGAAAAACAGTTGATGGATACAACTGTGCCTCATTGTCTCTACATTCAGACGCTGAGTGCTTCACTCAGCCTGATCATGACCGAGACAATCCATGGCACAAAATGCATAAAGCACCGACCAAGCATTGGTGCGTTGATTGATATTGTGCCCGAAGGGAGTCTCCGTCACTCATGCCCGCAGAGGAAGCGCCATGAAGAAACTCAATGCCCTAGACAACATGTTCCTGTTGATGGACCGGCCCGATCAGAAAATGCACATCGTTGCCTACGCGGTGTTCGAAAAACCCGCCGATGCTCCGGATAGCTACGTCCAGAACCTGGTCGAAGACATGCGGCGCAACCCCTGGCCATTGCCGCACTACAACGAAAAACTGCATCGCTCGATCAGAACGTTGGGGCGTTATCACTGGACAGAGGCCAAGGACATGGACATGACGCATCATGTCCGGCTCGTGACGCTGCAGGGCAGCAATGCCGAACAGGCCCTTCGCGACTACACAACCGATCTCTACGCCACGGCGCTCGACTACGATCGCCCGATGTGGGAGATGCATGTCATCGACGGGCTGGAACGCCGCAACGAATTCGCCATGGCGTTCAAGGTTCATCACTGCAGCATCGATGGCATCTCGGCGAAAAATGTGATCGAAGAAGTGCTCCGACCCGATCCGACGGACCGGTCCAATCCCGACATGGGCCGCAAGAAGCATCATCAAAAAGCGCGCTTCGATGCCAACCTCCCGAGAATGAGCCGCCGGGAACGCTTGAGCGCTTATTGGAAGGGCCTGGGAACCATTCGCGGGCAGATCAAATCCGGCGAAACCATGCTGATCCCGCCGCCGGACGCCGTCCCGGTAACTCGGTTCAACACCCTGGTGGAACCGACACGCAGCTTCGCCACGACCAGTCTGGCGCTGACGCTGGTTGCCGAAGTCGCCCGCGCCACGCAAAGCACCATCAACGATGTCATCAGTGCCGTCGTTGGCACTGCGATGCGACGCTATCTCGATAGCAAGGGTGAATCACCGGCAAAAAGCCTCTACGCAACGATGCCGATCTCGATCCATACCGACGAGGACATGGACCAAAGCAACCGGATCTGCTTTTGCGCCTACAGCCTTGCGACCGACACCGCATCACCCGTGGAACAGATCGAATCCATCCGGCAATCGACCGCCAAAGCCAAGGCACAGATCCGCAGCGTTCCCCAGAGCGTGCTGTACAGCCTCATGGGAGTGCGCATCCTGTCGCTGATGGTCAAGCGACTACGGGGGATTCGCGCAGTGAATCCGCGCACCATGACCAATGTCCTGATTTCAAACGTCCCCATCTTCAAAGAAGCACGCTACTACAAAGGCGCAAAACTGCTGGGACTCTACCCGTTGTCGCTGGTCATGGACGGCATCGGCATCAACATCACGGTCAGCAGCTATATCGACCGCCTGTTGTTCGGCCTGGCATCGGACAAGACCAAGGCACCTGACATCGAAAAGATCGGACAGCACATGCAAGACGCCCTGGAAGAAATGCAAATGACCATCCTGGGTACACCGGCCCGGCAGGAAGCCTGAGCGCGACACAGCTGGCACGGCGCGCTAGGTCGCACCGTGCCAGTCATCCGGCGGAATCGCCCTCATTATTTAACATAATATCGATTATGCGACTCTAAAGGCATGTGCGTGCAAGCTCAGCAGTCCGCTGCCA
>OBIY01000396.1_pt1 | contig 17540 bp, 16 predicted proteins | sample 1519841 | NCBI WGS metagenome assembly OBIY01 (sample SAMN03019774, study PRJEB22545) | beach sand metagenome | biome: beach; feature: sea beach; material: beach sand | place: USA: Municipal Pensacola Beach, FL | collected 2010-07-30 | depth 30-40 cm m
GTAGTCCAGAAGCTGTGATAGATCATCGCTCAGAACCACCAGTACATCGGCGTGAACCGGGCATTGCAACGATTCCAGACGCGAGATGGCGAGAAAGGCAAGCTGGGTGTCTTCTGGCATACCCAAGGTTCGGGCAAGAGCTTTTCGATGATCTTTTACACTCGCAAGATCCAGCGCAAGATCGGCGGGCAATATACCTTCGTGGTAGTAACCGACCGCGATGATCTCGACGGGCAGATTTACCGAAACTTCCTGCACACCCAGACCGTCACCAAGCAGGACGCTGCCCGCCCCGGCAACAGCGAAAAGTTGCGCGAAGCACTGGGCCAGCACAAGCGCCTCGTCTTCACACTTATTCAGAGATTCCGCTACGACAAGGGCAAGAAATACCCGCTGCTGTCCGACCGCGACGACATCGTGGTCATCATCGACGAGGCCCACCGCACCCAGTACAAGGCCCTGGCCGAGAACATGCGCGCCGGTCTGCCCAATGCCGGCTATGTGGCGTTCACTGGCACCCCGCTGCTGGGCAAGGACAAGATAACCCACCGCTGGTTCGGTGGCTACGTGTCGGAATACAACTTCCGCCAATCTATGGACGACGGCGCAACAGTGCCGCTGTTCTACGAGAAACGCGTGCCCAAAGTACTGATCCAGAACGAGGACCTTGATGAAGACTTCTGCGAACTGCTGGAGTCTGAAAACCTGACCGAGGCTGAAGAAGCCAAGCTGGAGCGCGAGTTCTCCCGCGAAACCGAGGTCATCAAACGCGACGACCGCCTGCAAACCATCGCCGAGGACATCGTCTACCACTTCCCCCGCCGGGGTTATCTGGGCAAGGGCATGGTCATCGCGGTGGACAAGTTCACTGCTGTGAAGATGTACGACAAGGTGCAGGCCCTGTGGAAGGCCGAGATGAAACGGCTGGTCGGCGAAATCGCCCAGACCAAGGACGAGCTTGAGAAGCAGCGCATGAAAACCGCGCTGGCCTACATGAAGCGTACCGACATGGCGGTGGTGATCTCCGAGGATGCCGGCGAGGAAGAGAAGTTCGCCAAGCAAGGTCTGGACATCAAACCTCACCGCGAACGCATGAATACGGTAGACGCCAACGGCCACGACATCGAAGACAATTTCAAAGACCCGGACCATGACCTGCAACTGGTCTTCGTCTGCGCCATGTGGCTCACCGGCTTCGACGCCCCTACCTTAAGTACACTGTATCTGGACAAACCACAGAAAGGCCACACCTTGATGCAGACCATTGCTCGCGCCAACCGCGTCACCGGCCACTTAATCAACGGCAAGCCTAAGATCCACGGCGAAATCGTGGATTACTACAACGTCTTCCGTAACATGAAACGGGCGCTGGCCGACTACGCCGAGGGCGACGAGGAAGAAATGCCCGTCCGGGACAAGCAGGCCCTGTTCGATCTGCTGGACGACGCGTTAGCGCAGGGCAGTAATTTCTTGCAGGAATGCGACCTGAACCTCGCCAGCCTGGTCGAGCAGGAGACCACCTTCAAGAGTCTAAGCGGCTTCAATCAGTTCGCCGACACTTTGCTCAGCAACGACACTTGGCGGCGCACCTTCAATGTCTACGAAAGCACTATTTCCGGCTTGTACGAAGCCTGCAAACCGGAAATCCTGGGCGAACGTGCTCGCCCCCTGGTCTATGCTTTCCAATATCTGCGTGGCGTTATCGACGGCAAGATTGATGAACAGGATGTAGACGGTCTGCGCCAAAGAATCGGCGATCTTCTTGATATAAGCGTGGTAACAGATGACGCCGAGGTCAAAGAGCCGAAGCTGCCCAAATACGAAATAGTCCAGCGCGGCAAGCAATGGGATTTACGCACCATCGACCCGGAAAAGCTTCGAGAGGAGTTCGCTAAAAAGCCTTATAAGCACATCGAAATTGAAGACCTACGCGAATTTATCAAACAGAAGCTGGAAGAATTGCTCAACCGCAACAGCACCCGCACACCCTTCGCCCAGCGTTTTGCGGAAATTATTGACCGCTACAACTCAGGCAGTGTGAGCGTGGAAGACGCCTACGCCGAACTCACGGCCTTTGCGACTTGCATGGGCGAAGAAGAGGAGCGCCACATCAGAGAAGGTCTAACCGAAGAAGAACTGGAACTGTTCGATGTACTAAAAAAAGAAGGGCTGACCAAGGCGGAGGAGCAGCAGGTCAAGCTGGCAGCTCAGTCGCTCCTGAAGCGTCTAAAAGAAGAGCATCCCAAGGTGTTAATCGAAGGCTGGCACCGGGATGGCCAAAGCCAACGGCGAGTTAAGTCGGCGATGGAAGAAGTCTTGGATGACAAGCTGCCGAAGTCTTATGATCGGCGAGACTTCAGCGAGCGATGTGTAAATGTTTTTGATCTTATAATGACTCAGGCGGTCAACCAGGGGCGCACCGCAGCTGGGCAATGATAGTCTTTCGATTTAGGCACTTAGACTTACCTTGGCTAAGTAGTCAGAAGAGAGTAACCATGAAAACTCTAGCTATGGGCAGAGGCCCTTTTGAAAAAGTACAGTCATGGAACAAGCGAAAGAGGGACTTGATGAAATTCGAGCACGTCCAAGTGGCCTGGCAACAGCTCGAAGATCAAGGCTGGTTGAACTGATTAAAAGCTATCCAAATCTAGGTTTGAAAAAGACTTATAGTAGTACTCTTAGTAGTACGCTTGGTTAGTAGACTTACCTAAATCTATATTTATCAACGCATTACTGGGTCAGTTCAACTCCCGCCGCCCCAATAAACAACCCTGTCACGCAAGTGACGGGGTTTTTTAATTGGCCGCGCTTGGGACGCTGAGGCTGACGTACAGGGAAGTCTTCATGTCACGAAGCCCAAAGATGGCCAGGAGCTACCTGACTCCCTTCGTTTTCTCCATGACCCGTGGCCCCGGTAATCGATATTGAGACGCCGTAACAAGCCCAGTGGCAATATGTTCTCGGACTGCGGAGTTTTGATGCGCGCTCCCCTCGACAGACGTATGATAAGGGGGCCCTGGCGAGCCGAGCAACGAGCCAGCGAACTCTTTTGGCCCTTATCATGTATCGTGTTTAACAGGCCCGTATGACGTTGGCAACATTCGCTCTGGTTTTCGGTTTAACCATGCTGGTCTGGAGCGCCGATCGGTTTATCGAAGGTTCGGCCATCACGGCCCGACATTTCGGCATGTCGTCTCTGCTGATTGGCATAGTGGTCGTCGGATTCGGCACCTCGGCTCCTGAAATGACCGTTTCAGCGCTGGCCTCACTGCAAGATAACCCGGGCATTGCGCTGGGTAACGCCTACGGCTCGAACATTACCAACATCGCACTTATTCTAGGGCTCACAGCCCTTATCAGTCCCGTTGCCGTGCATTCGCGGGTTCTGCGACAGGAATTGCCCACCCTCACATTGGTGACCGCGCTCGCAGCCTGGCAAATGCGCAATGGCGAAATTAGCCGTGTCGAAGCCATTATCCTGCTCACGGTGTTCGTGCTGCTGACCGCCTGGATGATCCGGCAGGGTCTGCAAAACCAAACCGACAGTTTCGGCGATGAAATGGAGCAGGAGATGCAACTGCACACAATGCCGATTCGGCGCGCCGTATTCTGGATGATTATCGGGTTGGTGCTGTTGATCATCAGCAGCCGCATACTGGTTTGGGGCGCGGTGGAAATCGCCACTGGACTCGGTGTCAGCGACCTGATTATCGGGCTGACGGTGGTCGCTGTCGGCACCTCGCTACCGGAACTGGCCTCTTCCCTGATCGCCACCCGCAGGGGGGAGCATGAGATCGCACTGGGTAATGTACTGGGGTCAAATCTCTTCAATACGCTCATGGTGGTGGGTATTGCTGGCGCCATCCATCCCCTCGACGCCGGGCCGGAAATCTTCAGCCGGGACATGCTGGTAATGGCGGCACTGACCCTGTCGCTGTTCATTTTCGGCTACGGTTTTCGTAGCCCAGGCCGTATAAACCGGTTTGAAGGCGGATTCCTGATCGCCTGTTACGTGGCTTACACTGCTTACCTGGTCAGTACAGCATTTGGCTCTGCAGGCTGAACTCTGCGGGCACATCAAGATCAGGCATGGTCCGGCCAGGGGTGTTAGTACGCGGCCACACTGCGGATTAGGGATTGAGTGGCTGGAACACAGCGGCATCTGGACACGATGGGTTAGAAACCGTGGGTTTACAAGGCCGGGAAACGGGCGATCAATCGTCCTTGATTGTAAATGTGCGGAATTGTAAAAGTGCGGACGTGCTAAGTTGCGCGCCGAATGAGGAAGGGCAAGGCAATGTTTAAGCAATTACTGAGTGGATTGGCGCTGACAGTGCTGGTGGTAGCGCAGGCGAGCGCGGATTCCGCAAGTCAGTGGCGATTGTCCGGCGGTCAGACGTTGTCGTTATCCTATCGCAACACCCAGAACGTACTGCTGTCCATGGGCCAGGGCAACCAGGTTTTGGTGACAGACAACGACAGTTACCTGATTACCCGGCAGGGCGGCTCGGCTGTTGCCATGAATATGAATGACATGGGCGAAGCTCTCAATGCATTCAGTCGGCTCATGTTGCCGGGCGCCCAACAAATGGCGCGGTTTGAAGGGGCGACGGTGAAGTTCAATAAAACCGGGCGCCAGGAAATCGTGGCCGGCTATCGGGGAGAGGTGTATCAGATGGTCATTCAAACGCGCGCCGGTGTCGAACAACACGAGCTGGTGGTGAGCGATCACCCCGACGCGGTGGCGGTGCAAGCCATTTTTTTGGCGCTGGGCCAGCGAGCTGCCAAGGTCATGTCCTCAAACGCGTTATTTGAAACCATGAATTATTTCTCCCGCCAGGCCCAGCAGGCGGGCCTGGGAGGGGTGTTGCGCTATGGCCGGGACATGGTCCTGGAAAAACTAGAAAGACAACGTTTGCCGGACGCCACCTTTAGACTGCCCGATGGCGTTACCCTGGTCAGGTTGCCGACCTATCGCTGAAGCCGGCACCCAGCTCAAGGCAACTTGCTCAAAACAAAATCACTGCTGTAATTATCCAGCTCGGCTTCGGTGAGGTATTGTCGGTAGTTGACCATGCCACCAAAGTAGGCAAGGCCGGTGCGGGCTTTACCGGGCACGTTCTGGCCCAGGTACCAGCTTTCGGTTAACGGGAAGAGGGTCTCGGCGACGGCTTCTTCACACAACCCGCCCCAACGGTCCTCGGCATCGGCAGTGGCTTCAATGCAATTGAGGTCATTGGTATCCAGCCATTTGATCAGGCGGCCTACCCATTCCACCTGTTCCTGACCAAGAATGATCGGTTGAAACAATGGCGCGGGGCTGCCGGCGGCGTTGATGATAAACAGGTTCGGGAAACCGGCACTCATCAGGCCCATATGGGTGCGAGCGCCGCCCTCCCAGTGTTCCTTGAACGTGACGCCGCCACGACCGCGCACATCCATGGCCTTGAGCGAACCGACCATGGCATCAAAACCGGTAGCGAACACCAGGGCATCGAATTCATATTCAGTATCACCCACGCGCACGCCTTTGGCGGTGATCTCGTCAATGCCCTGCTCGCTAACATCCACCAAAGTGACGTTATCCCGTTCGTAGACTTCGTAATAATCAGTTTCGGCAATCAGGCGCTTGGTAAGCACCGGGTATTTCGGGGTGAGGATGTCTGCGAGTTCGGGATCGCTGATCCTCTCGCGAATTTTCTCCTGCAGATACTCCGCCAGGGTAGCGTTGGCTTCCAGGTCGGTATAAACATCGGGATACACGTTGTAAAAAGCCAGGCCGCCATTCTCCCAGCGCTCGTCGTAAAGAGCCCGGCGTTGCTCGGGCGTAACTTCCAGCGCCGATTCGGTGACCGGCTCACCGATGTCGTAATTAAGCGCCACCCAACCGCCAAAGGAATTGTAGCGCTCGGCCGCGCGCCACTGGCCGTAGTTGGCCTTGACCCGTTTTGAATAGTCTGCGGTCATGGCGTGGTTGCGCAGGGGCAAACAGTAACCGGGTGTGCGCTGAAACACGTGTAGGTGGCCCACTTCACTGGCGATGGTGGAAATAATCTGTACCCCGGAGGAACCAGTGCCAATAACCGCGACCCGTTTTCCGCTCAAATCAACGCCACCGTGGGGCCAGCGGGCGCTATGGTATTGCTCGCCTTGGTAGCGGTCGAGACCTTTGATATTGGGCTTAATGGGCTGGTTGAGCATGCCCGTGGCCATCATCACATAACGCGCGCGCACCAGCTCACCGTCTTTGGTGCTAAGTACCCAACAGCCATTGGTTTCGTCAAATTCCGTAGTGCTGATACGCGTGTCGAGCTGAATATCCCGGCGCAAATCCAGCCGGTCGACGACAAAGTTAGCATAACGGCACAACTCTTCCGGCCCGGAATAACGCTCGGACCAGGTCCATTCCTGCTGCACTACGTGGGAAAAAGCGAGGGAGTATTCAACACTCTCGACATCGACTTTGAGGCCGGGGTAGCGGTTCCAGAACCAGGTCCCGCCGACATCGGCGGCGGCGTCAAAAAGCCGAACGCTGTAGCCCATCTCGCGCATCCGATATAGCCCGGTCAGACCACCAAAGCCAGCGCCAACAATAACCACATCGTAATCCACTGCTGCTTCCGTTGCGGAAGCGGCCTGCGCACTTGCCCCGTTACTCATAACTACCTCTTTTAACTACCAGTTGAGTGAAAGATACTGTGGCGCGCATTATATGACAGGCAAACCAGGCCGGGGCCTGTTGGCATCAAATACAAAAAATGTATTGGAAAATCAAACCATCCCGCCCACGCTTTTTCGGAACAAGCGGTGCGGGCGGTGATTCAAGGCCGGGAACGGTTCAAAAAACTGGAAAGATGCAGCATGCTATTGAAAATGGCGCATCCCTTAAACACCTTCCAGAATAACGCCCAATTTGGCCGCATCCACCCGTAGCAGAGAGATACCTTCGGGATGTTCATGGCGTGCGGTCTGGTCACTACCGACTGGATAGACGTCGGCCTCAATACGGGTAACGAGGTTGCCGTCTTCGTCTTCGATGGCCACGGTGCCATCCTGGTTCATTCGACCGTACAACTGCGTCGTGCTGGAACCACTCATCATTAATCTCCTGTTTTAAAGCAATAATCATCGGGTATCTGGTTGGGCCATATGCGGGCCGTCATCACATTGGAAAAAGATTAATCGAGCGAGGCCACACACGACAATCAGCCAGTGTCCGTATCTGGGTGTATTTGGTGGGTTTTTTGCAATGAGTTGACGGGCGTCAAGCAACCCCATACCGCCAACTAGATGGGCTGCGGGTATCAGAACCCTCTTACCTCATGATTGGCGGGGTTAACGCTGGAAAGCTGGCTTTCAGGGAGGCGACAGCTTTTCGACCATTTCCCGCATCCGTTCGGGGTAGTCGGCCACCAACCGCTGGCACTTTTTACCGAAGGCAAAGATAAGCTCCGACATATCCTCACCGTTTGCCTGCCTTTCTCCCACCAGACGGCGAGCCCTGGCCATCACGGCAGCGTATCGCGCCCTGGCGGAGGCTCCAACAGCACCATATAGCCAGTCAGCGCTTTGCAGCAGGGTTTGCGAGTTATGGGAAACCTCATCCACCAGTTCGACGGCAATATCAGGGTTATGGCTCATGCCGCCGGCGGTGTATTTGTAGTAGACACCGCACTCCAGCACCTGATCCGCGTAATCCAGCACGGTCGAGTCTGCGGCGGGTCCACTACCGTACGCCCTATCATCAACCAGCGCCAGGCAGTGATTGGCTCCAAAAAACATTGACAGAACAACGCAGTATTTTCTCAAAACGGCCATAGTGCTGTTCTCCTTCCCGTCCCCATCAGGCTTTGCGGGTAGTTAGTTTAGACTGATCGACCAAAGATGCGTGGCTCCTTTCCCCCTCGCGATCACTTCACTTTTACATCTTACTATTAACGACATATTGCTTTAGTGTAGAGCGTACACGATGAGCAACATCGATTATTCAACCTGGCCCCAGCGCCGCGCCCGCGACGTCTGGGCCCTACCACTAAAAAATTGCCCTGAAATTATTTGTTATTTACCTCCTGTTAAAACCCCTGCAAAAAAATCTTCCAATAGAAAGGAGACCACTATGACCACAATCCGCAAACTCAAATCACCGGGCAGCGTGGTGGCTGCCCTGGTTCTTTGCCTGTCCACCTATACCGCGTCGGCACTGGCAGGTAGGGACTACAAGGCCCCCCGCAACTCCCACGGCCAGCCAGACCTCCAGGGCCTGTGGGACTTCCGCAACCTGACGCCACTGGAGCGGCCCAAGGCAATGGGCGACAAGGCCACTTTCACGCCGGAGGAACTGGCGTCCTTCAAACAAAAAGCCATTGCCGCCAACGATACCGACGCGATCACCGACCTGCCGGCGGAAGCCGATGTCGAAGTGCCCTACAACAGCTTCTGGCTGGATTATGGAACAGAGACCGGAGACCTCAGAACCTCGCTTATTGTCGACCCGCCCAATGGCCGTCTGCCGGCTCTCACCGAGGGTGCCCTGGCAGCCTTTAAAAAAGGCACCAAGAGCGAATACCCGGTACGCGATGTCGTGTCCATCGGCCTGAGCGCCGTCGGCTGGCGCCCACCCGGCCCCGAGTCGCTGGGCCTGTCCGAGCGCTGCCTGGTAGGCTTTAACGCCGGCCCGCCTCTGGTGCCCAGCGCCTACAACAACAACCTGCGCATCGTCCAAACCCCGGATCACATTGCGCTGGTAACGGAAATGGTTCATACCGCCCGTATTATCCCCCTGGACGGCAGCGCTTACCTGCCGGAGAGCATGACCGAATGGTCTGGCGATGGCCGCGGCCATTGGGACGGCGACACCCTGGTGGTGAAAACCAAAAACTTCACCGATAAGACCCCCACCTTCCAACTACCACTGACACTGGATAACCCCTCTGTTGCAGGGGCAGTCGGCACTGCCAGCAATATGGAGCTGGAGGAACGCTTCACCCGTACCGGCAAGTCAAGCCTACTCTACGAATATACGCTTACCGATCTGAGCACCTTCACCCAGCCCTTTACGGTAGCCATACCGCTGAGCATCGCTGATGGTCAAATGTTTGAGTACGCCTGCCACGAGGGCAACTACGCCATGTCCGGCATCCTAAAAGGCGCACGCCAGGTGGAAAAAGACGAGGCCGCCACCAAGTAAATCATGCACACCTTCGAAACTAAAAAACCCCGCGGACACAGGGCTGGCGGGGTTTTTCTTTTGAATCGACTAAAACCCCTGGAACCGTCCCACTTAACAGAACGGGTTAACGGCGATAAACAGAAGGAACAAAACCAGGGTCCAGGGCCTTGGCCGGGTGGGAGCCAGACACCTGCCCCATGAAAGGCGGGTGAACCGAATACCCAAGCAATGACTGTATTTTCGGACTCATGGTCGCCACCTCTTGCCGAGGCACGGTAAGAAAGAAGTTCTCGATCGTTCTCACCCAGGGTTGGCAATACTGATTTGACAATGCCCGCCGGGGCGAGTCACTGGTATTAGCACCACCGCGATGCAAGGTGCTGCTGGCAAACACCACACAGGCTCCGGCAGGCATCTCCACGGCTATAGACTGATCGGCGACGCGCTCAGCAAAGTCTGCTTCGGTTTCGGTCTCACCATCGCGGTAATCGCCGCCCACCTGCTCATCATTCCAGTGATTACTGCCAGGAATCACCTCAGTGCCACCATTCTCGGCGCTGAAATCATCAATGGCGATCACCGTCGACAGGGCCAGTCGCCGCGGTCGGGGAATGGAATAAAAAGCATCGTCACAGTGCCAGGGCTGGGGTGACTCCCCGGGAAAAATGCAGATCGCCTGGCTGGTGGTCAGCAGATAGTTAGGTTCCAGAAAGGCATCGCACAGAGCCATGATGCGGACATCTTCGACAATATCCTGAAACATCTTGCCCTGGGTCAGTAGCGCGTAGATGCGCTCGGTGCAGCTACCTTCAAAATTGTTGCGGCCAGTAAAACCCGTCGTCCGCCGATCTAGGAAACCTCTCACCTCGGCCAGTTGCCCAGCCGAGAGAAAGTCTTTGATAATGGTGTATCCCTGCTGCTGTATCTCCCTGGCGGCATTTGTCATATCGAGATCATTAGCATGATTCATCTCGGCGCCTCGCGTCAGTTAACAGCTACAGTCAGTCGTACCCCAAAAATCGAATACCAGAGCAGTCAATTCCCTAGACAGGACCGCCCCTAGTCAAACTTTTTAATAATCGGCAGCCAGTGGAAAAAACCGGCGAGCACCACCATCATGCCGTCATGGGCGGTATCGCGGTCGTTCATCCGTAGCTTACCCTTGATAAAGACCAATTCCGCAAGATGAGCGTAGAAGACCAGCACTGCTATCCACAAAATGCACTGATTCCACGCTTCGCTAAAACAACCGAACAAGGCCAGCAATGGCAGAATCCAGGCGCCAACGGTCGCGTATTTACCGATTGTCAGAAACGTTTTCATATATCCCCCAACGTTGTAATTCGGGCCATTGACGCCCTTAAGTGGCTCCGAAGTTTAGCAAGTCACCCGCGTAGCGACAATTCATCAGTCAGGTATCAATTTCACTGGGTGACTGGTTACTTGCACACCAGTGTCCCGCGGCAAAGCGCCGCACGCTAAGCAAAAACAGGCCCACTGACAGGCCGGAGGCGCCAAACAGCATGCACATCACCATAATCTGATAGCGAGCCGCCACCAGCGGCGAAACGCCCGATAGAATCTGCCCAGTCATCATACCGGGCAAGGACACCAGGCCCACGGCAAACAGGCCGTTAATAACCGGAATCAGCGCCGCCTGACAGGCGGAGTTACGCGCCTCCAAATAATCCACACCCCGCCGGAGTTCCGCGTGTAGGCGCTCCGCCGCCAGACTAACCGCATTCATGGCCCCCGCGAAAATCATGCCCGCCAAGGGGATGATCACCCGCGGCTCGTGCCAGGGGCTTAGCTGTAACACCCCGACAATAATCAACCACAACACGGCGCCACCACCCACGGCAATGGATAGCAGCACCCGGCCATAGATTTGTCGTCGATGGCCAGCAATACTCCTCAGGGAAATCCAGCTGGCGGCAAACACCATAACGGCCAACACCCCCAGCACCACCCAGGCTTCTTCGCTGGCAAACAGGAAGGTGAGCAGATAACCCACCAATAGCAGCTGGCCCAGCATGCGGGCGAAGGCATACACCGAATTGCCAACCCCCAGCGACCAGCGGTACAGCATCACCATCACCAGCGCAGCTGGCACAAAGGCGATCGCCAAATTTAGCAACTCGATGTTCTGAAGATTCCCGTTCATGTATCTGAAAAAACCTTTTCGCAAACGCTGGTTACGCAGCCGGCAAGATAACAGATTCACCGATCAACCGTAGCCATTGAACATCGCTGGTGATATTGCGCTTGACCCACTGGACACCTTGGGCAAAGCTAGCCGACCACTTTTTCATTGGGGGCCGTTCCAACGCATTTTCCCGTTAGCTTATTGACGGAGACTTTTCGTAGGGGAAGCTTCCCGGTTCACTTAAAAAGCGGATTTAAAACGCAACATAACAGTAACAGGAGGAGGCCACGGCGGTGACGCCGGAGGCAGACAATTATGAAAGATGTAGAAGGCAAGGTAGCGTTTATCACTGGCGGCGCCAGCGGCATGGGCCTGGGTATGGCCAGGGCTTTTGCCAGGGCGGGCATGAAAGTCATGATCGGCGACATCCAGGCGGAGCCGGCGCAAAAGGCCGTCGATGAACTCAAGGCTCAGGGTCTGGATGCCGCCTGCGTGCAAGTGGACGTGAGCAATCTGGAGTCAGTCCAGGCCGCCGCCGACAAAACCATCGACACCTTTGGCAAGGTGCATGTCATCAGCAATAACGCCGGTGTCGCCGTGGGTGGTTACAGCGAGACCTGCAACATGCGCAACTGGAACTGGGTAGTGGACGTCAACCTGTGGGGCGTGGTCTACGGCCTGCAAGCCTTTGTACCGAGGATTCTCGAACAGGACGAAGGCGGCCACGTGATCAGCACCGCCTCCATGGCGGGCATGGTTGGACTGCGCGGCGCCGGTCCCTACAACGCCACCAAATTTGCCGTGGTTGGCATGATGGAAACCTTCGCCGCCGACCACCGCAAACACAATATCGACGCCTCGGTGCTGTGCCCGGGCATCGTCGCCACCAATATCGGTGACTCTGGCCGTAACCGCCCCGACGAATACGGCGGTGTGGTCAAGGCCAGTGAGAAAGACCGCACGGCGGAAATGCTGGCCCAGGGCCTGGACCCGGATATCGTTGGTGATTTGGTACTGGAGGCTATGTTGGACGATCAGTTCTATATTTTCACCGACCCGGGTCTCAAGAACCTGATCGAAACCCGCTGCGAGCGTATCATTGCCGGTTATGACTGGGCGGCGAGCTGCAAGTCGCTCAAAGGCGCCAAGCAGGCCGGCGGTTTGCCGGGCTAGAAAACCAGGCTAGTTGCTTACCCCGATTGAACGCTATTTTTCGTCCAGCAAGCCATTATGACTGGCGCGTGCTTGCTCCGCGCTAACACACACAATGCCCGGGGACGGGAAATAGCTTCATACCCGAGATTACCTATGATTCGCCCTCGAACTTTGATTCGACCTGGCTGTTGAGATGGTAGGTGGTAAAAGTGATCTTAAAAAGCTCTTCACCCTGGTGGCTGAAAACAAGCACCCAGTCACCCTCGACCAACTCATAATCCTCGTCCAGGGTATAGGTAAATGATACCTGGGGGAACATCATTTCAGCGTCGGTGGGTATGCGCCCACTTTGGGTGCTCAACACTTCCCCCGATGGCAAGGTCATGGACGGGTGACTCAGGGTAAGGTCAATAAACTGGGTATCGACGGGCAGCAATAACAGTAGTAACTGGACATTGAAACCATGCCCCTTCTCAAGGGGTATCCGGTTGGTTTCCTCCACATTGCTAAGTTTGATACCGACCCAACTTTTACCGGTTTTGCTGTTGGGGTCATCCACCAAGTCCCCGTCAATGCGCCGAACATGAGCATGGGTAAAGCTTACTCCTCCCACGGCATGAATATAGTCACGTTTCGCCCACACACTCGTGGCAGCCAGGCTAAGCACAAAAACAAACACCAGATATACAGCACGCATGGATACTTTCCGGTCCTACAAACGGTCGCGCAGTGTAAAGCATTTCAGGATGCGCGGTGTTTGCCAGGCGTCATAGAATATCCTCCATAAACCAGGCTGAAAGAGCATGCCGGCCAGGCAAGTCGGCCTTCTTATATATCGACGACGCCTGCTGGCGAATGGTTTTCTCGGTCACTCCACGCAGGACGGATATCTCTTTGAGACTGAATCCTTTCAATAACAACAGCCCCACCTCCCGCTCGCTTTTACTCAGGTCCCATGCCTCAAACTGCTCGGCAATCGCGTCCGACAACTGACGCCTGGCCACCTGCACCTGATCGGATTCAGGCATACGCATTTTCCTTACTGATTCAAGTTCCGCGTGCAGCTGTTCGAGCTCAGCCCTACTGCGCTGTACCCGTAGCGTGAGCCAGAAAAAGACCCCCGCGGCTGCCGCCATGACAACGAACTCCTGCAACAGATGGAATGTCGTCACCCCCTCGGAAAAATCCGCAAGCAGGTCAGCGCCACTGGATATAACCACCAGTAGCAAAAAAATCATGATCAAATAATCAGAAGTCACTTTTGGCATGACCAAAGCTTCCCCGCCCTCTGGACATATGTCCTAAACCCACCAAGTCGGGCATCCGCCGGATGGTAGTCATTCATTACAAGCCACATTATCCCCTCTATGAGTAAAAAGGAGCGCCAATGATGGGTCAAATCTATGTGTGGGATCGCTTTGTCCGTATTTTTCACTGGTTACTGGTAGCTTTCTTTTGCATCAGCTACCTGACCGGCGAAGAAGAACACTGGATTCACACCTACTCAGGCTATGCCATCTTCACGCTGATATCCTTGCGTGTTATCTGGGGTTTTATCGGTAGCAAGCACGCCCGCTTTGCCGATTTTATCTACTCGCCCGGTTCTATTGTGCGCTATCTCGCTAGCCTGACGACAGCTTCTCCCAAGCGCTACCGCGGCCATAACCCCGCTGGCGGGCTTATGGTCATCGCGCTGCTACTCGCCCTGTTCGCAACCACCCTGAGTGGCATGAAGCTCTACGCCGTTGAAGAAGGCAAAGGTCCCTTTGCCGGTGAAATCACTGTTACCCAGCGAGCCTACGCTGACTCCGATGGCGATGATGACGACGAGGACTATGCTGATAAGGACTATAAGGATAGCCATGAAAAGGGATATGAGGAGCACGAAGACGAGGACGCAGAGGAGGCGTTCTGGGAAGACACCCATGAAGCGTCTGTAAACGTCCTGCTATTGCTGGTTGCCACCCACATCGCCGGTGTCCTGTTCAGCAGTTGGCGGCATAAAGAGAACCTGGTGAAAGCGATGATTACCGGGAATAAAAAGAGCTCGGATTAGGCCCTGAGTCGCTACTAGTCTGGGCAAAAGCGACCGGGCCCGATTCAAAAACGATAGTTCAGTTCGAGCATATGGAAGTCCGCGCCAATGGTATTGCTGCCGTAAACACTGGCATCGGAGTAATGCTGATAGCGGTAACCGAGCCAAATATTCCGATAAACCGCGACACCGAGACCTGCTGACAGCGCAAATTGCAAATGGCCACCAAAATCCTGCTGGGCATAGCGGTGGCGGCTCAATGCCGCCAGGCCGATTCCTCCATCAAGCACGAAACGCTCCGGCCACTCCAGCGCAAGCACTGGAATAGCGGAGACAGCCAACGCCGTCTTGTCCGCCCCGCGCAGCACACCGGCACTGGTCAGCAAACGCCCATCCAGGTTCCAACCGGATGGCAAATCCCGAACCCAGGGTAACTGAAAACTGGCGATGGCATCGTAAACCCGAAAGCTGTCCGGCTGCTCCTCCCCCAGCACGCGCTTTTCGCCCACCCGTGAGCGAACACCGACGCTTAGCAACTGAAACTCAAAGGCTTTGGCCGAGCCCGGCTCAGCCCGGACCACGACACTTGCCAGCAACAGCGATGCCAACACCCCCGTAACCCGAAACCACAACCGGAAAGACACCTTGTTGCCCGAACCTCGATATGCCTTCAAACTCTCCACCATTCCATACACTTGGTAACCGCGCTGGCTGAGCCAAAGCCTTACCCACGCCCTCTGGCACTAACACTAGTTTGTCGAAGACCAAAAGGGTATTTATTCTTCTTGTGTATAGTACAGACCAAAATAGACACACAAGGCGGATAAAAACCAACCACTCAAGCATCGGCTTGATATCAAATCCACGTCGATGACGGTTTCACCTGACCGCTTTTACCGCCAACAATTTTAATAAACAATTTTTTATAAGCATTTTTGGATACAAACACTTTTTTCGATAACCAAGGAGACTAAAAATGAGCGTCAATGCAGCCAAAGAGGCATTTGATCCCGATTTTCTAAGACAGAAATACGCCGAGGAACGGGCCATCCGCCTGCGCCCAGACGGCAACCAGCAATACCAGGAGATGAAGGGCGAGTTTTCCTACTTTCTTGAGGATCCCTATATTGATGAACCCATTGCTCGTGACCCCCTGGAAGATCAGGTGGAAGTTGCCATTATCGGCGGCGGCCTCGGAGGCCTGCTGGCAGGCGCCCGCATGCGCGAAGCCGGGATCGAAGACATCCGCATGATCGAAAAAGGCGGCGACTTCGGCGGCACCTGGTACTGGAACCGCTACCCCGGTGCGGCCTGCGATATCGAGGCCTACACCTATCTGCCCCTGCTGGAAGAGCTCGGCTACATGCCGCCACGCAAATTCTGCGATGCGCCAGAGATTCTCGATCACTGCCGCAGAATCGCCGAGCACTACCGACTCTACGACAACGCCTGCCTGCAAACCGGCGTCAGCGAAATGATATGGGACGACGACACCCACTTGTGGACTATCCACACCGATCGTGACGACAAAATAAAAGCACGCTTTGTAATTATGGTGAACGGCCCGCTAAACCGTCCGAAACTGCCAGGGATTCCGGGTATCAGCAACTTCAAGGGCCACACTTTTCACACCAGCCGCTGGGATTACACCTACACCGGCGGCAACGCCCGGGGTGGCCTCGACGGACTGAAAGACAAGCGGGTCGGCATTATCGGCACCGGCGCTACCGCCGTGCAGTGCGTCTCCTACCTCGGCGAGTCAGCCAAGCAGTTGTATGTTTTTCAACGTACACCCTCCGGCGTTGATCCCAGAAATGATCACGACACCGATATGGCATGGGCCGCGAGCCTTGAGCCCGGCTGGCAAAAAAGGCGGCAGAAAGACTTCACCGCCATTCTTACCGGTCGCGGTGGTCGCCGGGGTGAGATCGATCAACTGGATCAGTTCGACGATGCCTGGGTGGAGATGGGCAAAATCTACCGTCGCCGCATGCGCGAGGCGGGCAAGGATGTGCCGAAAGAAAAAGTACTGGAAATCTTCGAGATGTCCAACTTTGAAAAAATGGAAAACATTCGCAACCGTATCGATGAGATTGTCAAAGACAAGGAAACCGCCGAAGCCCTCAAGCCCTGGTACGCCTTTATGTGTAAGCGCCCCTGCCTGGACGACCGCTTCCTGCCGACTTTTAATCGCGATAATGTCAAACTGGTGGACACCAAAGGCCAGGGCGTCGATTCCATTACCGAAACCGGTGTCGTTGTCGATGGCGTCGAGTACGAAGTGGACTGTCTGATCTTCGCCACGGGCTTCGAGGTGGGCACCGACTACACCCGCCGCGCCGGCTACAACCTGATCGGCGTCGACGGCCAGAGCCTGGAAGACAAGTGGAAAGACGGCATGCGCACGCTGTTTGGCATCCACACCCGCGGCTTCCCCAACTGTTTTATCGTCAGCAACGGCCAGGCGTCATTCACTGCCAACTACCCCGACGGCCTGGACGAAGCCGCCAAGCACATCGCCTACCTGGTGAAACATTTTGAGGAACACAATATCACCCGCTGCGATGCCGACGCGCAGGCTGAAAAAGACTGGTCCGCAGCAGTCGTTGGCACACCGGCCAAGGGCCCCCAGGGTGGCACTGGTTGTACACCGGGCTATTACAATCTGGAAGGCCAGCACGACCCCAGGGCCCGACACAATCAACCCTATGGCGGCATGATGGGCGCCAACAGTTATTTCGAAAAACTGGAGGAATTCAGGGACGGCGACAAAATGCCAGGGCTGGAGCTTTCCTGAACAGGCTATCTTTAAACAATAAAACGCTTGGCCTTTTTTGATAAAACCGGGTTCTGAATCAACACTTCCTGTACAGAACCCGGTTTTATTTTGCTGAAATAAAAATACAGTTATCCGGGGTCAAAATAGTCCCTTAGCAAACTCTATGTACCCGGCGAAGTCCCCATTGATTATTTCAGGCGTCAGCTGATAGTCGACCTGACTGTATTGGAAAGCGCCATGCGGATTCTGGATATTG
>OBIY01000401.1_pt1 | contig 17367 bp, 9 predicted proteins | sample 1519841 | NCBI WGS metagenome assembly OBIY01 (sample SAMN03019774, study PRJEB22545) | beach sand metagenome | biome: beach; feature: sea beach; material: beach sand | place: USA: Municipal Pensacola Beach, FL | collected 2010-07-30 | depth 30-40 cm m
GCTGAACAGGAGCGGCAGCGGGCCAGCCTTATCGGCGCCACAGCTGGTTCCGCGGCTACCAGTGGCAGGTTGCCCACTGCCGCCAGTGTGGTGCTCAGCTCGGCTGGTTTTTCAGCGATGGCCCCACGAACCCACTCTACGCGCTGATTATTAACCGCCTACAGCACTGACAGGGAGCTGACGGCGCTACCAGGCCTCCATAACGGCATCGAGCGGAAACTCCAACCCAACCCGCTGCCAGACTTCTGTGACTCGCCTGACCGCCGGTTCGGCAATCTCAAACCAGGCGGGGTGACGATCCCGCTTGTCAAAGACCTTGAACTCTTCCGGCTCCAGTCCACTTTGAAACCGGTTTTGAAAACTCTGTGAGGTGGACATCATGCGCTCACGACCATAGGGAACAATATCGATACTGCGATTGGCACTGAGGCCGGTCGTCGCCACATAGTAATGGTACTGCTCCCAGTAGCGTAGATAGGCGTCAAAGTAATCCAGGCCGGCGATCTCTTCACGGTTCATACCAGTGTATTCAAGATCACGCCGAACCCACTCCTCAATATTTCCACGCACGGCAAACTTACCGTTGTCCGGATATCCCCCGGACTTTTCATAGGTTGAGATACAGGAGGATACCGGATGACGCACCGTCAGAATATGTTCCACAGATTCACCGAGAATACGGTGAAAAAAACCACCCGCATAGGAACCCTTGAGCAACTTCTTCGGCACAATGATTTTTCCGGTGTGCGGCTTGGCTGAGCCGAAAAACATCTCCACCATAGTGAGATATTCCGCCATGGTCTGCAGACTGCTGATCCAGCTGTTGACACCCTGTTCAAATCGAAACGGTGAAGCCTCAGGGAAGCCATCGTGAGCTATCACGTTAGGAACCTTTTCCGGGTCATAACCTAACGCCCGGTATAGCTCCTTGGTGAGATAGGAGCCGCCGTGACGTGGCACACCAATAATATTGATAAAGTGGAACCGAAACTGGATATCCCGAATCGCGTTTGTATCACCGGTAAGCAGTGCAACTAACAGCTCGTAAGCCCGCTTCACTTTCTGTTGGCCGGCTTCCGATTCAATTACCAGCTTGGCATTCTCAGCCGCCCGCTGAACCACCTCGCGCTGCTCGGTACTCAGCTCCTCGCTAAGCTGGTCATGCCACTTGGCGTCACCAAAGCTCTCGCCACTCAGCGCCTGGCGGAGAAAATCGACAAAAACCGGCGAAACCGGCAACTGCCGGTCAGTAAGCCGAATATCTACGCCCACAGTTTCCTCCGTTTAAAAAAACCACCCGCGCCCGGCCAAACAGCTCCATTAATCATCGCTACAGCCACTATTGTATGGTCCGGTTACCATCAACCGGTGCGGTACGATCCACCAGGCGGGCAAAATTATTCAACGATGCCAGATGTAGATAAAGACGAGCCAGGTCACCCCGCCCCATCATCTCCTGAATGACATCCGCAGGCAGTTCATTGAGCTTCTGTTCCACCACACGGTACATGCTCTGCAGATTATATTTTTCGCCGTTCTTGAGCACCGCCTGGGCCTGGAACGGTTCGAGCAGATCGAGATCATCCAGAGCACGACATAACCTTGTCGTCTGCTGCCTGGCCACCTCCATATCATTGATCAGCTTTTCAACGCCCTGCCACACTGGAGTCGGCTCACCCTGGTGATCAAAAAGCGGGCTGTCGCCAGATTCCAGCGCCGCCTCATCGACACAAATCACCGCACGCACATTGCCATCCTGCTGGCGGGCTTCAGCAACGGTAAAAGGGTACCTCCTGACATAGGCAGGCACATAAACATCCTGTTGCCAGCAGCCACTATCATCAACAAACAGATTGGTGCCGCTGCTCAGCGCAGTGACAATCATCGGGACATAGACCTCCGTGGCAGCGTCACGTACGAAAACCAGCGGATAGTCCCGACAGGCCAGTACAAACTCCGGTGCTGTCACAAAGACCGCATTCAGCGAAGCGCCAAACGGCAAGTTGCGGCGCAGAGACAGGCCCTTGTGCTGTTCTTTGTCGAACAGAACCAGCGACTCATACCCAGGAGGAAGTGTCATTTCCAAGAAAAACTCCAGCAGACGTCCTGCCCCACATTGGGTAACAGAGATGCAAATTTAGAGCGAATTTGATTAACCGAAGCGAGCCTACCAGGCTTCAAAATGCGCTTAATCGCAGCCGGGATCGGGCAAACTGAGTAGTCGCGGTTTGATCTTCAATGGTTGGGGTGCGCCTCCAACCAGCGGCACGTAAACCGACTCACCCGCATCGACCACCGCGCTTTCACCACCACTGCTTACCACCGTAGACCCCTGGTCGGTCGAAGTGTATAGCCCATCGGGCATATTGACACAATCCCCGGCACAGAACAGCGCGGAAAAATCGGTACCGCGTATGCCGATGGTGGCCATCGGTGTCGCCACGCGATAAGCCTCTTTGTTAGTCTGTCCGATTGCACCGGTAACCGTACGAAAACCGCCCTTGACCAGGCGCAAGAGACTTCTGTCAGAATCACTATTCCCCTGGTACTGATAGTCTTCGATCTGCAGTCGGCTACGCGGCCTCAACAGCATAGTCGCCCCATCACTGTAGCGAACGCGCATAAAACTGCCCGGACCGGTGGTGACCGTATCGCCATCAAAAACCTGCCCACCTTTGGTCAGCTCGCGAACATCTCCCTCTGCTGTCGCTGCGGTCGCTCTACCTTTGGTATAGAGCACCCGCCCGGCGGCGGCTGTCTGCGCCTCAGAATCTGAATCTTGCACTATTTTTCTACCCGAATCCGCCACAGATTTAGCAGCCGACGGCGTAGATGGAACGGTTTCTTGTCTGGCTAAGGCCTCAGTATCTGGAATCGCCAACACAACACCAGCGAACATTCGGTTAGGGTCACCGTCGGCAAAGGCATGGGGATTGGCACGGACAATACTCGCCATCATCGCTACGCGATCAGCACGACTCTCGGGCAACAATTGACGAACAATTCCTGACAGCGATTCTCCTTTTCGCACCTCCCAAAGCTCAGGGTCAGCAAAGCTAGCCACCGGAGTAACCAGAAGAACCACCAGCAGCAAGGCGAATGCACTCTTAATCAAGTCGCAGCGCATCATGCACACTCCAGGGACTCGTCGCCCGATTCGTCTTGTTCTATCAACTCTTCGCCACCGCCGTCATCGCCGTCACCATCAGCGTCGACCTGCTCCTCATCGCCTTCCTCTTCGTCGCTCTCTTCATCTCCCTCGCTAGAGATAGTCCCCTCATCAATAAAACTGCCGCCCGTACTGGTGCCGACCACATCGTCGACAGAGTCGATGGTATCGATTACTTCAGGTATCTCATCAGCCAGGGGCACCAGTGAAAGCAGCGCCACCAATCCATTGGAGACCACGTTATCTTCTCCGGTGACGTTACCATTACGGGTTACGAACAGCAGGTTTTTGTTGCCAACGTCTATCTCTCCCTGATCTCCGACAAACACATCCCCCAGATGGAAACTGGCACCCACAGCGATGGTGGTACCGGTAAATGGTGCAAAGTGCTCCACATTGCCGAAATTGACCTGCTGCAATCCGGCAAGGGATTGCTCCACACCAATGGTCAGCGTCGGGTCGGAAGGCAACAACTGCACCAGGACATTGCTGGGCGCAGAGACCGAACCACTGAAGGATATCTGATTGCCTTCCACCCAGAGATAGTGGCCGGTCATGTCGAGATTACCCAGGTCGACCGAATTTCCAGCCAGGAACAGCCCATTAGGGTTGGCATTGGGAACCGCGATACCATTGGCGACCAGGAAATCGGTTACCAGCGGATCTCCCGGCAATCGCGAACCATCACTGGCACTACCGATAAAGATGTCCGATTGTGAAAGGTCAATATCCTGGCCGGCGAACACGCCAACCATGCCACCGTCTATCAGAGCCGGGCCATTTAATACACTGCCACCGGCAGCCAGAAAAACTCCGCCGGTCGGGCCACTCACCAGGGTAGTACCACCTATCAGCAGGTTGCTGCTGGCAATCACATCAACACTGGCAGTAGCGGCAGCGATGGTTGCTCCATCAAGCACGACATCTCCCGTAGCTGCTGAGAGCAGTACGCCACTACCATTAACGGTTGCACCGGTCAGATCAAGCGTAGTGCCGGCATTTATCTCAGTGGTACCAGCAGCAGCAATCTGCGCACCGTTTCCATTAAGCGCACCACCCGCTTCCAGCAGCACACTGTTACCGTTCACCGTAGCACCGGTCAAATTCAGCAAAGTGCCAGCAGTAACCGCGGTAGCGCCACCGGCAGTGATATCCACCCCGCTGGCATCAACAGCCCCACCACCGGTAAGGGTAAAACCACCCGTGGCTGACACTGGTGACACCGCATTTACCAACACATCACCACCAAAACCAAAGGACATATTGGTATAGCCACCGCCGTTGAAATCGAGTGTCGCAGCTCCGGTAAAGGCGCTGTTGTCGATAATTGCGTCGCCAGCTCCGGAAAGTATCGTCACCAACGGGGTGCTGGTAACGACATTAAAGCCGCCCAGACCACCGAAAGAGAGTTGAGCACCGCTAAGTACGCCAGTGGTCGTCAGCGTACCACCGGGGTTTAGGGCGACCTGCTCTGAATTAGTACTGCCACCCGAGGCGCTCGCACTAACAGGCCCAACGGTGAGGTTGCCGCCAGAATTAACGACAATAGAGGCCAGTACCGGGTTATCCGTCGACTGCGCATCGGCGGTGATACCACCGGATAGGACCACATTATTAAGCGCATCGACAAACACTTCTGCTGTTGCACCGTCACTGTCCAGTCCGACAGCAAGCGCTTGCACCTGGCCGCCCACGGTAACTGAACCAGCGACAGCGTCAATATCCACCAACGCATCGTTGGTACAGCAGAACGGGTCGACAAAAATATCGATATTCGCAGCGATCACGTCTCCGGTGACATTGATGTCCCCAGTAGAACCGAGCGCCTGCAACTCAACCGCTGCAATGCTGGCGTAGCTGGTCATGGTCGCTCGGGCCTCGACCCGGCCAATCACGTTGATATCACCGCCGGTACCACTCACCCCGGTAGTAAACAGCACCTCGGCCTCACCGTAGTCGGCGGAGGCTTCGGCGACCACATTGCCATTGACCGATATACCACCATCCGCCACGTTGAAGTCAATTAACACATCAGCGGTACCCGTTGCTGGCTGTGGACCACCGGTTGCCACAGCCAACACTGGACCATTGACATTGATACTGTTCCGAGCATTCCCGGTCAGATTAATACGTGCGTCATCGCCACCACTGGCGGTAATGTCAACAGCGCCCACGGAGACCGCCCCAGAACCGGCACCGAGATTCACGTTGACTATGGCGTCGTCGAAAGCCGGCCCGACATCGATGTCGATGTTGCCACCGTTGATGTCACCGTTAAATGCGGTAACACCAAGAATCGCTGAGCCATCAGAGCCGCTACCATTGGCGTTGATCTGAACATCACCAAAACTCACGTGTCTGTCGGCAATCAGATTTACCGCACCTACGGAGAATCGCGACTGGGTAGCCACATTGACATCAATCACTCCACCAACAGTAACATCTGCTGACGCCCCGCTGGCAAACAGACCGATCTGTACCGAACCATCCGCACCCACATTACTGCCACCGCTCGCGGTGGCCAGGATGGGTCCAGAGACGGTGATATCCCCAATCGCATCAAGATCAACATTGACACGCCCTAAATCAAAATTACCGACTGCCGTGGCACTGATTTGACCGACTGACAACTGTCCTGGAATCGCGCCGCTACCACCCTGGCCAATTAGAATATCTGCCTGACCCATTCCGCCACTGGCACTCACTGAAAGATCATCCAGTGAGACATTGCCATTTGCGGTGTTTACCGTAATTTTCGCCAGTGCCGTTCCCGCTCCCAGCTCAGTGGCGGATACAGACAGCGGCGCGGTGGCAATTACCCCGGCATTGGCATCGATATCGAGCAGACCACTGGCAAACGAGCCGGCATTCGCGGCCACGCTCAACGCAGCATTGATAGTGCTCAGACCACCACTGGCGCGCACACGGGTATCGGCAAAGGCCGAGCCGCTGGTCGCCGACGCCGTATTAGTCACCAGGGTCGTACTATCAATAGTGACGCTGCCCTGTTCGGAAATAAATTCCACCGTGCTGGTTTTAACACCGGGTCCGGCAACGGTTTCTGTGGCGCTCGCAGTCACTGTTGCACCCGTGACGGTAACATCGCCACTGATCGCACCCAGGTGCTCATGAATATGGGCCAGCGCGGTTACCGCGCCACTACCTCTGGCAGTAGCAGTCACGGCGCCAGAGACATTAACCTGATCATCTGCAGTTAATTCAACGGTGGCGCCAACCGCATTCCCACCTCCGGTTGCATCTGCAATGGCTGAATGGGTAGCGGCCTGAATCAGATTACCACCCAACGCCTCGGCATGGACCAGTGCGGTACCCCCAACCGGGGTGGCAGGTCCACCATCAGAAACCCTGGCAAGCGCGGTGCTACTGTTAAGATTCACATCGCCACTGCCCTCATTGACAATATTGACAGTCGCATCAAACGGGAACGGACCACCGGGACCCTGCGCCCTGACCACAGCAGACGCATCGTTGTTGATCACAACATGACCAGTAGTCTGCCCCCCTCTGAGGTCGACCAGCGCAGCTGCCCCGGTCGACCCGGTCGCAGTAGCAGTGAGCGCCTCATTGACAGTCAGATTACCCAGCGCACGAATAATCAAATTCGCGCCCGGTGTCGCACCGCTCTCAGTCACGCTTATCGGCACATCCAGCACAATGTCACCGCTGGCGAACAGATCCACCCCAGAATTATTGATTCCGGCAGCATCCAGGACGATAGACCCGGCTGCATCAACATCAAGAGTGGAACCATCATTGGAGAGATTTCCTGCCGCCGTCAGCTGCAGATTGTTGACGTTGACCGGGTTACCATCCGTCAGCAGCTGCAAATCCCCACCGGCCGTGAAGGCCACATTCTGAGTGCCAGCACCACCGTTGAATACCAGCCCTGGCAGGGTGGCATCGTAACTGGCGCCCAGGCCTACTGTAACCGCAGTGGTCACCAGACTATTGTCAATGGTAGTGCTGGCCAGATTACTGCCAATACCGACCCGGTCAACGCTGGTGGCAAGATCGAAGACCGCATTACTAACGCCGCCGGGAAAAGGACCGCCCGAGGAGGATGTGTACGAAGGGTTCAGCAGCAGCGTGTTGGCAACCACCAGACCGGCACCGCTGGTCTGTACATCGCCACCAGCGTGAATTTCGACCACCTCAGAGAGTGACCCTCCACCAGAGGTGGTTGCCTCGACCTGGTCGGTAATGGAAATTTCGACAGGACCACCAACGGACCCCAATAGTCCGCCTTCAATATCGACAAAAGCACCGACGTTACTGGTACCGGCATCAGACCCGGAGGCTACCGCCAGAACCGGAGCATTGATAGCGATGGTGCCACCGAGAGCCTCGATATTGACATCAGCCTCCGCTAACTCACCAGCCGTTCCACCATCAGCCAGTTCGGTGGCCACCGCTGTGATCGCGCCATCGACTATCACATTGCCACCACCACTTAGCGGCGGAGCTCCAAAGGGGTCATCCTCAACAGCCCAGAGATCCACTGATGCGGTTGCGTTTTTGAGGGCTTCGGCGGATGCCAGCACCGAACCACCAGCACCAATAACCACATCGCCGCCCGCATGGTAAGAAAGAGAGGAGCTTGGACCAGTGACAAAACCAGCCATCAACTCAACGCGGGCTACCGCATTATTTGCGACATCCCCGGTACCAAGCCCGTAAAGCGACTGTACCGCATCGTTGATAGTGACACTGGCATTGCGTGACTGCACATGGATATGTGCCCCCTGCGCGCCACCACCGAGAACATTCAGGGCTTCCTTACCATCTGCTGCAGCAAATAGCTGACCGGAAACGGTAACAGCATCCTCGGCGACAATATTAATCGCCGCGCCAGCCTTGGAAATGGGTTCAATCGGAAAACCACTGGTGGAAAAACTGGAACCTGTTGCCCTGGCATCGGCAATGACACTAATGCCGCCACTATGGGTTGCACCGCCAGTAAAACTGATCGACCCACTACCGATCGTAGTCAATACCGCTTCCGCTCCGGCCTGAGCTGAGGGGGTAAATGCGAAGCTGGCAGATACTGTAGTCAAAGCGTCAGCGTTGACGGAGATGTTCGCGTTATTGAAGGTGATGGCACCGGAACTGGCAGAGACGTTGACCTGCGCATTGGCAGTGACAAAGCCTGATCCAGAAGAAGCACTGATGGTTGCGCCGACGCCGGCCTCGACCAGACCGTCATTGACAGCTACTGATCCATTTCCGGCAGCCAAACTCACCGTCGCCGAAGCCGATCCAGAGAAAACGCCAACAGAAGTGATTTCAGTGGCCAGCGCTCGGATGTCGCCCGTGTGGCTGATAGCAGCGCCATTGTATTGAACCGATGCCACCAGCGCAGACCCGCCAGACCCCCCACCGGATCCAGAGCGGCTTGCCCGTGCCTCTACCTCTGCATTCACGGTTAACGAACCGCTCTGGGCATTGAAGGTGACACCTGCTCCGACACTACTGCCGCCGCCACTTCCAACGACCTGCACAGACGGACTGGCCCCGACTCCATCAACTGCGATTCCCTGGCCCAAAACGGAAAAGGTGGCCTGTCCGGAACTAGCGGAAACATTTACGTTAGCGTCGATATCAACCGATCCGCCGGCAGAGATTGACAAAACCGCCCCGGTAGAGCCGGATACCGCAATATTGCTGGCAGCGATCGCGACATCGCCACCTGCGGTGACCTGCGTCAGATTATTTCCGGTCCCGGCGCTGATGGACCCGCCAACAGCGGCAAGATCAACGTTGCCGCCGGCGCTGAGGCCGTTGACATTATGGATACTGCCCGTAACGCTGCCGGCGCGGATGGTCAAATTGCCATCGACAACCAGATCGACGCCGTTAAGGTTGACCGTACCGTCTGAATCGGCCACAAACCCCGGTGGCAATGGACCAAACGATCCGGTGCTGGTACTGAAAAACCCTGAACCGGATCCGGCGATAGAACCGATACCAACGAACAGGTCGCCACCCTGAAGGATGCCATTGCCATTCAGATCACCACCGGTAAAAGCGCCGTTAAAACTGATGGAATCGGTCGCCACCAAAGCAACATTGGCACCCGAACTAACGCTTCCACCTTGGAGCAGACTTTCAATAAAAAATTCGCCGATCACCGCATTGCCCGCCGTACTACTCGGCGTCAATCCAGTACCGCCGGAGATGGTCAGGTTAGCCGGATCGATCAACAACTGGCCGTCGTTGCCGACGCGCACGTTGCCTTTCAGCGCGAGGCCCTGGTGACCACTCACCTCAACAAAACCGCCGCGCTCGCCCGGCGCGCCAGAAACGTCGATCTCCGCACCCGCCTGAAAATCGAGATTCTGCTCGGCAACCACCCGCACCACGCCACCCTTGCCAGCACCACCGGTGGCGTCGATACGCGAGCCGCTGGTCAGAGTCACATCATCGGTGGAGCGAACCCGTACATAGCCGCCATCACCGCTGGGACCGGAGACGTCAAGTTCACCAGAGAGCGTAATATCTCCGCCGTCAGCCACCAGATAGATGGCCCCATCCTGCTCCAAAACCCCCTGCGCCTGCACACGACCACTATTATTGACCGCAGCATGGACCAGGTTGGCAGCCACTTTGGCGGTCATGATCACCCGACCACCATCAGCATACAGCTCACCGGCATTGTTGACACCCGCCAGCTGACTGACCGATGCGCCATCAACGGTGAAATTAATCAGACCGTCACCCGCCACATCGAGAGTCATCGCCGAGCCGGCCGCCAACGCCACAGTCCCCAGGCGTGCTTCGACGATGCCGCTGTTTTCGACATAATCACCGGCAAGCACCACGTAGCCGCCCTCACGAGCCGCGATCACCCCGTCATTGACCACCGATGCGCCGTCCGGCGCCACCAGGTTGCGCTGAAAAACGTAGTTTCCAGCCATGAAGTCATCGTTATCAATGTTCAGCGTGGTGGCGAGCAGCCCGGCAACATCGACCGTCGCACCCGAGCCAAAATAGACCCCCGACGGGTTAACCAGAAACACCTGACCGTTGGCACTGAGGCTGCCGAGGATCGAGCTGGGGTCACCACCCACCACCCGGTTGAGCGCTACGGAACTGGTGCCCGGCTGGATAAACTGCACATACTCATTGCTGCCGATGGAAAAGCTATGCCAATCGAGCGCCGCTCGCTGGGAGGTCTGATTGATTAGCGTGGTTGATCCATCAGGGTTACTGATGGTGGCGGCACCTGCAACCACACTACCACCCTGGGGACCCGCCAATGCCAGCCCTGGCACACCGGCAGCAACCAGACCGGCTCTGGCCAGCGGATTGGCCAGCCAGGCGATCGACAGCGGCAGCGGCGCAAAAACAAATGATCTGGTTCTTTCCGCCCACGGTCGCCTTTGCGGTCTGTCTAGATTGGTCCGGTGTTTGCTCATAGGGCGATACTCTTAACCAGATAAAGTGCTAGTGCGGGTCTGTTTTTGGTCACGGTCAATGATCAGAACTGGGTGGAGAGGCTGGCCCAGTAGCGACTGCTGTGGCTACCGTCACTGGCCTTGTGACCATTGGTGGGGAAGGCCATGTTGAGATCAACCTGGAGCCTCTTGAAGGGACTTAGACTGACGCCAAAACCGAGACTGGAGAGCGACTGAGTACGCTCCACCAGCGGTAACCGGTCCTTTCGATAAACCTTGCCAACATCGAAAAACGCGCGGGCCAGCAGATCCTGCCCCAACACATCCTTGAATGGCCTGCGCAGCTCTGCGGTGAGCGAATAACCCTGGTCACCGCGCACCTCTGAGGTGGGAAAGCCCCTGACATCGGCCGGTCCGCCGATGCCAAACTTCTCACTTTCCGGCAGTGCATCGACCGCCAACACTCCGGCAGCGCGCAGAAACAGACTTGAATCCCAGTAAAAGGAGCGCAGGTGGTTGGCATCAATCCGCAACTTGCCTCGTAACCGGTTTCGATCACCGCCGCTGGCGGGTGCTCCGGCATCATCGACAGCAAACGGGTCGTTACGGCGTTTACGGAAATTGGTCCAGAAAACTGCTGCAACATTGGAAATCGAGCGGTCAGCGTGGACCTGGCTCATCACCACCGAGAGGTCGAGCAGGTTGATGGTATCTTCACGATCGAATGCGTGGGGCTGGGTCAGACTTGCTTCATCTTCGGAATTGGCGTCCTTATGCAGCAGGCCGACTCCCAGAAGAATGTTGCGATCCCGCGAGCGAACCAGCGGGTGAGATAGTTGAATCCGCGCACTGCGGGTCACCCCTTCCAGTTGCCCGCCGCTGAAGGCTGCCTTGATGGCGCTGTCCAGCGCTACTTCAAACTCTGCTTCGGAATAGCTGAACGCCAGCCGAGTGCCCGCTTTGGTGACCGGCAGGCTGTAATTAAACGCGTAGTAGTTGAGCAGGTCGGCCTGGGTGTGCATGAAGTCAAACGAGAGTCGGTCACCAATACCGAGAGGGTTGTTGAGACTGACGCCCCCTTCCAGTCGCCACTCGCCAACATCTTCGCGGCCATAATTGTTGCTGCTCAGATAGCCGTCATAGATCTTCTCGCCGGCGTCAATTTCAACCACCGAGGTGCCGTAAGCGGTTCCCGGTTTGATCACCGAGCGGGCACTCAGCCCCGGTATATCATTGAGCAGAAGCATCTCCCGCTCCATCGCCTCCAGCGACAGCACCTCACCATCTTCGAGCTGATCGAGCTGTTCGCGGATAAAAGTCTCGGAGAAGTGGTTGGTCTGGGTAACCTGCACCGATTCCAGAACACCCTCGGTAACCTCAAGGCGGATTTCGCCGTCGCTGATTTTCTGTGGCGGCACCGTTACGGTTGCCAGCCGATAGCCTTTGTCGCGATAGGCAGCCCCCAACCGGTCAGCCAATTCATAAATTTCAGCAAGGGTTAGTGCTTTACCCTCAGCTGCACCCAGAAGCTGGGCAATCTCGTCCTCTGTGAGTTTGGTATTGCCCTCGACAATAAAACGGCTAACGGTGATTTTTCTGCCGTTTGTGGGCCTGGCGCTCTCTTTGACCGGCGTCGGCGCGACAATATCTTCAGCCGCAGGTGGCGGGGCGGTGATCCCCTGCTGCCCCGGCAGGGTGCGCTCAATGGTGCCGGCTGATGAAGGCAAAGCGGGCGCCGCCTGCAGTTCCGTTACCGCTAGCAGGGCAACGACCAGGGTTACCAGCGCGCCGACAGACATTTTTAAAGAATACATCCTTCCCGACCCTTGATAGTTTTTGGCCCCGTCGACCACTGTTTTTTTTACTTCTACACAGGGAGCTCATCATTAGCGGCGGCTTCCGTTGAGCAACTTTCTCCGCCAACGCTCTGGTGAGCACGTATACCCCGCGCCATACTCATTTAGCTATTTTTTGGGGCTAAAAATAACACAACAGTAGATAGGGTACGAATAGCCGGAATCGATAATAGCCAGGGTTAAATAAATTCTGCCGTCGGAATTTCTCAACAAACCTTGCTTTACGGAATTAGCCGATGAACTTGAAGAGCGGGTACGGGCTTGCCGGTCAGTTCTATAATCAAGCGGTAAAGGTATCCCACATGTCAGACTGAATGATCTAAAAGACCCCATTTTAAAAGCCAAACCAGGATTGCGGGAGCGGAAATTGAGAATTGCGATCAGCGGCTGTGCCGGTATCGGCAAAAGCACCCTCGCCCGGGCGCTGGCTGACCGACTCGATATCAGCCACGTGGACGAGCATTACAGCGCGCTCTTCTCACCGCCGGGAACCTTCAACAGTGAAGCGATTAAATTGATACCGCTTTTTAATCGCGTGCTGGCAGAGAAAAACCAGCTAATGCAGCAGACCGGAACTTTTGTGGTCGACCGTACCGCGCTCGACCTGCTCAATCTCTGGATGGCCAGGGGGCTGACCAGCTATCCGCAGGCCACCGCCGACTTCAGCAAACTCTGCCAGGCGGAAGCTGCAACCTATGACCTGGTCATTTTTCCACCCTGGGGGACTCTTCCTCACCGCCCCCACGATGCCACCGATGGCAGAATCCGGGTTAGCGACCCGTGGATACAGCTACGCAACCATGCCGCAATCCTTGGCCTGACGCGGATGTGGGTCGATGAGAAAAAAATCATGTGTCTACCGACCGACCAGCTAACTCTGGAACAACGGTTGTCGTTCATCCTCGCGGTCATTGACCCTTCAGGGTAGTCGGAACGGCACGAGGATTAAGCAGCTAATCCGCAGCCCGTTTCGGGCCGGCGCCAACCAACACCGAAGCAAGACAGCCAGCAAGAACCAGTAGCCCACCCAGAGCCTGGGTGAATTGCAATTGCTCGCCGAGAAACAGCACCGACATCACCACCGCGATCACCGGAACGGTATTCATATAGAGCATTGCATCTGCCGGACCAACGACCTTGATGGCGTAGTTCCATGCCAGCATCGCCAGCACACCGGGGAAAATGGTGATGTAGGCGAGCCCCAGAAACGCCTGGGTATTCCAGCTGGCCGGGTTTGACTGCCCTTCCCACCCCGCCAACGGCATAGCAATCAACGCCGCCCAGATAGTAATCAGTGTGGTCACCTCCAGCACTGATCGCTGACTCATCACCCTGCGTCCGGCAATCGAATAGGCGGCAAAACTCACCGTCGCCAGCATGATCAACAGATCACCATCACTGAACGAAAGGGTCGCCATCGTCCGCCAACTACCCTCGGTGACGATCACCAGTATGCCAAGAAAGGAGACCACCGCAGCCGCCAGCTGCACCCGCCCTACCGGTGCCCTCAGTACCAGTGCCGCCATTAACAGGGTGACCAGTGGTGCCGTGGCATGGATCAAACTGGTGTTGATGACGCTGGTCATGCGTACACCAAAGTAGAGCAGCCCCTGATAACCGACGACACCGGTAATCGCCATAAACAGACCAATGCCCCATGGCCGCCACTGTAGCCGTTGTTGCGGTTCCACCCATTTCAGCAGCAGCCAGAACAGCAGTGCGGAGGCCAGACAACGTCCGGCCACCACATGCCAGCCGCCCATAGACTCGGCAAGCATTCTCGCCACCACCATGTTGCCGGCCCAGAACAGGCAGGCGGCAGAAAGCGCCAGATGGGCAAACAGGCGCGGCGCTCTATTGATCAATCCTGTTATTCTCCAGAGTTCTTGCTGATTATGATCACCCCTGGCCTCCGTGCCGACAGCAGAGTTAAGCAGTTCAACGGCAGCTATAATCTGCCAGCGGCGCTCGCACCGAGCCGCCACTGGTATTAAACAATTCATGATTGCGGGGAGAGAATGGTCAGAATAGCACCTCTGTTGTTGATAGTACTCAGCCTGGTAACAACTGGTTGCTCAGATTCGACCAACCAGACCACCCATTCGGTTGATTCAGCAGCTACTGTCGCAGTTGGTCAGAGCTACGAATGGAAGATGGTCACCACCTGGCCACAGAATTTTCCCGGCCTGGGCACCAGCGCCAATGAGCTGGCGGAGTCGATCGAGAAAATGAGCGGCGGTCGGCTGAAAATCAAGGTTTATGGCGCTGGCGAACTGGTTGGCGCTTTTGAGTCTTTCGATGCGGTTTCCCGCGGCACCGCCGAAATGGGCCACAGCGGCGCCTACTACTGGAAAGGCAAAATGCCGGCGGCGCAGTTTTTCTCCTCGGTGCCGTTTGGACTTACCGCCCAGGAGATGAATGGCTGGCTCTATTTTGGTGGCGGGCTGGAACTCTGGCGGGAGCTTTACCACCCGTTTGGTGTGATCCCTTTTCCGGCCGGCAACACCGGCACCCAGATGGGCGGCTGGTTTAACCGCGAAATCAACAGCCTTGATGACCTCAAAGGGCTAAAAATCCGCATGCCCGGCATGGGCGGTGAAGTACTGACCCGTGCCGGCGCGACTACCGTTAACCTCCCTGGAGGGGAAATTTTTACCGCCCTGCAATCCGGCGCTATTGATGCGACCGAATGGGTCGGTCCCTACAACGACCTGGCTTTCGGACTGCATAAAGCGGCGGATTTTTATTACTACCCAGGCTGGCACGAGCCGGGGTCGACCATTGAACTGCTGGTCAATGAACGAGCCTATAACAGTCTGCCGGCCGAGCTGCAGGAGATCATCTCCCAGGCCGCCACACGAGCCAATCTGCGGATGCTGTCGGAATTCACCGCCCGTAATAACCAGGCACTGCAGACGTTGATCAATGAACATCAGGTTGCCTTGCGGGCCTTCCCCGACTCGGTATTGTCGGCACTGCAAACCCACTCGCAGGCGGTATTCGCTGATCTAACCCACAACGATCCAGCAGCAGCAAAAATCTACGCCTCGTTTGATCAGTACCGGCGTCAGGTGATGGCATGGCACGAAATTTCAGAACTGGCAATTCTCAATAGCCGCGAACAGACTGGCGCTGTTCAGCAATGACCATGCAAGCTGGTATCAGACTGATTGTATCCACCCTGCTTATGCCACTGGCGTTGGTAGCCGCCCTGGGCGTTGCGGGGAGCGCAGCTGCAGCGGAGTACAACTGGAAATTTGCCACCGTGGTACCGGCCAATTTCCCGGTATTTGGCACCGCGGCCAATCGCCTCGCCAGAGCGATAGAAACCATGAGTGGCGGGCGCATAGCAGTAAAAGTTTATGGCGCCGGCGAACTGGTCAGCGCATTTGAAGTGTTTGATGCAGTCTCCCGCGGCACCGTAGAGATGGGTCAGGGCGCCCCCTATTTCTGGAAGGGCAAGATCCCCGCCGCGCAACTGCTGGCCACCGTGCCGTTTGGCATGACCAGCGAGGAACTCAACGCCTGGCTGCTATATGGAGGTGGCATGGAGTTGTGGCGCGAAGCCTACGCACCATTCGGCATTGTGCCGGTGGTAGCGGGCAACACCGGGCCGCAGATGGGCGGCTGGTTTAACAAACCGATCGAATCGATTGAGGATTTACAGGGGCTGAAAATTCGCATGCCGGGCCTTGGCGGAGAAGTCTACAGCCGCGCCGGCGCCACCACTATCAACCTGCCGGGTGCGGAAATTTTCCCGGCGTTGCAGTCGGGGACGATTGATGCCACCGACTGGATCGCCCCGTTTAACGACCTCGCCTTTGGCATTCACAAAGCGGCGCGTTATTACTACTGGCCCGGCTGGCACGAGCCGGGCGGTAATATTGAGGTAATGTTCAACCAGAAAGCGCTGCAGCAACTGCCTGACGACCTGCGCGAAATTGTCCTCGCGGCGGTAGAGGCATCGGGTTTGGAGGTGCTGGCCGATTTCACCGCCAACAACCACCGCGCGTTGCAGACCCTGAAACAGGAGGGTGTGGAACTGCGCCGATTTCCTGCGGCGGTGCTCGACGAATTTCGGCGCCTCACGGCAGAAGTGGTCGCGGAGCTGGTCGCCAGCGACCCGTTGGCAGCAAAAATTCATGCCTCACAGCAGGAATTCATCCAGCGGGCGGAACCGTGGCAACGGATATCCACACAGAATTTCATGAACAGCAGGACGACCGCCAAAGATTGACCAACACACTTGAGAGCGCTGATCAACAGCGGTAGGCTAGCCGGGCCTGATCGACTTCATCTTCCAGTGCCGCCAGCAGCGCTTTGGTGGAACGCAGCTCGGCAAAACCGGCCGGTTGCAGCAACTCTCCGGTCAATCGCAGACCATCATCCAGCAACTGCTGCAGACGCCGCCGCTGGCTGACAGTAAAGCGCCAGCGACCAGTAAACTGCTCCGCTGCGGCGGTGAGTTGTTGTGTCACAGGGGCAAACTGGTTTGCGGCTACCAGCAGCCGCTCAGATTCAGCCATTAGCTGTTCCAGCGGCGATAGAAGCGTGGCCATCAGTTGCGCCACATCCGCCTCATTCAATCGACTTGCCGACTGCTCCCGGTTATCGGAAATCACCTTGAGCAGATGGATCTGCTCACCGCTACCAAAACGGCAGGCAGTCGGGTAGAAACCACTTGCCTCCATCTCCACCACTGCCTGCTGCGGATAAGTCTCTACCGCAGTCGGTACAGTTTCCATTTCCAGCCGGCGCACTGCTGGTTGCAGCATTGAAATCTCCGCCACCTGTGGCGGATACCAGCTGCGGCCGGAGGCCTGATCGGTAATTTTGCTGGCAAGCACCAGCGTGCCAATCGGCAGGCTCCGATGACCGGCAATGCCTGGGTTTATCCAGGTGTGGGGTCCGGAAGAGAAGTCGCTAC
>OBIY01000403.1_pt1 | contig 17219 bp, 13 predicted proteins | sample 1519841 | NCBI WGS metagenome assembly OBIY01 (sample SAMN03019774, study PRJEB22545) | beach sand metagenome | biome: beach; feature: sea beach; material: beach sand | place: USA: Municipal Pensacola Beach, FL | collected 2010-07-30 | depth 30-40 cm m
AAGTTGACGGGGCTGGGGCATAGGGCATCAGCCGAGCCCCCGACATCCGTCAACACCACCGGTACACCCGCTGCCTGAGCTTCCAAAGCGGTCAAAGGGTGCCCTTCACGGTCAGACGACAGTGTGAAAATATCCAATGCCTGAAGAATATCCGGGACATCCGCCCGCGAACCTAAAAACCTGACGTGCTCCATCAAATCTTTTTCTGCCGCCGCAGCCTCCAGCTTAGGGCGCTCAGGCCCATCACCCACAATGAGACACAGAGCATTTGAACCACGCTGTTTCATGATTTCCACACTCTCGAGAAAACGCATATGATTTTTTTGGGGTACCAGGCGACCCACCATACCAATCAGCAAACGATCTGGCTCAATACCCAGCTCCTCCCTCACCTGTGCGGATTGCCCAGTTGCATAATTGTCTACGTCGATCCCGTTGTAAATAACTTCGATCAACCCACTGGGGATGCCGACCTGCTCATGGTAGAACCGGCCGGAGTCATTGGATACCGTAATCATTTTGGCGGTTGACCGAGCTAAATAACGGTCGATCATTTTGTGGTGCCAGGACTTCCATTCATCCCGGTTGTGCTCTGTAACAACCACAGGCACACGTCCACGCAGCGCAGCGCGCATCCAGGTATTGGCTGTCCACAGGTGAGTATTTATCACAGCCGGTTGTATGTCCGCGACCAGTTGCTGGATACGTTTGAGGAGACCATAGTCAAAGCCGGGTTTCTTATTCAGCAGATGCAAGGGCACCCTGTCTGACAAGAGATTCGCCTGCTCTCCTTTGAACATTAAACAAACAACATGGGGTTCCCAAGCGGTTCGATCAAAACGATTTGCGAGCTCGATGACAAGCCGTTCGGCCCCTCCCATGGTTAAACTGCCAATTGCAAACAATACCTTTTTCTTAGCCACCATAGCTTTCCCTTTGTGAACGTGTATCAAGTTTGGTGAATTATGCCGTATCGTTTATAGCGGAACTTGGCATCGTTTGGCATATTAATTATGTGTTTATTGACCTTGTGATGAAGTTATATTTATTCCTGTATCTTTAGGACGTTTTCATTCGCGTATCAATTGACGGATTGATGTTATTAGTCTTCAATAGATATTTTTAGGTTCATTAATAATAAATTTAAAAAAAGGGGCCGATAATCGGTGAATTTTCGCGATAACAAGCTCATCAAAACGCTGGTTTTTACAGCGATATGTGCCGCCAACCTGTTTGCAGCGCTGGCTCATGCCGCCAACAAAAAACCAGAAGAACCTTATATTTTCGGCGTTTTGCCCGCGCTGAGTACAAACCAGTTGATCAAATCTTTTGCACCTGTCGCGAATTTGCTGTCTATTTCACTTGGTCGTCCTGTCAGAATTGAAACCGCACCTGACTTTAAGACGTTTTTGTCGCGCATCATTGATGAAAAACGCTATGACATTATTCTGCCTCCGCCTCATTTCTACCTTCTCACGCACACAAAAGCCAACTATGAAGCGATCGCCCGCGCTGACACGGAACATATGCAGGCTGTCATCGTCGTGAACCAAAACAGTCCGCTTCAGTCCATGGAGGATTTACGGGGGAAAAAGTTAAGTATTATCGATTCATTCGCACTCGTCGCTCTGCTGGTGAAGCAGCAACTTTCTCAAATACCATTACACCCAGGCAAAGATATCGAGCTGATCGAAACACCCACTCACGATGCCGCTCTCTTTGCAATTACGAACCATACAGCTGATGCTGCAGCAGTAATCAAGGTTATCTACGAACGCAGCACGGTAAACTTTCTCCAAAATACACGGATTATCGCAAAATCGGACCCTGTTCAAACATCTCCCATCGCCGTTGCCCCCTGGATACCGAGTGATGAACGGGAGCGTATCCAAAAAACACTCGTCTCTCCTAAAAATAATTATATTTTCAAGCATTTAAAATGGTCTGGAATGCTGCAAGCCAGTACAGAGGACTACCGAAGCCTGGAGTGGGCTTTACCGCTTCTGGAAAATGAGAGATGACACTGTGAGATTGCCTGTTTTTAGATCCATTCGTTCTCGCCTAATCGCATACTTATTTATTATTGAAGCAGGTATGGCAGCCACGCTGACATGGAATAACTATCACAACACCTACCTGATCGAAACCGAGCATTTACAGCAAACAGCCCAAAGTTTGATCGGCAGCTTCAGTCGCTCAGCAGTGCCACTGATCGCACAGATTGACTATGCCTCTCTGGAAGAAAGTATTTATTCAACACTTGATCACCCTGAGCTACTGCATATCGGTATCCTAAGTTCAACTGGACAACCTCTGATTGCGCTCAGCAACCGTGTCACGCTCGCTCAACATAATGACATGTTTGCACAAACCCTGTCTGCAGCAGAAATTGATGCGGTGACACAACAGACAACTCAAGACGTCAATAAATACCGGCTAGGGGTTTTCACAGATCAGACGTTTGAAATAGCTAACCCAATATCCTTGGGTGGAATCAACTACGGCACAGTCCACATGACGTTTTCGTTAAGCGAAATGTCAACCCACCTCCAGGCTTCATTTGCGCAGAGCCTCCTTGCCGCCCTCATCGGCATCGCACTCACCCTTGTCGTCACCATTGTGGTCACTTTTAAAATTACGGAAAACCTGCATGGCCTTGCCAAAGCCGCCTCAAGTATCGGCAAAGGCAACTTTGATGTTGATTTCCCCCCTGACCATTTCGATGATGTCGGTGTTGTTACAAACGCATTCAAAAAAATGGTTCATGACATCCGTCAGTCAACCGACAAACTCCAAGCGAGTGAGAAAAGTCTGGAAACCACATTGCAGTCGATTGGCGACGGTATGATTGCCACCGACGCAACCGGCCGTATCACGCGGATGAATCGCACAGCAGAAATACTGACCGGATTCGCAATTGAAGAAGCCTTGGACCGACCGATCGAGCAAGTCTTTCACATTATCAATACACAAACGCGGAAAAAAGTAGCAAACCCTGCCAGAGAAGTACTTAGAACAGGAAAAATCATTGGTTTAGCCAATCACACTTCTCTCATACGAAAAGACGGTGAGGAACGGCATATCGCCGACAGCGGCGCCCCCATCATTGACGAAGCGGGCAACACTTCAGGGGTCATTCTTGTATTCAGTGACGTAACTGAAAAATATCAGCAGGTTGCACAACTCCGAGAAAGCGAAGCGCAATACCGCAACATTTTCAGTTCCAGCGGCGATGGAATCATCATTCTGGGGCTTGACGGAACAATCCTCGGCATCAACCCGAAAGGACTTGCGTTACTGGAATGTTCTGCAGAAGAACTGCTCCATAAAAAATTATTTGATATTCAGAGCCCTATCTTATCCAGCGAATCCCATTTTTGGTCGACGACGAAAAAAATAGAGCGCCAGCAAATCAGCCGAACAGAAGGCACAATAATAAAAAAATCCGGTGAAACCATGCATTATGAAGCGCGCGGGACCAAATTTGTCTACGAAAGTCAACCAGCTTACCTTGTTTTGTTTTCTGATATTACAACCCGCAAACAAAGCGAAATAGAATTAAAACTTTTATCCACAGTCTTTGCCAATACACATGACGGCATCATCATCACAGATGCAGAAACCCGCATTATTGCTGTCAATGCTTCTTTCTCAAAAATTACTGGCTATCACCGAAACGAAGTCATCAACCAGAAAACCAGTCTTTTCAGGTCAGGCATCCAGGATCAAAGTTTTTACGAAAAAATGTGGGCGCAGCTGAATACCTCGCGTGTCTGGCAAGGTGAGATGTGGAACAAACATAAAGATGGCCGCATTTATCCTGTTTGGCAAACAATCAACCCCATTTATTCAGATAATCAGGTCACGAATTACATCAGCGTCTTCTCAGATATTTCTGATCTTAAAAAAGCAGAAAAAGAACTGGAATACCTTGCGCATTATGATGCGCTTACAGGTCTACCAAACCGTGTACTTTTACGATCACGACTCGCTCATGCCCTGGAACAGGCCCACCGCCATGGACACAAAGTCGCATTGCTTTTCCTAGACCTGGACCGTTTCAAAAACGTCAACGACAGCCTGGGACACCCGGTCGGTGACCAATTACTCAAGGCGATTGCCGATCGGCTGTCCAAGAGAATCCGTGAGGGCGACACACTGTGCCGTCTGGGCGGTGATGAGTTTATTGTTGTCCTGGACTATATACAAAAACCTTCTGATGCCGCCCATGCTGCCCAAGACCTCATCGAAACACTTGCGACACCTTTCAGCATTGCAGAAACGCACGAAATTTTTATTGGCGCCAGTGTTGGCATTGCCATTTATCCGGATGACAGCCGAACAAGTATCGAGTTGGAAAAAAATGCGGATGCGGCCATGTATAAGGCCAAGGAGTCGGGACGCAATACGTTCCATTTTTACACATACGAGCTGTCGGTTTCTGCTGATCAGCGCCTGACACTGGAAAACAGCTTACGTAAGGCCATCGAGAATGAAGAAATTAAGGTTGTTTTCCAGCCTCAAGTTGATGTCAACGGGCAATTGGTTGGCGTTGAAGCACTCGCCCGCTGGAAAGATGCTGATCAACAGGAAATCCCACCCATCACATTTATACCCATCGCCGAGGATACAGGGCTCATCATTCCACTGGGGCAGTATGTCCTCGAGACGGCTTGCCGACTGATGGAACCGCTCTTCAACAAAAGTGATTCGTCCTTGAAACTGGCGGTCAACCTCTCTGCAAAACAGTTCATGCAAACCAATCTCACCGAACATATAGAGCAAACCTTGGCGCGTACCTCGTTCAACCCTGAACAGCTTGAAATCGAAATTACCGAATCCGCACTGATGGAGACAGGCCGCGATGCCATTGTCATCATTAATAGCCTGCGGCGCCTGGGTGTCTCCATCGCCATCGACGACTTCGGTACCGGTTATTCATCTCTGTCGTACCTCAAGCACTATGCCATTGACAAGTTAAAGATTGACCGCAGTTTTGTAAAAGACCTCCCCCAAAATATTGGTGATAGGGAAATCACCTCGACCATCATTTCCATGGGCCGCAACATGGAGCTATCCGTGCTTGCCGAAGGCGTGGAAACGAAAGCGCAATTTGAATTACTCAAAGCCCAAGGCTGTCACTATTTCCAAGGCTATTACTTCGGAAAACCACAACCCCCCCATACGCTCAACCGCCTCCTGACTGTTTGACGCCTTTTGGTCTTCCTACTGCCTTTCAACAAGATCAGACTCTTCAGAAGCTTTAGTGAAAAATCAACCATTTATCGATACAATGAGTACGCTCATCTGCTTTTTGATCGACCCAACTTTATATCACAGTAGATTCTCCGTCAGCTGAGGCTGACTTGACCTAACCATTAACCCTACCCATCAAAGGATAAAAACAATGACCCTCAAAATAAAACATATGGTGCCATTCATTGCTTTGTGCACATGGGGTATCTCCTCTGCCAGCGCAGAAACAAGTAATGCCTACTATCACGACATTGCTGGCGGTTACTTAAAAACTATTCAGGGAAAATGCTGGCGTACAATCCACTGGACACCGGATACCGCTGTTCCTGCTTGCGAAGGTGACGCGGATGGCGACGGTGTTATTAACCAAAAAGATCAATGCCCAGATACACCTGAAGGTTCAGACGTGGACGCAGCCGGCTGTGTGATCGAAACAGATCAAGACAATGATGGTATCTTGGATAAAAATGATAAGTGCCCAGGCACACCCGCAGGTACCGCTGTCGATGGTGAAGGTTGCGCTCTGATTGGTGATGCTGATAATGATGGTGTCAAAGATAATCTGGATCAATGCGCAAATACTGAACAGGGGATAAGTGTTGATAGCCGAGGCTGCCCGAAAGACAGCGACAATGACGGCGTCTACGATTCGCGCGATGCCTGCCCGAATACTCCAAAAGGTATGGTGACTAACCTGCGCGGATGTGAGTTGAAGGCCAGTCTTGACCTCTCAAATATCCAATTCAGAACTGGAACCGCTGCGCTCAGCGCTAGCAGCCAAACCGAGCTAGACATCATTGCCAATACCTTGGTCAGCAATAGCCATTTGAAATTTGAAGTGGCCGGTCATACCGACAGCACCGGTAGTCTCAGCCGGAACATTGCACTTTCGCAACGCCGCGCTGAAGCGGTGAGAAGTTACCTTGTCAAGAAAGGTGTTGCTGCTGACCGGCTCACGGCTAAAGGCTATGGCCCTACAAAACCCATTGCCAACAATGCAATAGCAAGTGGTCGGGCTAAAAACCGTCGGGTTGAATTGGTCTTGAAGCGATAAAACAGACCCAAACAAAAAAGGCGGCTTTCAGCCGCCTTTTTTATGACAGACAAAATTTATTCCGTGTGTGCCGAAAGAAACAACACAACTTCCTCCATCATTGAGTCAAACTCAGGGTTCCAGGTTAAGCGCCGCAGTACACCGCGACGTTGGTTATCTTTCGTATTTTCACCATAAAAATACGGCACTTTCCCCTGCTCCAGACAGGTTGCATATTGATCCGGTTCTCCAGAAAAATAATGCAAGCAATTAATATACTGCCCTTTCTCACCATAGTGACCATTCTGAGGGTGCACCGGGATGGATACATGAGACTGACTCAGAACGCTCACCGGCGCTACCTCTGAGCTTGAAGCCATCAACTGAGGCTCAGCATGACCCTGATATAAACGCAATATGCTCTGGCCATTCGTCCGGTATTTAAAAAACGTCTCCGTTGCATGCGCATCAATAGTGGTATCTTCAACAGCCGCGGCCATGTAAACGGGAACAGGCACAAGAGTGTCTTCCTGTAAGGCCCCCAAACGTTGGGTCAAGGTATAAATCTGGGCACCGGCATTCATGGTCAGTGACTCGTACTTGACCAAATCATCATCATTCAGAACCTGCACCCATTGAAGCCTTGGGATAAGCGTGCCAAGCTGATTCAACCAGGGGCTCATAAAAGCAAAACGGGTATTAATTCGAATAGCGGGCGAAAAAAGAACAAGTGCATCCACCTCTGGCGCTTCCTCTGGCCGACTTAAGACATAATTTAATGCCAGAGCACCACCAGTGGAAAAGCCAGCAACCGTCAACTGGTCAACATCCTGTGCGAAACGACGGATACCAAACGCCGTGGCTTCAACCCATTCGTCCACATGGACCTCCAGCAAATCACCCGGAACGGTGCCATGGCCTGGCAACAGCAATGAGCGAACCCAGTAGCAGTGTTCTAATAGAAACTTGCCCACGTCGCGCATCAGAAAAGGGCTATCGCTCAAACCATGGATCAATAAAACGCCTTTTTTAGTGCCCTCGCCTGTGCAATCGGCATCCGGCTCCCAATCAAATGGCGAAACAGCGTCAAGTACACTCAGGCCCGCGCCCGTTTGCACATCTGCGCGCGGATTATGCTGTTGAATCATTGCCCGCATCTGGCTTATGTAATCGGAAAAAGAAGCGGTTTGATAGTCGATTTTTTTATATTCATTAACTGGCTCATGCCATGACGATAATTCCGCAGCACACCCTCCCATCAGAAGACTGCCTACCATCAATACCCAAACGCCTGCTCGTTGTTTATTCATACGATAGAAATACCCGCCGGACTCTTATGCATTTAAAATGATTACTGTAACATGGCGCATAGTTTTGTTCGTAACCATCCCCGTTAAAATACTGAGTGAGTGTAATGAGGCGACGCAAAAAGACCAGTGCTTCCAGCGTGCAGGTTTTACTGATCATGACCTGCATCGTTGTCATCATTGCCGGCATTAAAACCGCCGCTGAAATTGTCAGTCCTTTTATCCTCTCCGTGTTTATTGCCATCATCAGTTCCCCCCCGTTATTTTGGATGGAAAAGCATAAAGTGCCCAAAGTACTGGCGATGCTAATCATTATTGCGGGGATCGTTATTTTTAGTACTGCGATCTTCTCTCTTGTAGGCAGTTCGGTGGAGTCCTTTACCCGCAACATCCCACAATATTCGAATCAATTACAATCACAGCTTTCAGGCCTGATCAGCTGGTTAGGGACCCACGGGGTGACCATCAGCTCAGACCTCTTTCAGGAATATTTCAACCCGTCCTCCGCGCTGACGCTGGTGGCAAATACCTTGAGCGGTTTCGGTATTGTGCTCACCAACGGCTTCCTTATTCTACTCACGGTGATCTTCATTCTTTTTGAAGCCTCCAGCTTCCCGAACAAATTACGGGCCTTGAGTGACCGCCCGGAAGCCAGCCTGAGGCACTACCGCCGGATCACTCAAACGGTTGAACACTATATTGCACTTAAAACAGTTGTGAGCCTCGGTACAGGTACCATTCTAGCGCTTTGGCTGTATATTCTGGGCGTGGATTTCCCATTACTCTGGGGACTTTTGGCTTTTTTACTTAATTTTGTCCCTAATATCGGCTCATTTATTGCCGCAGTTCCCCCCACGCTCCTGGCACTGGTCCAGTTGGGGCCTACTTACAGCTTATTGACAGCAGCCGGTTATGTCGTCGTCAATACCGTCATTGGTAATATGATCGAGCCGCGCTTTATGGGAAAAGGCCTTGGGCTATCCACATTAGTGGTGTTCCTCTCACTCGTGTTCTGGGGCTGGGTACTTGGACCGGTGGGCATGTTACTGTCGGTCCCGCTGACCATGACAATTAAAATTATCCTGGAGGTCCGGGAAAATACGCGCTGGATCGCCATTCTCCTGGGCCCGGAAATCCCGACCCAGACAAAACGCATAATAGCGGGCAAACCCACTCCTCCCATACCCGACACCCCTGCGCTCCCAAATGACTCAGAAAAAAGAAGTCATGCAAATTCATCGTGAGATTTTAGATTTCTGGTTTGGTGACATCGTTAACGGGGATGTCACCTCAGACCGCAATGAACTGTGGTGGAGCGGTAAACCGGATATTGACACAACCATTAAAACACGCTTTGAAAAAGCACTCCTGAAAGCGCATTTAAAAGATTTTTCATCGTGGAAAGCGCCGGCCGAACATTACCTGGCATTCATTATTTTATTCGATCAATTTCCACTGAATATCTACCGAAAAACCCCAAAAGCGTATGATTTTGCAGACCATGCACTCGCGCTTTGCCTGACAGGGCTTGACCTGGGGCTTGATCAAGCACTTGCCCCCATACAACGCGTGTTTTTTTATTTACCGCTGGAGCATTCCGAAAGCCTTGATCACCAAAACCAAAGCGTCGCACTCTTCAATCAACTGGTCGAAACAACCTCAGGGGCTTTAAAAGAAAAGATGCAGGGGTTCCAAAAGTTCGCAGTTGAGCACCGGAATATCGTAGCCGAGTTCGGACGTTTCCCCCACCGCAATGCTGTGCTCGGGCGCACCCCAACGTCTACTGAAGTCGCCTATCTGGAAAATGGCGGCAAGCGCTTCGGTCAGTAAGTAGACGCTTAAGCTGACGAAAGCGTTAAGTATTGTTGATGTAACCTCTCGACTTGCGCTTTTAATTCACCGATTTCACCCGTGTTTTGAATCACATCATCGGCAGCTGCCAGACGCTCTTCCCGGCTGGCTTGACTGGCGAGAATCTGGTCCGCCTGGGTTTCACTCCCCCCATCGCGCATTAATAAACGCGTGACTTGTGTTTCACGCGGCACATCAACCACTAACACTCTGTCTACATCGTGTTGTTGCCCCGTTTCCACTAATAAAGGAACAACGCGAATGCAGTAGGGAGCACCTTCAGACGCAAGGCGAGCGATCCACCTAGCCATATATTCACGAATAGCAGGGTGTAAAATTGCTTCCAGCTGTTTGCGCGCTTGCTCATCAGCGAACACACGGTCACGCAGCACTTTACGATTCAGTTCCCCCTTATCATCCAACACATCAGGACCAAAGGCATCCGCAATTTCTGACAAGGCAGGCTGGCCAGGCTCAACAACCTTGCGTGCCGCGACATCGGCATCCACCACACCGGCACCCATTTCTGCAAATAAATCCGAAACTGTTGTCTTCCCACTGGCAATTCCACCCGTCAACCCGACTGTGTACATAATCAACCACCCGAACTTCTGTTAATGTTTGTTAGTAATGCAAAATTTGCAGATATTTTTGACTGATGTCCGGTCCCCAGACTAGTGCAACCCACCCCCCCATGGCAAGATAAGGACCAAAAGGTATGGGGGTTTCCCGGGAATGGCGACGGAATACGACTAACGACAATCCAACAATCGCCCCCGACAGGGACGAAAACAAAATCACCATGGGCAGGTATTCCACGCCGACCCAGGCGCCAATTAATGCCAGTAATTTGAAGTCACCAAAACCCATGCCTTCCTTACCGGTCAACGCTTTAAACACCTGGTAAACGGACCATAAGATCAAATAGCCGCCAGCGGCACCGACAACAGCACTTTCCAGTGACGTAAAGACTCCCACCACATTCAGTAGCAGTCCCAGCCACAACCAGGGCAGCAGAATACTATCCGGCAAGAGCATGTATTTTAAATCAATCAAACATGCGGGAATTAATGCCCAGGTCAGTAGCAGAGCCGCAACAGTCTGTAGAGAAAACCCAAAACGCCAGGCAACCACTACAGATATCACAGCCGTTATCACCTCCACTAAGGGATAAAGCACTGAAATTTTTTGCTGACACCCCCGGCACCGACCGCGCAGAAAGAGATAGCTGAGCACGGGTATGTTTTCCCACCACGAGATCATATGTCCGCAGTGCCCACAGCGAGAGCGGGGCCACATAAGGTTAAAAGGTTCCGCCCGTGCTGGCGGATCAGTCTCCCCTGCCTGCCCCAAATAGTCTTGGCATTCCTGCCGCCAGCGTCGCTCCATCATCACCGGTAAGCGGTAGGCAACAACATTCAAAAAGCTGCCTACCAGGAGCCCGACGACAAAAATGACACTTAAAAAAAGCGCACTGTTTTCTTGAAGTAACTGCAAACCGTCCATTTATTTGAATACCGAGCCAGACTAATCCGTGTGCAACGTTAACAGGCAGGTCGCTAGAATGCATCACCCATTTTGAAAATGGGCAGGTACATGGCAACGACCAGGCCACCCACCACAACACCCAGAAACGCCATGATGGCCGGCTCCATCAGGCTCGTTAGAGAATCAACGGCATTATCCACTTCTTCTTCATAATAATCGGCAACTTTGGCTAACATATTCCCGAGCGACCCGGACTCTTCACCAATGCTCACCATCTGTACCGCCATCGGGGAAAAAAGATCGGCTTCTTTCATGGATTCCTGTAAACGCCGACCAGTCGAAGCGTCATCACGCATTTTCAAAATCGCTTGGCGATAAACACTGTTGCCCGCTGTGGCAGAGACAGAATCCATCGCCTCCACTAAAGGCACACCCGCCGACTGCATGGTTGCCAATGTACGAGCAAAACGCGCAGTGGCTGCTTTGTTAATGATGTCGCCAATGACCGGTAATTTCAGACTGATTTTGTCAAGCGCATCGGCAAAAGGACGAGAGGTTTTTTTCAACCGGATCAGTCCAAATACGGCCCCACCGATCCCCCCAAAAATAACATACCACCACGCCTGCATGAATTCCGACAGGTTCACAACCAGTTTGGTAAAAGCCGGCAAATCCGACCCCATACCTTGGAACAGGCTTTCAAACTGCGGGACAACAAAAATCAGCAGGATCGCGGTCACGATGAATGCAACCACTAAAACGGCAATGGGATAAAACATGGCCTTGCGGATTTTAGCTTTCAGACTCTCTGTTTTTTCCTTATAAGTTGCAATCTCGTTGAGCAGGGTCTCGAGTGTACCCGACTGCTCCCCCGCCTGAACCAGGCTGCAAAACAAATCATCAAAATGTGCCGGGTGCTTTCGCAGCGCTGTGCTCATCGAAGCACCGGACTCGACGTCGGCCTTAATGTTAAAAACCAGTGCCTGCATCGTTTTGTTTTCCTGCCCCTGGGCAACAATATCAAAGGACTGTACCAACGGGACCCCGGCGGTCATCATCGTGGTCAACTGCCGTGCAAAAACGGCAATGTCGCCCGGGGTGACTTTTTTATCTCTGGCGCTAAAAAGTGATTTGGCTTCTTTTTTAACCCGCTTGGGCATAATGCCCTGCTTTCTTAATTGCGCTTTAGCCATTGCGATTGACTTTGCGTTTACAGAACCCTTAACAAGCTTTCCTTTTCGGTCTTTGCCTTCCCATAGAAAGGTTTGCAAGGATACTTTGGATGTCGTCGCCATAATGATTAGTCTCTTGTTACACGGTTTGCTTCTTCTAAGCTGGTGATACCAGCCATCACCTTATTGAGTGCCGAGCGGCGTAAATCAGTCACGCCCTCAAGCGCGGCCTGCTCGGCGACTTGCATGGAGTTACCACCGTCCATGATGATTTTTCCCATAGCTTCGGAGACCGGCATAACCTGGAAAATACCGGCTCTTCCCTTGTAACCCCCATTGCACTGATTGCAGCCCACGGCCTTATACACTTGAAAGCTACCCACCTCACTTTCATCGAACCCTTCCTGCAATAATGCCGCCTCAGGGACTTCTTCAACTTCCTTACAGTGATCACACAGTTTTCTCGCCAAACGCTGAGCGATGATTAATGAAACAGCAGTGGCAATGTTAAACGGGGGTACACCCATGTTTGCGAGCCGCGTCAAGGTCTGGGGCGCATCGTTCGTATGCAATGTTGAGAGCACCAGGTGCCCGGTTTGTGCGGCTTTAATCGCAATATTGGCCGTTTCCAGATCACGGATCTCACCGACCATGATGACGTCCGGATCTTGCCGTAAAAAAGCTTTCAGGGCTTCGGCAAACGTTAACCCAACCTTGGGGTTCACATTAACCTGATTAATACCCGGCAAGTTAATTTCTGCCGGATCCTCCGCGGTGGAAATATTCATTTCCGGACGATTCAGGATATTCAGCCCGGTATAAAGGGAGACCGTTTTACCGCTGCCGGTTGGCCCGGTCACCAGAATCATGCCATAAGGTTGCGCCAGTGCATCCAAATAAAGCTTTTCCTGATCGGGCTCATACCCCAGCATTTCAATGCCTAATTGAGCACTGGAAGGGTCCAATATCCGCAGGACAATCTTTTCACCAAATAAGGTCGGACAGGTATTGACGCGAAAGTCGATCGCCCGTTTGGCTGACAACTTCATTTTGATACGACCGTCCTGCGGTACCCGGCGCTCGGAGATATCCATTTGTGACATGACTTTGATGCGTGCAATAATCCGCCCGGCCATGTTCAGCGGCGGGAAAGCCGCTTCTTGCAGGACACCATCCACCCGGTAACGCACACGGAATCGCTTTTCATAGGGCTCAACATGGATGTCTGACGCGCCTTTATTGATCGCATCCAGTAACAACTTATTGACGAACCGGACAATCGGTGTGTCATCAATATCCGAAGCTTCTTCCTCACGCACATTGTCTTCTTCGGAGGCGATTTCGAGTGAATCCAGGTCTTCATCAAGATCGGTATCAAATCGGCTTTCACTGGCGTCTAGCAGCTTACTGATCAGGCCGGTTAACTTATCGTCCTCAACCAAAATGGCGACAATTGAACAACCCGTTTGGAATTTGTACTCATCTAAACCCCGTACATTCGTCGGATCTGAGATGGCCAGATAAAGTTTGTTACTGCGCTTTAAGAGAGGTAGCGTCCGGTGTTTGGCAATAAGATCTTCAAGGATCAGTTCCTTCGGAACCGTATCATGCTCCAAAGCGTCCAAATCAAAAACGGGCAGTCCAAACTCATGGGAAGCAACGTGGGCAACTGCTCTGGCTGGCGCCAGTTTGTTCTCGACAACATAAGGAACAAAGTGTTTATTTTCTTTTTGTGATGCAGCAAGTACTTCCAGTGCCTGATCACCAGAAAGTATATTCTCTTCAACCAGCCGCCGAGGCAAACCGGTTAACTGTTGTTGTGCTGCTGAGGCCACCTGAGAACATACTCCATTCAAATAACGGTTAAACTGAAACGTTTATACCCTTTCCATCCATCGACCTGATCAAAAAAATGTTTAGTCTAGGGGGGAAACGCAAAGCACCGGTTATCTCAAAATACGTACCCGTCAGCACAAGCCACTGGCTAAACAAGTGCCACCTTCAGTCCATTGAACCGGCGGTGTAACGCCCGCCGCTGTCAGCGTGTAAGTCGCGCCATCGACTGCCGCTGAACCGGTAGCTGTGATCACGCCATCGGCCATCGTCGCGCTGGCAATCACGCCAGAGCTTCCCATTGCAGCAGGAATGCCATTAGTGCCGGCGTCCGCATCCGCCAGAGCCGCAAGTCGGCCGCGCTGTGCCGCTAACAAAAAGGCTGTTTTAAAAGGTGTGGTGGCCAGAACAACTTCGGCAAATTTTGCATGTTTGGTATACGTCTGATATTGCGGAACCGCTACCGCTGCCAAAATTCCGATAATGGCAATCACAATCATGAGTTCGATTAACGTAAATCCATTTTTATTAGGCATTGCCTATACCTCTTTCTTATCTTAATCGTTTCAATAAAAAAGCCCCTGTAAAAGGGGCTTTTTTAACAACCTGAGCCGGTTGATTAGCACATGCCTGAGGTGAGGCAAGTACCACCTTCAGTCCATTGAACCGGTGGCGTGACACCACCTGCTGTCAGGGTATAAGTCGCACCATCAACGGCCGCTGAACCAGTGGCTGTGATGACGCCATCAGCCATGGATGCGCTGGCAACCACACCGGAAGCGCCTACCGCAGCAGGAATGCCATTAGTGCCGGCGTCCGCATCCGCCAGGGCCGAAAGTCGGCCGCGTTGTGCTGCTAACAAAAAGGCTGTTTTAAAGGGAGTGGCCGCCAACACGACTTCCGCAAACTGTGCACGTTTTGTGTACGTTTGATACTGTGGAACAGCCACAGCCGCAAGGATGCCGATAATGGCGATGACGATCATTAATTCGATGAGCGTAAAACCTTTTGAATTCTTCATACTCAATATCTCCTGATGGGTAACATATAAAGTCAGCCAAATGATGCAAGGGAGTGTTGAAATGCTATTGGCTTCATAGTAGTTATCGCACAGGATGTGCCAAGGTTTAGCTTTTTTGTGATAAAAGAATAAAAACCTTTGTTTTTTAGTAATTTAAGATTTAATTTTTTTCAATCCGCACAAGTTTTCCGTAGACAAGCGCCCACTGCGATTTTGACAAAATGTGTCACTTTTTGACAAAAAAGCGGCTCTCCTTGTCACTTTCCGTCACAGATCAAATTTTTGAAGTTTATACCGTAGTTGACGGTAGGTGATGCCCAGTACTTTTGCTGTTGCCGTTTTATTCCAGCGGTTGGCCTCCAGTGCGATAAGCAGGGCGCGCTTCTCTGACACTGGCTGCTGATCCAGCTCAAGATCCGTATTTTCGTCCCAATTCCCTTGGGGCTCGGTAAGCTCGGGCAGATGCAAGTCATGGAGACCAATGTGTTCATACTCACTGAGTGCGACCGCTCTTTCAATAATATTTTCCAGCTCACGAATATTCCCCGGGAAGGCATGGAGCGCTAACCTATCCAGTGCCTGGGCGTCAAATACCATGTTGGGTTTGCCGTACTGCTGCCTCATGCGCATGAGGAGATGCTCAACCAGCAGTGGAAGATCTTCCTTTCGCTCGCGCAGAGGCGGCACTTTTAATTCAATGACATTAAGCCGATAAAATAAATCCTGCCGGAAACGACCGGCTTGAACTTCTTCGGCAAGGTCTTTGTGACTCGCACTTAAAATCCGCACATCCACTGCCTGTTCAAGTTGGCTCCCAACTGGCCTAACGGCTCTCTCTTGAATCGCGCGCAAGAGTTTGACCTGCATGGGTAAAGGCAAGTCGGCCACTTCATCAAGGAACAGCGTGCCGCCTTCTGCCGCACGAAATAATCCCTCTTTATGTGCGTGAGCACCGGTAAAGCTGCCTTTTTCGTGCCCAAAGAATTCACTCTCCATCAGTTCACTGGGGATTGCTCCGCAGTTAACCGGCACAAAGGCTTTCTGTGCACGGCTGCCGCCCTGATGAATCAGCCGGGCGACCAGCTCTTTCCCTGTACCGGACTCCCCGCTGATCCAGACAGGGGCCTGGTTGCGTGAGAGTTTTCTGACGGTGTTCCTGACATATTGCATCGCGCGGGATTGGCCGATCAGTTCAGCCTCCAGTTTAGATTGCTCTTTCGCAGACCGGTCCGATTTTGCCTGCCACAATGCGGATGAAACCAGTGCACGTAACTGTGTAAGGTCGACCGGTTTGGAAATAAAATCAAACGCACCCGCTTTGAGCGCACGCACAGCCGCCTCGACATTTCCGTGGGCGGTGATCACCGCAACCGGAAGTTGACTGTAATTCGCCTGAATATGATCAACAAAGTCGAGTCCGTTACCGTCAGGGAGCCGCATATCGGTTAAACATAAATCAAAGGATGTCTGTTCCAGCAGATGCCGGGCTTCATTGAGGTTCGCGGCCACGTGGCAGTCGATATTCATGCGCGCCAGGGTAATATCCAGCAATTCCCGGATGTCGGGCTCATCATCAATAACCAATGCCGTAAAATCGCCCATCACTCATGCGCTTCCTGTGATTTTTCAGCAAAGGCCATCCGAAAGCATGTGCCTTGGCGTGTTGTCAGTAAACTCAGCTTAGCCCCATTGAAGTGACAGAGCTCACGCGCAATGTAGAGACCTAAACCAGTCCCGGTGTGCGATGTGGTGTAAAACGGCTCAAAAACCTTGTGCTTTTTGCAGGTTGGAATTCCGGTCCCATTATCGGCAATGTCCAGTACCACAGTTTTATCATCCGCCGCCAGCGCCACGACAAAGGTCAATTGAATAGCCGTGCCCGAATTGTGATACAGACTATTGAGGCACAAATTGCCCAGTACTTGATGCAGATGCCCTGCGTCAAAATCAACATTGGGATTAAATGTGCTGTGCAATTCAAACGCAGTATTTTCAACCTGCTGCTCGCGGGAAAAGCGCTCGATGAAAATCTTGAGCTCTTCAACCAAAGCCATCTTCCCAGGCTTTCCATGTGATTGCCGCGTGAGCTGCAAAATTTCTTCCACGATCAAGTTCATCCGCCGTGCATTATCAAGCACAATCTGGCAAAGCCGCCCGTCTGCGTCCGTCAGCGCTTTTGACTCTCCCAACAGCTGCCCTGCATGGCTGATGGCCCCCAGTGGGTTGCGGATTTGATGGGGTTGGAAAGCACATCCGGA
>OBIY01000404.1_pt1 | contig 17214 bp, 17 predicted proteins | sample 1519841 | NCBI WGS metagenome assembly OBIY01 (sample SAMN03019774, study PRJEB22545) | beach sand metagenome | biome: beach; feature: sea beach; material: beach sand | place: USA: Municipal Pensacola Beach, FL | collected 2010-07-30 | depth 30-40 cm m
CGGCTGGTCGACGGCACGGGCAGGTGCGGAGGTCACTGTGGCAATGGCGCGCATCAGCGGCAATCGCCGCCCACGCACCAGCTCCAGCAGTAGCGGCAACAGGCTCTCCAGTCCAGCAATACCTGGCTCACTTTCAGCAAACGGCATCAACTCGGCATCGACAGTTTTTGGGGCATGATCACTGCAGATCACGTCCACCACCGATTCTCGCACCGCTTTACACAGGCCATTACGGTCCTGCGCACTGCGCAGAGGTGGACGCAAATGGTAATCGACATCGTAGCTGATGATATCTTCGTCACACAGCAGCAGATGATGAATGGCAACATCGGCGGTTAACGGCAGCCCCTGCTTTTTGGCTGCCGCAATCAGGGCTACTGCCTGCTCCGACGAAATGCCAGCCAGGTGTACACGTGCGCCGGTAAGTCGTGCCAGTGCAATCTCCCGGCCCACTGCGATCTCTTCAGCTGCGGAGGGAATCCCGGTCAGACCCAGTCGCAGGCTGGCTTCACCTTCATGCAGACACCCCCCGGCGAGTCCCGGCGCCTCACAGTGAGCAACCACGGGGAGATTAAAATTGGCGGCATAATCGAGCGCGTTGCGCATCATCTGCACACCGACGGCATGACGCCCATTGCCGAGAAGCTGGCATCCTGCATCTCGCAACGCGCCCATTTCACTGAGCTGCTCGCCGAGCAGACCACGGGTCAACGCTCCCTGCGGAATCACCCGACTGAGCCCCAGATTTTCACTGTGTTGAAGCAACCGATGGGCGGTTGAGGAGTTATCGATCAGCGTGCCGGATTCCGGCGCAGCGACCAGGGTAGTGATACCACCAGCAACTGCCGCCTGTAACTCACTTGGCATAACCAGGCTCTGTTCAGCCTGGCTGTGGCGCAGCCGTGCGCGCAGATCGATCAACCCCGGCAGTACCCACCGCTCTGCAGCGTCGATTCGCATCGCCGTTTTAAAGCCCCGCGGCACCCGGTCTATGGCCACGATACGACCATCGTTGATGGCAATATCGGCAATCCGGTCCGTACCACTGTCCGGATCGAGCAACCGCCCGCCGCTGATGAGATAACGGGTTGCCATCAGCCGTTCACCGTCCAGGCCCGGCCGAGGACCAGACTCATTGCCGCCATGCGCACCGCAATGCCATTGGTAACCTGATCGAGGATCACACTACGTTCGTCATCCATCAGATCGGAATCGATCTCCACCCCCCGATTAACCGGGCCGGGATGCATCACAATGGCATTCTCTGCGGCCCAGTCAAGGCGCTTTCTGGTTAAACCGTAATGGTGGAAATACTCTCTATTGGAGGGCAACAGACCGCCCTCCATGCGCTCACGCTGCATCCGCAAACCCATCACCACATCGACCCCGGCAAGACCGGCGCGCAGATCACGGTGGATAGTGCAGCCCAGAGCTGCAAACCGGTCAGGAACCAGACTCTGCGGCCCAATCAGATTTATCTGCGCTGCGCCAAGCGCGCGCAGGGCATGAATCTGAGACCGCGCCACCCGTGAATGGAGCAGATCACCAACGATGGCAACCCGAAGTCCCTCAACATCACCCTTCTTCTGGCGGATGGTGTACATATCCAGCAACGCCTGAGTTGGGTGTGCGTGGCAGCCATCACCGGCATTGACCACACTGACGTTGGGGGCGACATGTTCGGCGATCAGATGGGCAGCACCACTTTGGGCATGACGCACCACAAACATATCCGCCTGCATCGCCTGCAGCGTCTCCACTGTATCGAACAGACTCTCCCCCTTGCTGGTCGCCGAACTGGCAACAGAAACCACGGTAACGTCGGCGGAAAGGCGGTTGGCAGCAATCTCAAAGGTGGTGCGGGTGCGGGTGGAGGGCTCAAAAAAGAGCAGAACAATGGTTTTGCCGCGCAATACCGGCAGTTTTCTCACCCCCTGGGTTTCGGTAAGCGAATCGGCCAGCTCAAATATGCGCTGGTAACTCTGTCGGCTCAGTCCCTCTGTGGTCAGCAGGTGACGCAGTTCGCCAGTATCGCTGTACTGTAGCTGAGCAGTCGTCTGGACACTCACGGCCGGGGCTCCTGTACTTCCACCCGTAACGGCTCCGGGCCACTCAATTTGACACGCTGCCCCGGCTCCAGTTGCAGTCGCTGACCGACAACATCAGCACGGATCGGCAACTCGTAACCACCCCGGTCAAACAATACCGCAAGCAGCACCCGCGCCGGTCGGCCATAACTATAGAGCTCATCGAGCGCAGCGCGCACCGTACGACCGGTATGCAGGACATCGTCGACCAGCAAAACCGTGCGTCCATCCAACGTCACCGGCAGCCGGGTCACCGCTGTTTGCTGCGGCAACCCGCTTTTAAGAATATCGTCGCGGTGAAAACTGATATCCACCTCGCCCAGCTCAGCACCCAGCTGATCAGCGATCAACCGCGCCACCCAGACACCACCGGTATGAATACCGACCACCAGCAGATTCTTCAAAGCAGGAGCGTCATACTGTTGCAATAGCTGGCGCGAAGCTTCGGACAGCCGGTCTATCAGCGGCAGCGGGTCGAGATCAGCCACTACGTTCACCGCGCGGCCACTCCATCAACTTCGTCGCAGCCCTGAGTCCGGCGACCGTTACGAACCTGGTGATCAATCCAGCTCTGCAGAATCAGCTGCGCGGCGAGCGCATCAAGATGATCTCCCTGCTCTGCGGCACCGGAATCCCTGAGCAGCTGACGCGCCTCCCTGGACGAGAGGTGCTCGTCGATCAGCTCTACTGGACAGCCATACCGCTGCTCGAGCTGCAGCGCAAATTCGCGAATGTGGGGGGTGAGCGTTGAATCAGAGCCATCGGCATGCATGGAGAGACCAACCACCATCGTTTCTGGCTGCCATTGATTGACCAGATTATCCAGCCGCGACCAGTCGGGACCCGAACTGAAAACGCGCACCGTCTCCAACGCACTCGCGGTGGCTGTAATCTGCTGGCCGCTAGCCACGCCGATACGTTTGCGTCCGTAGTCAAAACCGAGCAACCGACCTGCCATCAAGCGTGACCCACATCACTGGAAAGGCGGTTAGGGTCGATCCCCATCCGCGCCAACGCACTACGCCAGCGCTGCTCCAACGGCAGGTCGAACATCACCTCCATATCAGCGGGTGCTACCAGCCAGCTGTTATCGAGAATTTCTTTGTCGAGCTGGTTGGCGCCCCAGCCAGCGTAACCAAGACAGACCTGAAACCGATGCGGGCCGCGACCTTCGGCAATCGCTTCAAGGACATCGGAAGAGCCGGTCACGCCGATCTGGTCGGAAACCTGCAGTGTTGCCGACCATTCCCCCAGCGGCTGATGGATCACCAGACAGCGCTCGGTATTGACCGGGCCGCCCCGAAAAACCGGTAATGCAGCGACCTGCTCACTACTGGCGGTCATTTCAGTCTGCTCAAAAATCTCGCTGAGCTGCATATCATGGGGTTTGTTGAGCACCAGCCCCAACGCCCCCTGCTGATCGTATTGACAGATGTAGCAGACCGATCGCTCGAACGGCTCTCCTGTCAATCCGGGCATGGCAATCAGAAAGCATCCGGTCAGGTCTGTTGCTTGGTCCATAGACGCCATTTTAAACCATCGCCAGTGATTAAGGGGCGGCTGCCAACTAGCGGCTGGTGAGCGCGCTATCCTGGGTAAACTGCCAGGTACGAACAATCACCAGCAGGTCCGCTTCTTTGGTAATTGATGTCGGCAGTGGCGCAAACGGTGCCGCCATTTTTACGATACGCAACGCTGATTTATCCAGTAACGGAAACCCCGAAGAGCGGCTGATCTCCACCTTGCCCAGAGAACCGTTGGCGCGTATCTCCACCGCCATGCGCAAACTACCGGTAATACCAGCATCACGAGCTGCGGCCGGATAGTTCAGGGTGCCGACCCGCTCAACCTTGGCACGCCATGCCTCCATATAGGCCGCATAGGCATACTCCCTGGTCGCTGCACTGATCACTTTTTTACGCGGGCGTTTGGCGTAGGCGGCCTGCTGCTCAGCCAGTTGGGCCTGCAACCGGGCAAACTGCCTGCTCTGTTGCAGCAATGTTGCAGCAGAAAGATCAGTAGGGCGTTTGTCGACATCACGTTGCTGACTCGACTGCACCCTCTGCTCGGCCGGTCTTTTCACCGCCAACACGGCCTGCTGCTGCGACGCAGAGGGTGCTGATTCGACTGGATTGGCAACTGGCGACACCTGCGGCTGCATCGCCGCAATCCGCTGCTGATCCTGCAGCACAGTAGTCGGTTTGGCCCGCTCCTGCTCCTCGCCGCCACCCTGCTGGTTAGCCTGGGCGAGGAAATCTGCTTCATCAGGTTCCTGCAGGGATTCCCGCGGCACCAGCGTGATGTCGAGAGAGGGCTGGTGGCTCCGTTCAGCGCTCAGCGTCAATTCAAACTGAAAGCCGAGAAAAATCACCACATGAACGGCAAGCGCATATAACAAGGTCGCCAGCAGCCGATCACCAGCCCCGACAGCGGCACTCTCGATCTGATCGACACCTGGATCGAGCAGGGTTGCGTCGTCCAACAACCGGGCCTGGCGAACCACTGCGCTCAAGACATCAACCGCCCTTATCCCAGTTTCTGTTCAAGCAGATCAAAAAATGTTGCAGCGATATTGACACCAAACTGGGCATCGATTTCGCGCACGCAGGTCGGGCTGGTGACATTAATTTCAGTTAGATAATCGCCAATCACATCGAGGCCAACAAACAGCAGACCTTTTTCGTTCAGCGTCGGCGCCACCTGCTCAACAATCCAGCGGTCGCGATCCGAAAGTGGTTGCGCCACACCGCGACCACCCGCAGCAAGATTACCGCGGGTCTCACCCTCGGCCGGAATCCGCGCCAGTGCATAGGGCACCGGCTCACCGCCTACCACCAGTATTCGCTTATCACCATGCACTATCTCTGGAATATAGCGCTGCGCCATCGCCGAACAGCGGCCATGATCGGTCATCTGTTCCAGAATCACGCCCACATTGGGGTCACCAACGCGAAGGCGAAATATCGAAGCGCCGCCCATCAGGTTAAGCGGCTTAAGGATTACATCCTCCTGTTCGGCGAGAAAGTCGCGTATGCGCTGGGGGCTGCTGGTTACCAGAGTCGGCACCATGCAGTGGTTAAATCCGGCAGTGAAGAGTTTTTCATTCACCGCACGCAGTGCATCCGGCGGATTGGCCACCAGAACACCCCGATGCACCAGCCGGTCGAGCAGGCAGGTGGTGTAAAGATATTCGTCGTCAACCGGCGGGTCCTTGCGCATCAATACCACGTCGACCTCAGCCAACGGACCCTCCACCTCATCAATCACCCGATACCACTGCCCGGTATCATCGAACAGCTCTACGCCCTGACGTCGTGCTGCCACCTCTCCGTCACGCATGTAGAGATCGGTCTGCTGCAAATATTCCACCCGCCAGCCACGACGCTGCGCCTCCAGCATCATCGCCAATGAGGTGTCCTTATAAGGGATGATGTTGTCGATCGGGTCCATGATCACAGCCACGGTTGGCGGTTGGGTACCACTCATGTACTCAGTCTCCAGGTAATTCGCGCCTGCAACGGGCACGTCGCTGATAAACCAGCTTTGCTTGCAAATTCCGTAATCCGGCCTAGTTGACCAACCTTATCGGGGCGGTTCCAGGGTATCGCAGGCAGGGACTGCTCATTATCCGTTGCTGACCACAGTCCCGCCAGCCCACCGTATCCAGACCAGAACGACTGCAGCAAACACACTCCAAACCGTAACAATATCGTCATTTAGTTGAAACAAATCAGCAAGATAATCCCACGCCTGATACCGCTTTAGCCCCTGCACTACCGAGACTAACTCAATGATCAGGTCGATTATCGCGACTGCACTGGTACTCCTGTTTCTACCAACCCTGTCCCATGCCTGGTGGAACTCCGACTGGCCCTACCGCAAATCTATCTTTCTGGATACCACCCCTGCGGGCAGCAATATCGCCAGTTCGACGCTCAACGTACCGGTACTGGTGAGGCTGCATACCGGCAATTTCGCCTACTTCGCCGACGTTCAGGCGGATGGGGCCGACCTGCGTTTCATGTCCGGCGATGACCAGACCGTGATCAAACACCATATTGAACGGTTTGACCCGATCAACCAGATGGCGCTGATCTGGTTACAGCTACCACAGCTGCAGGGTGTTACCAACAGCCAGCAGATCTGGATGTACTACGGCAACCCAGAGGCAATTGCCAGCGACGCGCCGCGCGGCGCGGACGACAATGATCTACTGTTGACCTATCAGTTTGATGACAGCGCGGTTATCAACGATGCCAGTGCTTACGCTATCCAGCCTCAGGCCGTCGCCGTGACCCCCGTGCCTGCATCGCTGATTGCTGCAGGCGCCGCAGTCGATGGCGGCCAACTACAGGTAATGCCACACCCGGCAATCAGTCTCAACGGCAGTGACGGCTTCACTCTCAGCGCATGGGTAAAACCTGCACAGCTGGAGCAGGCCGGAGCAATCTTCACCCTGGCGGATGCTCAGGGTCGCGAGGTGCGCGTCAACCTAAGCGGTGCCTTACTGAAACTACACTCCACTCTCGATGCAGCCAACCCGGCTGAAGCCACCGCCGGTGCACCAATCTCTCTGTCTGAATGGCATCAGCTAGTGCTGGTTGCCAGGCCAGACGGCCTCTCCTTGTTCCTCGATGGAAAACAGGTCACCAACCTGCCGCAGCCATTATCAACCCTGACACTGTCTCCAGTAATTAGTATTGGCGATGGGTCGGGGCTGCAATTCGAAGTCGATGAGATCACCCTGGCCAAGGTTGCTCGCAGCGCCGACTGGATTGCGGCTAGCTACGCGACGATTCAGAAAGATTCACTGATGTTGGCATTCGGCGAAGATGAATCAAAGGACTCAGCCCATGGCGGCGAGGCGTCACACCTGATCTTCATTGCCGGCAAAGTCGATCTGGCCGGCTGGATCGTGATTGTCATCTGTGCCTTCATGGCTCTCGGCGCGGGCATCGTCATAGTCGTCAAAGGTCTGATGGTGGGCCGATACCGCCGCACCACTAATAAATTCATCGACGCCTTCAACCAGGTAGGTGGAGTTCATGCCGACGACGGCGCACAGGTGAACCCGCAATTGAAAGTGTATTCCGAATCACCGCTTTTTCAGCTCTATGCCGCAGGACTCCAGGAGGTCGAACAGCGCCTTGGCCACACTGTCGGCGCACAGGCAGCGGGCCTAAGCGACCGCTCGCTACTGGCGGTTCGCTCAACCATGAACAGCGTGCTGGTGCGTCAGCTGCAAAGACTCAACTCGATGATGGTACTGCTGACCATTGCCATCAGTGGCGGTCCGTTTCTCGGTCTGCTGGGCACGGTGATCGGCATCATGCTGACTTTCGCCGGCATCGCCGCCAGCGGTGAGGTTGACATCAACAGTATTGCTCCCGGTATGGCTGCGGCGCTGCTGGCAACGGTCGCTGGCCTGGCCGTGGCGATACCGGCACTGTTTGGCTACAACTATCTGGCCGGCCGCATCAAGGAACTGAGCGCCGATATGCAGGTATTCATTGAAGAGCTGAGCGGCCGTTTCACCGAAGCCTACGGGGCCTGATCAATGGACATTCGCGCCGACAACGAACCCTATGACGACATCAACATCACCCCGATGCTTGATGTCGCCTATGTATTGCTGGTGATTTTCATCGTCATGACCACCGCAACGGTGCAGGGCATCTCTGTAAACCTGCCCTCAGCAAGCGCCGCCCCAAGCCTGTCGAAACCCCAGACCAAAGCAATCACCATTACTGCTGAGGGTACCGTTTTTCTGGATACCTATCCGGTCTCGATGACTGAACTGGAGAGCCTGCTGGCACAACATCGCGCCGCCAACCCGGAGTTACCGGTAGTGGTCAAAGGTGATGCCCAGATTCAGTACCAACGGGTCGTTGAGGTGCTCGACCTGCTCGGCAACCTCGATATCACCCAGGTCGGACTGGTCACCCAGAATCTGGTCAAGTGAGCGGTTACCGAACTGCCGACAGCCGAGCGAACCAGTGACCAGAGAGCGGTGGATATGGGTTGGTGTCGTCACCCTGTTTCTGCTGTTTGGCGTGGCGCTCTATTTCGCAGTCACCGCCCTGAGCCAGCAGCCGGCGACGCCACCGCAGAAAAAGCAGCAGATCATCTCCCTGGTGAAACCGCCGCCACCTCCACCGCCGGAGGAAAAGATGGAAAAGCCACCAGAACCGGAACTCCAGGAAGAGGTTGAAATACCGGAACTGAGCGAAATGCCGGAGGAAATACCGGAGCTGGGCGACGAACCTCCGCCCGGCGAACAGCTGGGTCTCGATGCAGATGGCTCAGGCGGCGGCGACGCCTTTGGTCTGGTGGCCCGCAAAGGCGGTCGTGGCCTGCTCTCCGGTGACCCGATGGCATGGTACGCGGGCCGCCTGCAGGACTGCATCAACGATCTGCTACAGGACAAGGAGTCAATTCGCACTGTCGGCAGCTACCGGGTAGACCTGCGCGTGCGTGGCCGAAGCGATGGCTCGGTGGAGGTTAAGGTGGTCTCCTCAACCGCTACAGACGAACTGCTCGACCACATCCTGACACAGTTTGATCGACCGATTCGCTGCAATGTCGATCAGCCACCACAGGCACAGGGGCAAGCACTGAAAATCACCCTGATCGGTGAAGGACGCGATTAAGCGGACTCCAGCCAACAGACGATGATCCTTAACCCATTCATTGAAAAAGCACCAACGCTGAGGACAAAAATAATGATCAGGCGATTAGCATCTGCCGGTTGCGTCGCATTGCTTTTGGGGACACCCGCCCACGGCGGAGAACAGGAGGACCTCCTGGAACTGCGAAACACCATTCTCAACCTGATTGGAGCCCTGGTTGAGGAAGGGGTCATCGCACCCGATGCGGCCGCAAACATGGTCAACAAAGCCAAACTCGATGCCGCTGAAGAGGCGCGTCAGGCAGCGCAGGCCGAACAGCCAGCGCCCGGCGAGGTGCGGGTTTCCTACGTACCGGAATTCGTCAAGGATGAGATTCGGGCACAGGTGCGGGCCGAGCTGCGCGACGACGTCCGCGCCGATATCCTGTCACAGGCCAAGCAGGAACGCTGGGGCATTCCTGAAGCGCTGCCGGGCTGGGTCAACAAGGTGAAATTCAAGGGTGATGTGCGGTTGCGGGCCCAGAGCGACATGTTCGCCAACAGCAATGACCTGGGCGTGACCACCTATCTTGACCCAATGGAGGTTAATGCAGCGCGCAACGTTACCGACATAGACACCATTCTCAACACCAACGACGACCGCAACCGCACTCGCATCCGCGCCCGACTGTCGATGGATGCCAAGGTCAACAATTCCCTTTCCGCAGGGTTTCGTCTGGCCACCGGTAACCAGCGCGACCCGGTCTCCACCAACCAGACCCTGGGTCGCACCGGCGGCAAATATGATCTGAGTCTCGACCGTGCCTATCTGCAGTGGCACGACGACAACCTCGATGGCTATCCCTGGCTGGATGTCTGGCTGGGCCGCATTCCCAATCCATGGTTAAGCACCGATCTGGTCTGGGACAGCGACCTCTCCTTCGAAGGGATCGCCTCTACCTTCCGCTACAACCTGGCCGGCAGCGATGATCTCTTCGCGCTTGATGATGACAGCCGCGAACTTTTCCTCACTCTTGGCGCTTTTCCACTGCAGGAATTTGAGCTTTCCGGTGACGATAAATGGCTAGTCGGCGGACAGCTCGGCGGTCGTTTTCAGTTTCGCAGCCAGTCAACCTTTGATATCGGTCTGGCCTACTACAAATACATGAACATTACCGGCGAGCAAAACGATCCCGGGCTGCGCGACAAAGACCATACCGCACCGGAGTTCATGCAGAAGGGCAACAGCCTGTTCAATATCTCCAACGACCTGATCGGAGCGGTTCCCGACCCCAACGACGTGCTGCTGGCGCTGGCCTCAGACTACGAACTGCTCAACCTGACCATGAAGTACGACCTGGCGCGCTTCTCGCCACTGCATATCTGGGTCGAAGCTGATTACGTAAAGAACATTGGCTACGACGAAGATGAAGTGATCAGTCGCAGCGGCGGCAACCTGTTCAACGCCTCAGTCATCGACAAACTGTTCGAAGAACGCAATGAAGGTTACCAGCTAAAACTGGCCATGGGCTCGCCCTCGGTGCTGATGAAGGGCAACTGGCGACTTTCGCTTGCCTACAAATACCTGCAGCGGGATGCGGTACTGGATGCCTTTACCGACTCTGATTTTCACCTCGGTGGCACCGACGCTGAGGGCTGGATACTCGGCGGCGAATACGGCGTTGGTGATAATGCCTATCTCACCGCCCGCTGGTTGTCCGCTGATGAAATTGACGGTCCACCGCTGGGCATTGATGTTTTCCAGCTCGACCTCAACGCCCGATTCTGACCTACCATTCACTCCGCTTCGAGGATCGGTCATGCAACAGATTACCGGCCTGCTTACCCTGTTAATACTTTCTGGTTTCTTCACCCAGGCTGCGACTGCCGCCTCACCCCGCGGAACACCGGCGGGGGGCGGTGGCGATCAGAACGGGCAGCGTTACATCGCTCAAATCAACGCCCTCAAGCAACAGGTCGCCGCACAGGCGGGAGAGCTGCAGCAGCTCAACGATCAGCTAACAGAAACCCGTGAGAACCTCGACCTCAGAGAACGGGAGCTGGAAAAAACCGCCGACTCGCGGGACAAGCTTCGCGAGCGCCTCGATCAGGCAATCGAACGAATCAAACGCACCGACGAACGCCTCGAACTGACCCGAAAAAAACTCTCCGGCGCTCGCTATCAGATCAGCAACCTCAGCGCTCACAAGCTCGACCTGGAGGAACTTGACCAGTTACAGAAGCAGCAACTACTGCTCTGTGAGGACAAGAACATTGCCCTCTACCAGGCCAACCTGGAGATGGCTGATCGCTACAAAAACAAAGGCATGGGCACCTCCCTGCTACAGCGCGAACCGATCACCGGTTTGAAACAGGTGGAAATCGAAAATATTCTTGAGGAGTATCGCGACAAGCTCGACCAGCAGATCTACCAAACACCGCAGGCCGCCATCACCCTGCCTGAGGAACCCGGCGTGGTTAAATTCTGAGCAGCCACCGCGTTAGCCGTTCCCGGAACCATTCCCGGAACCATTCCCGGGCAAATCTCCTGCAATTTTAATATTTCCTAAACCGATCTGTAACACGCTGGCGTTAGTCTGGGCATCCGACACCCCCCGCAACCTGGACACATGGGGGCCTGACCTCAAACTTCAGCGAGGTAACGACCGTGTTACTCAACTCTCTCACCTCATCTGCACCGCTGCGGCAACTGCTGGCGGGCATCGGCGGCCTGATTTTCGCCACCGGCGCCAGCGCTGTACCCACGCTTAATTTCGACGGCACGCTCGACTATGTGGCCAGCAGCGGCGCTTTGACACTCACAGCAGAGCTGTCGGGCTATCAGGACATCAGCGTCACACCAACCCTGGGCGGCAGTTTAATGTCTCTTAGCGCCACCCTGGATAGCTCCAGCTCGACCCCCCTCGGCTTCGGCTTCGAAGAGGTAACGGGCAATTTCATTGGCGGCACTGCCACACCTGACCTTTCAATTGTAGACGGCAGCACGGTGAATCTGCTGGAAGCAGACATTATTTCGCTGTCTCTGGTCGGCCTGAGCGGACCCGGATTACCGGGAACCTCCGGCACCCTCGAAGGGATTCTGACCCCACTCAGTGGTCTGCTGCTCAATGACTTTACCAATCCATCTTCACTGATCGCGCTGGTGGTCAATCTCGATATCAGCTTTAGCGCCGGTATGTTTCTGCAGGATTTTTCTGGCCTCACCAACAGCACGGGTGCAGGCAACGGAATTCAGGCTCTCCCGGTCCCGGAACCCACCATGCCGCTATTGTTTGGCACAGCATTAGTTCTGCCTGCCTTACGCAGGTTGACCACTCACACCCACCACATCTGACTGACTCGGCCTAAAAGGATGAAAGCCATGAACCTGAACTTCGTCAAAAGTGCCTTTCTGGCGCTGACACTGGGATTCTCATCACACCTCTCCGCTGCAGTTACGCTGCCGCATGCTGACCTTGGCACACTGCCGTCAGAATCTGATGCCGGAGTGTCACAAACCGGTGGATTACTGTCGATCGACGGATCACTCGCTAATTTTATCGACGCTGGCGGTAATGTCGTTCCTATATCGGCGCCGGTGGATTTTCGCCTGCTGTCGGGCCCGCAGAGTGTGCTAGTAGCCGGTTCAGTCTGGTCTTATGGTGCGGGAGATCTGTGCATCGGCAGCAGCTGCGGCACCAGCCTGACATCCGGCACCCTGCTGACTGCCAGTTTCAGCAATCTGATGATGACCCACGCCGGTAGTCAATATCTGCTCTCCGCCACGCTGAACTACACCGGCGGTAGCCTGGTCAACGGCATCATCGATGGACAATTTGAAGCCCTGCTTACCAATCTGACAGGCGATACCGAGGGCAACTTCAACGCAGACTTTTCAGGCGTTATCGGTGCCGTCAATCCGTCAGCTGTGCCCTTGCCGGCATCGGCCTGGCTGTTTGCTGGTGCGCTCGGTCTGCTCGGCTCCCGTCGACTGCGCAAACCCGCCCTGCCCGCCTAAGCGGGTCGTCCCCAGACACCCACACCGGAGTGGTGCAACCCGTTGCACCACTCCGGTGTCAATTTCAGCTGCGCTCGCAACCCACCGGGTGCCCATCAACGCTAGACCGTAACCTGCCTGTAACACCAATGTATTACGCTGGCCAGCCTGTTATTAACCGCCGGACATTACCCCACAATGCGCATTATTCTCGACGGCTGGCTTTACCTGATAGTGCTGGCGCTCTCCACCTCAGCATTCGCCGGCGACCAGGGAACCTATGCAGTACAACCGGGTGACCTGCTGAAAATCCACGTCTGGGACGAACCTGACCTCAATCTCGAAACTCTGGTGCGCCCCGACGGATATATCACCCTGCCTCTGGCCGGAGAAATCAGCGCCGCAGGATCGACCCCGGCGCAGATTACCAACCTGATTGAGACACGCCTTACCACGCTGATACCCGACCCGGTCGTCACCGTGGCCGTGCTCGATTCTGCTGGATACACCGCTTACGTGCTTGGGCAGGTAAACCGCCCCGGTGGTTTCACCATGCAACGACCACTTGATGTGATGCAGGCGCTGAGTATTGCCGGTGGTATGACCCCTTTCGCGAAGACCGCAAAAATACGCATTTTACGCCGCGACCAGAATGGTCAACAGGCTATCGGTTTCGATTACGGCGAAGTCGCCGCCGGCAAGAAACTGGAGCAAAACCTGCTGCTGCAACCCGGTGATGTGGTCGTTGTTCCGTGATCAGCCAGGATCTATCCAGCCAATCCCCGACAAAGCTCGAGTCACCAGTCTACCGATGCTTTGGCTGCGTGCCGCTACCGTCTGCGTTGCTTTGACAATGCTACCGGTCACAACGTCATGGAGTGGTGAAAACCGTGTTCAGACACAGCTCAGCAGCCGTTATGAACACGATGACAACCTTACCCTGCTGGTCGACGATACCATCTCCACCGGCAAATGGATCACCAACCTCTCAGGCAAATGGAACCACCAAACCCCGCGGCTCAGTCTCGATTTACGCGGGCTGATTACTGATCGTAACCACCTGGATGCACGAAGATTTGACAGCACCGATGTCGACATTGCATCGACCCTGAATTGGCAGGGACAGCGCCTCGGCTATAGCGTTGAAGTCTCGGTCAGCGAAGATACCAGCCTCACCAGCGAAGTAGACACATCCGGACTGGTCGGCAGCGGTGTTGACCGCCAGTCATGGCGTTTTTCACCCCAGCTGAACTATCGCATCAATCAGCGTTGGCAACTTCTGTTCTCTTCTTTCGCCACCGACGTCGATTACGATACCGGCAGCGGCCTGCAGGATTACGACTACAACGCCGTCCAGGCGGGAGTCACTTTCGAGCTGAAACCGCGCCAGCAGATCAGCGCATTTCTATCGCGCAGCGACTACCAGGCGCAACTCAGCGGCCTGCAAACGAGTTCTGACAGTCTGTTGTTGGGATGGAACTACCAACTCAACGAAGTCTGGTCAACACGGGTTTCCGCTGGCCTGGAAACAACGAAGATTGAGCAACCCACTTTCTCCACCGGTGCTGAAAGCAGGTTGCACGGAGAATCAGTCGATATCAGCCTGGGCAGAGTCGGAGAACGATCACAACAGCATTTTTCCGCGTCGCGGTCGCTGGTACCTAGCGGCAGTGGCATCCTGCTGACCCGCGACGACCTGAAACTGGAATCGCGGACGCAGCTCACTGAGAAAATCAGCGTGGTCGGCAGCATCCGACAGTTGACGACGGAAAATTTTTCCACCCAGAACCAGCTTTCCGAGCGCACCTACCGCGAAATAGACCTGGCCTTGAACTGGCAGTGGAACCGCTACTGGGCATCCCGCCTGCGTGTGATCAACGCCACCCAGGAGCGCGACACAGATACCAACGAATCACGCCGCAACCGTATCTCTTTGTCGATCAGCTTCAGCCCCGAAGCGCGGCGGCTCGCTCACTAATCGTTACCCAGGTCGACGCAATGGCAACTGCCTATTCAGATTTCTATGACGCTCGTGAGGAAACCAGCAGCGACAAACCACGCCTGAACCTGAAACAGGTGCTCCGGCGGCGCTATCGTGAAGCCACTGCCCTGGCGCTGGTAGTGCTGGTCATCGGCCTGGCGGCAACTTTCGGGCTACCGGCCCAATTCCGCTCGCAGGCGATCATCCTCATCGAGCAGCAGGACATTCCCCAGGAGCTGATCCGCTCCACCGTTACCGGCTTCGCCGATCAGCGGGTGGAGATGATTCGTCAGCGGGTCATGACCAGCGCCAACCTAACCCGCATCATTGATCGCTTCGACCTCTACGCCGAAGATCGTCAGCGGCAACCGCGTGAGGTGATCCTGGAACAGATGCGCGACGCCATCAACCAGGACATGATCAGCGCCGATGTAGTCGACCCACGTAGCGGCCGCCCCACGCAGGCAACCATCGCCTTCTCCCTTTCATTCGATCACCAATCCGCTACCACTGCACAGGCCGTGGCTAACGAACTGGTAAGCCTGTTTCTGCAGGAAAACATCAAAAATCGCTCCGAAAGCGCCAGCGAAACCTCATCGTTCCTCACTGCTGAAGCCAATAAACTCGACAGCACCATCACCACGCTGGAAAAGCAGATGGCAAGATTCAAGGAAATCAACGCCGACAGCCTCCCGGAACTTCTGCAGCTCAACCTGCAGATGCTCGACCGACACGACAACCAGTTACAGGAGATCAACCGCCAGCTCAGCTCACTGGAAGAGCAGAAAATTCACCTGCAAAGCCAGTTGGCACTGACCCGCCCCTACGACCAGATGGTGGCGGAAAACGGCCAGCGCATCATGGGACCAGCAGACCGGCTGAAGATTCTGCAAACAGAGCTGATCTCGCTACGGGCCAGTTACGCCGAGGAGCATCCACGGATCATCCGCGTGTCGCGGGAAATCGATGCACTAAAAGCGGAGACTGGTGGATCAGACCCTGGCGCCGATCTACAGGCAAAGCTCGCAGCGTTGCAGGCAGAACTGGCAACGGCATCCCAGAACTACGGTGAAGAACATCCAGAAATCAGGAAGCTCAACCGACTCATTGCAGGACTTGAAGAAGGCCTGGAGTCATCGCACCCGGCCGCGCAGGTTGCTGCCGGCACGCCAGACAATCCACTCTACATCGACCTGCAAGCACGACTGAAAACGGTAACATCCAATGAGCAGTCGTACCTGGACCGACGTGGCGAACTGGAAGAGAAAATCCAGTTGCTGGAAACCGCGATTCAACGTACTCCCGAAGTGGAACAGGGCTACAAAAAGCTGGCTCGTGATTATGACAACGCCATGCTCAAGTACCGTGAAATCAAGAATAAACAGATGGAAGCACAACTCGCCGAGTCTCTCGAGAGCGGGCGCAAAGGTGAACGCTTTACCCTCATCGAACCGCCCCTGCTACCCGAAGAACCGGTAAGCCCGAACCGACCGGTATTACTGGTGTTGAGCCTGCTGCTTGGTGCCGGCGCATTTGCCGGTACGATTGCGCTGCGTGAAAGCACCGACCCGAGCATCCACCACCCGGAAGAGCTGGAACAAATCACCGGTGAACTGCCCCTGGCAGCGATCCCGACCATCACCACGATTACGGAGCGTTCGCGTCAGCAGCAGCGCAAACGCCAGGCGTTGATCGCCACGGTGACGATGCTCACCGTGGCATTGGTTGCCTTCCATCTTCTGATCATGCCGCTTGACGTTGCCTGGTTCGTCGCCATGCGCCGTCTGGGCATCTGACCCGCTCACTGCCGAAGAGAATTTGCCGATGTCGCGCTCATTCGCCACCAAGTCCATTGCCTACAACCAGACCCGCAACATCAGCCGCAATATCGACTACTGGGAGCGCCACCGAATCCTCACTCCCAAAAGCGATGCGGCGATCATCAATGCCTATAAGATGTTGCGCACCCGTCTGCTTGAACAGGCCACCCGGAATCACTGGCGAGCCTTTGGCGTCACCAGTGTGCATAGTGGTGCAGGCAAAACCGTTTCGTCGATCAATCTTGCTATCAGCCTGAGCCAGGAATACAACCACACGGTGATGTTGGTTGACCTTGATCTGAATAACCCCAGCATCAGCAACTATCTCGATCTTCAGCCGACAGTGGGTCTGCTCGATTACCTGGAAGGCTCAGCGTCATTGGCGGAGGTACTGGTCAACCCCGGCACCCCGGGGCTGGTGGTTCTGCCCGGTCGTGAAGGTGTGACCAGCTCTTCCGAGATTCTCTCTACACCGCCGGTGGTGGAACTGGCAACCGACCTGCGCGACCGCTACCCCGACCGGATCGTGCTGTTTGACCTGCCGGCAGTGACCGAGACTGACGATGTAATGCTGTTCTCCCCCTGCCTTGACGCTTACCTGCTGGTGGTTGAAGCGGGGAAAAACACCCCTCAGCAGTTAAAGCAGGCCATGGCGCTGCTCGGCAATACACCCTGTGCCGGCACCCTGCTCAATCAAAGTAACAGGGTGATGGTGGAATAGG
>OBIY01000406.1_pt1 | contig 17199 bp, 15 predicted proteins | sample 1519841 | NCBI WGS metagenome assembly OBIY01 (sample SAMN03019774, study PRJEB22545) | beach sand metagenome | biome: beach; feature: sea beach; material: beach sand | place: USA: Municipal Pensacola Beach, FL | collected 2010-07-30 | depth 30-40 cm m
GCCGCACCAGCCAGTCGGCGATGGCGGCGCGCAGTGCGTCGGAGCCGGCGGTCTTCGGGTAGCGGCCGAGACCGTCCAGGTGGGCGATCAGGGTCTCGCGTATGAGTGCCGGCGGTGCGTGGCGCGGCTCGCCGATGGAAAGATCCACCAGCGGCAGGCCGGCCGGCGGCGTGCTGTCGGCCAGCAGGGCGCGCAGGCGCTCGAACGGGTACGGCTGAAGGGCGTCGAAACCGGGATTCATGCGGCGTCGTTCAAAGGCCGGGCGGCAGTTCCTGACCCAGGCGCCGTATCAGGTCTTCGCGCAGCGCGTTCAGGCGTTCGGCGTCGGTCACCGCGTGGCCGGCGGCATCGGTGATGAAAAAGGCGTCCTCGGCCCGTTCGCCGTAGGTGTTGACGCGCGCGTTCTGCAGCACCAGGCCGGCCTCGGCGAATGCCTGGGCGACCTGCGACAGCAGGCCCGGCCGGTCCTTGCAGATCAGCTCGACCACCGTGCGGTCGCGGCCCAGGTCGGTGGCGAAGGAGACTTCGGTGGTGACGTGAAAGGCCTTGTGCTGGCGGCTGACGCGCCGTCCGCCGGGTTTCAGGGACAGCGGGTCTTCCTGCAGCGCACGGCGCAGCGCGGCGCGGATTTCGCGCCGGGCCGCCGGGTTCGACACCGGGTTGCCGTTGATGTCGGTGACCAGGAAGGCGTCCAGCGCGTAGCCGTCTCGGCTGGTGTAGATGCGGGCGTCGACGATGTCCAGCGCCAGCCGGTCCAGGGTGGAGGTGATGGCGGCGAACAGGTACTTGCGGTCGCGCGTGTAGACCATCACGCCGGTGCTGCCACGGTCCGGGAAGTCGCGCGTGGCCACCACCGCCGGGGCGGCGCTGCGCGCGCGCAGGATGTGCTTGGCGTGCCAGGCGATTTCCTCGGCCGTGAAGCGCAGGAAGTAGTCGTCGTCCAGGCGTTCCCAGAAACGCTCGCACTCGCGCGGATCCACCTGTTCGGCCGGCAGCAGCTCCGCCGCCCGGTGGCGGATGTCGAGCGCCTGTTCGTGGGCGTCGATGGGGCTGCCAAGGCCGCGTCGCAGCGCGCGCCGCGTGGCCAGGTACAGCGCCGTCAGCAGGGAGCCCTTCCAGGAGTTCCATACCGTGGGGCCGGTGCCGCGCATGTCGGCCACGGTCAGCAGGTACAGGTAGTCCAGGTGCACCTGGTCGCCGACCGTGGCGGCGAAGGCGCGGATCACGTCGGGGTCGCCGATGTCCTGGCGCTGCGAGACCGAGCTCATCAACAGGTGGTGGCGCACCAGCCAGGCGACCAGCCGGCTGTCGAACTCGGACAACCGGTGCAGGCGGCAGAACGCGTGGGCCTCGCTTTCGCCGAGTACCGAATGGTCGCCGCCGCGGCCCTTGGCGACGTCGTGGAACAGCGCCGCCAGGTACAGCAGCTCCGGCTTGGGGATGCGCGGGAAGATCTGGTAGCCGAGTTCCAGGGCCGGGATGTTTTCTTCCGGGAAGGCGTAGCTGCGGGTGTTGCGCAGTACGAACAGGCTGTGTTCATCGACCGTGTAGACGTGGAACAGGTCGTGCTGCATCTGCCCCAGTACCCGCCCGAAGGCGGGAATGTAGCGGGCCAGTACGCCGTAGCGGTGCATGCGTTGCAGCTCGTGGCCGATGCCGTGCGGCTGGCGGATGATCTCCATGAACAGGCTGGTGCAGCGCAGGTCGGCGCGAAAGGCGTCGTCGATCAGGTGCAGGTGCTTGCGGATCAGGCGCACGGTGCCGGCGCGCACGCCGCGCACGTGGCGGCGGTGCTGCTGCAGCAGCAGGAACAGCTCCAGCAGGGCGAACGGATACCGGCGGAACACCTGGGCGTTGCGCACCTCGATGAAATCCTTGCGCAGCTGGAAGCGGCTGTTCAGCGGGGTGGCGCGGTCGCTGCGGCGGGCCAGCAGGATCTCTTCCTCGAAATGCTGCAGCAGCATCTCGTTCAGACGCGACAGGCCCTTGACGGTGCCGTAGTAGCGCTTCATGAACTGCTCGACGGCCAGGCTGCCCGCCGTGTCCTGGTAGCCGAAGCGGCGGGCCAGCTCGCGTTGCTGGTCGAACAGCAGGTGGTCGTGCTTGCGCCCGGTCAGCAGGTGCAGGCCGTTGCGCACTTCGGACAGGAACTCCTGGCCCTCGACCAACTGCCGGTACTCGTCCGGCTCCAGGAAATCGTGCTCGACCAGCTCGTGCAGGGTGCGCGCGCCGAAGTGGCGCTTGGCCACCCAGCCGATGGTGTGGATGTCGCGCAGCCCGCCCGGGCTTTCCTTCACATTCGGCTCGAGCTTGTAGGCGGTGGCGTCGAACTTGCCGTAGCGCACGTGCTGCTCTGCCAGCTTGGCGGCCATGAACTTGCGGGTCGGCCACATCTTGTCCGGGCCGGTGCGTCGGCTGAGCTGCTCGAACAGCGTTTCGCTGCCGGCCAGCAGACGGGCCTCGAGCAGCGCCGTGGCGATGGTGACATCGCGCCGGCCTTCGTCCACGCATTGACGCAGGCTGCGCACGCTGGCGCCGATGTCGAGTCCGGTGTCGTACAGAAAGGTGATGAACCCGGTCAGCGCTTCGGATACGCGATTCACGTCACCGGCGCGCGGCGCGAGCACCAGAATGTCGACGTCCGAGCAGGCGTGCAGTTCGCCGCGGCCGTAGCCGCCGACCGCCACCAGCGCCAGGCGCTCGGCGCCCGGCACGTCGCCCATCTGGGTTGCCCAGATGCGGCGCAGCAGCAGGTCGACGAACGCGGTGCGGGCCTGCACGATCGGCGTGCCGGCCGGCTGGCGGTCATAGTACGCGCGCAGACGGTCGCCAAACTGCTGGCGTGCCCGGCGGCAGCTGGCAGGCGTGACGCCGGCTTGGTCCAGGTACTGCCCGACCGCCGGCGCGTCGAACAACGGCGCGTCCGGCGCGTTCACGGCGGCGTCTCACCCTCGCGCAGGGTGAGCACCTCGACGCCGTCTTCGGTGACCGCCACCATGTGCTCCCATTGCGCGGACAGGCTGCGGTCCTTGGTGACGACGGTCCAGCCGTCGGGCAGGAGCTTCACGTGGCGCTTGCCGGCGTTGAGCATCGGCTCGATGGTGAACACCATGCCCGGCTCCAGGACCAGGCCGGTACCCGGGATGCCGTAGTGCAGCACCTGCGGCTCTTCATGAAACTGGCGGCCGATGCCGTGCCCGCAGTACTCGCGAACCACCGAATAGCTGTGTCCCTCGGCGTAGGTCTGGATGGCGTGACCCAGATCGCCCAGGCGCATGCCCGGGCGCACCATGCGGATACCGACCCACAGCGCCTCGTAACAGGTCTCGCACAGGCGCCGTGCCTGGATGGACGGCTCGCCCACGTAGAACATGGCGCTGGTGTCGCCGTGGAAATCGTCCTTGATGACGGTGACGTCGATGTTGACGATGTCGCCCTTCTTCAGCGGCTTGTCGTTGGGAATGCCGTGGCAGACCACGTGGTTGACCGAGGTGCAGATCGACTTCGGGAAGCCGTGGTAGCCCAGCGGTGCCGAGCGGCTGTGCAACACCTCGGTGGTGTGCTGCTCGCACAGGTCGTTCAACGCGTCGGTGGTGACGCCCGCGCGCACGTGCGGGCCGATCATCTCGAGCAGCTGCGCGGCCAGACGGCCGGCCACGCGCAGGGCGTCGAGCTCTTCGGGGGACTTGATGGAGACGGTCATCGGCCTCGGACGGGCTGCCGGTGGGGGCGGCTGCGGGGGTAAAGGCGACAAAATGTAGCAGCCGCCCGCCGCGCCGGTAAACCGAACGATTGTCGCTGGCGGCGAACGATGCTATAAATCGCGCCCTTGGCTTCGGGCCGCTGCCCGACCGTGGCCTATTGTGCAACGGTAAAACCTCACCGAATTTCTGCGGAGCATTTTGGCTTATGGCTGGAGTTTCCATGCGCGACCTGCTGGACGCAGGCGTCCATTTCGGTCATCAGACCCGCTACTGGTCGCCGGCCATGGCCCCCTATATCTACGGGGCGCGCCAGAACATCCACATCATCAACCTCGAACGCAGCCTGCCCATGCTGCGCGATGCCATGAACGCCCTGGGCAAGATCGCCGCCCGCGGCGGCACGGTGCTGTTCGTCGGCACCAAGCGCCAGGCGCGCAAGCTGGTCGAGCAGCACGCCGGCGCCTGCGGCATGCCGTACATCAATCACCGCTGGCTGGGCGGCCTGCTGACCAATTACCGCACGGTGCGCAAGTCGGTGGATCGCCTGATCGATCTCGAGACGCGTCTTGAGGTGGCCAAGCCGGGCGACTTGACCAAGCGCGAAATCCAGTTGCTGAACCGCGAGCGCGAGAAGTTGCTGCGCAGTGTCGGCGGCATTCGCAACCTGAAGGGCATGCCCGATGCGTTGTTCGTCATCGACACCGGTTACGAGCACATTGCGGTCGAGGAAGCCAACCGGCTCGGCATTCCGGTGATCGCGGTGGTCGACACCAACAACCGGCCGGAGAAGGTGGACTACGTGATTCCCGGCAACGATGACTCCATCCGGGCCATCGACCTGTACCTGGGTCAGGCGGCGGAGGCCATCCAGAACGGCCACACCGCCCTCGCCGCCGGTGGCGGTGACGAGTTTGTCGAGGTCGTCGAGGCCGGCTGAGGGGACAGCGGTGGCGCGGCCTGGTGATCCGGCACGCGCCCATTTTTCAATTTTCTAAGAGGGGTTCGACCCCTCTTTTTTTGTTCCGCGCCCGGCCGGCGCGGTGCGTTGAGAGGGTAATTCAGATGAACATATCGGCATCGCTGGTCAAGGAAATGCGCGAGCGTACCGGGCTCGGCATGATGGAATGCAAGAAGGCGCTGACCGAGGCCGGTGGCGACATCGAGGCGGCCATCGACCTGGTTCGCAAGGCCGGCGCCGCACGCGCCGACAAGAAGGCCGGACGCACCGCTGCCGACGGCGCCATCATCCTGACCGTCGGCGCCGACGGTCGCAGCATGGCGCTGACCGAGGTCAACTCGGAAACCGACTTCGTGGCCAAGGACGACAATTTCCTGGCGTTTGCCGATGTGGTGGGCCAACTGGTGCTCGAGCACGGTCCGGCTGATATCGAGCAGCTGTCCGGCCTCACGATGGACGGTGGTACCGTTGAGCAGGCGCGCCAGCAGCTGGTGGCCAAGATCGGTGAGAACATCCGGGTGCGTCGTTTTGTGCGCCGCCAGTCCGCGGGGCTGCTCGGCAGCTATGTGCACGGCAGCCGTATTGGCGTGCTGGTGGAGCTTGAGGGCGGCGATGCCGACCTGGCCCGCGACATCGCCATGCACATCGCGGCCAGCCGGCCGTTGTGCGTGTCGGCCGAACAGATTCCGGCCGATGTGCTGGCCCGTGAAAAGGAAATCTACGACGCCCAGGCGGCCGAATCCGGCAAGCCGGAGGAGATCCGCGCGAAGATGGTCGAGGGGCGTCTGCGCAAGTACGCCGCCGAGGTGACCTTGCTCGGCCAGGCGTTCATCAAGGACCCGGATGTGACCGTGGAGCAGCTGCTGAAGAAGGCCGGTGCGCGGGTGGTTGCCTTCGATCGCCTGGAGGTGGGCGAGGGCATCGAGAAACAGGCTGACGACTTCGTCGCCGAAGTGATGAAGCAAGCCCGGGGCTGATTCTGTCATGGCCGCTGCGGCGCCGACGTACCGCCGAGTCCTGCTCAAGCTGAGCGGCGAGGCCCTGGCCGGTGGCAAGCCCCACGGCTTCGACCGCACTGCCATGCAGGCGGTGGCCGAGGAACTTAAGCCGGTGCTCGCCGCCGGCGTGCAGGTCGGGCTGGTGGTTGGTGGCGGCAACCTGTTCCGCGGCCTGCCGGCGGCAGCCGATGGCGCTGACCGCGCCACGGCCGACTACATCGGCATGCTGGCGACGGTGATGAACGCGCTGGCCCTGCACGAGGTGCTGCAGGCGGCCGGCATTCCGGCACGGGTGCTGTCGGCGCTGGCCGTGACCGGGGTGGCCGAGGCGTACGTCCGTTCCAAGGCGCTGGCGCACCTGGATGCCGGGCGGGTGGTGCTGTGCGCGGGCGGTATCGGCAACCCCTATTTCACGACCGATACGGCGGCTTGCCTGCGTGCCATCGACATCGGTGCCAGCTTGCTGCTGAAATCAACCAAGGTCGACGGCGTATACGACGCCGATCCCCTGCGCAACCCGGACGCGCACCGGTACGAGCGGCTGGATTACGACGAGGTGCTGTCGCGCCACCTGGGCGTCATGGACGCCACGGCAGTGGCCCTGGCGCGGGAACATGCACTGCCGGTGCGGGTGTTCGACATGAACAGTCGCGGTGCGCTGCTGCGCATCGTGCGCGGCGAGTCGGTCGGCACCCTGATGGCGCCGGCAAACGCTTGAGCGGAGGCAACTGATGATCGACGACGTGCGCAAGGACGCCGAACAGCGCATGAGCAAGAGCGTCCATGCCTTGCAGGAAGAGTTGAAGAAGATCCGCGCCGGCCGGGCCCATCCGGGGCTGCTGGATCAGGTGCACGTGAACTATTACGGTGCCGACACGCCGTTGCGCCAGCTGGCCAACATCAGCGCCGAGGACGCGCGTACGCTGCTGGTGTCGCCGTTCGACAAGGGCACCGTGGCCGCCATCGACAAGGCCATTCGCGAGTCCGACCTGGGCCTGAATCCGTCGACCGCGGGCATGGTCATCCGCGTGCCGCTGCCGGCGCTGACCGAGCAACGGCGCAAGGACCTGATTCGTGTCGTCCGTGCCGAGGGCGAGGCGTGCCGGGTGGCTATCCGCAACGTGCGCCGCGACGCCAACAACTCGCTCAAGGAGTTGGAGAAGGAAAAGCTGATCTCGGCCGATGACGAGACCCGCGCCCAGGCCGAGGTGCAGAAACTGACCGACCGCTTCGTGGCCGAGGTGGAGAGCCTGCTGGCCGCCAAGGAAGCGGACCTGCTGGAGGTCTGAGCGGGCGCCATGACGACGCCCGCGCCCGGTCAGCAGCCCCGGCACGTCGCCATCATCATGGACGGCAACGGGCGCTGGGCGCGTCGGCGTCACTTGCCCCGGGTTGCCGGGCACCGGGCGGGTGCCCGCGTGGTGCGCCGCATCGTTGAGGCCTGCGCCAGCCAGGGCATCGAATATCTGACACTGTTTGCCTTCAGCAGCGAGAACTGGTTGCGTCCGGCGGACGAGGTGTCGCTGCTGATGCGGTTGTTCTCGCGCGCGCTGCGCGAGGAGGAAGCGCGTTTGCGCGAACATGGTGTGCGGCTGACCGTCATCGGCGATCGCACCGGTTTGCCGGCCTCATTGAGGGCGGACATCGCCCGCGTGGAGGCCAGCACGGCCAGCGGTGAGGGCTTGCGGTTGATGGTGGCGGCCAATTACGGCGGGCGCTGGGACATTCTGCAGGCGGCGCGTGCATGTGTCGCCGAGGCCGCCGCCGGGCGCCTGGACGCGGCTGACCTCGACGAGCAGTCGTTCGCCGCCCGCCTGTCGACCGCCGACGCGCCGCCGGTGGACCTGCTGGTACGCACCGGTGGTGAGCGTCGCATCAGCAACTTTCTGCTCTGGCAGGCCGCCTATGCGGAACTGTATTTTGCCGACGCGCTGTGGCCGGATTTCGATGTCGAGGCGCTTGGCGAGGCCCTGGCCTGGTACGCCGGGCGTGAGCGGCGTTTCGGCCGCACCGGTGACCAGGTGCAGTGCAACGGGCTCGGTGTCGCCGGTGCCTAGAACCCGGCTGCTGACGGCACTGGCCTTGCTCGTTCTGGCACTGGCGCTGGTGTGGTACGGCGACCTGCCGTGGCTGGCCGGCGTTTTGGCGTTGATCGCCTTGCGTGCCGCCTGGGAGTGGGGGCAGCTGTGCCCGGGCCTGGATGGCGCGTGGCGCGGCGGGGTGCTGTTGGCGCTCGGCGCGTTGCTGGCCGCCACGTACGTGTTGCCGCCCGCGCTGGGTTCCGTGTTGTGGTCGCTGGCATTGGTGGGCTGGCTGCTGGCGCTGGTGCTGGTGGTCCGTTACCCGGCGGTGCCGTCCGTGTTGCAGCGACCGCTGGTGCAGGCGGCCATCATCGTGCTGGCCCTGGCCGCCGCCTGGTCGGCCCTGGTGCGCCTGGCGCAGATCGACCGCTCGCTGCTGCTGGTGTGTCTGGCCCTGGTGTGGGTGGCTGATAGCGTCGCCTACCTGGTCGGCCGTCGCTATGGTCGTCGCCGCTTGTGTCCGCAGGTCAGCCCCGGCAAGACACTGGCCGGGCTGTACGGCGGTCTCGCCGGCGCGGTGCTGGTGGGGTTGCTGGCCGGCGCGATCTGGCGTCTGGACGCGGTGCAGGTGCTGGCGCTGGGAACCCTGGCCGCACTGTGTGCCGCGTTGTCGGTGGTCGGCGACCTGACCGAGAGCGTCTTCAAGCGCCGTGCCGGCGTCAAGGACAGCGGGCAGCTGTTGCCCGGGCACGGCGGTGCGCTCGATCGCATCGATGCACTCATCGCCGCCGCGCCGCTGTTCGCGCTGCTGGCACCGTCGTTGGTCGGGGGCTGAGCCGTGCGCAACATCGCCCTGCTGGGTGCCACCGGATCCATCGGCGACAGCACGCTGTCGGTGCTGGCACTGCATCCGGATCGCTATCGGTTGCAGGTGGTGGCGGCACGCCGCAACGTGAAACGCATGCTCGACATCTGTCGGCGCTTTCAGCCGGCGGTGGCCGTGCTGGCCGACCCCGAGGCAGCGGCCGAGGTGCGCCGTGCCCTTGATGGCGGTCCGACGCGGGTGTTGGTCGGCAGTCAGGCGTTGGCCGAGGTGGTGCGCGGGCCGGACGTGGATGTGGTGGTGGCCGGCATCGTCGGCGCGGCCGGGCTCGAATCGTCCCTGGCGGCGGCGGAGGCGGGCAAGGTTCTGTTGCTCGCCAACAAGGAAGCGCTGGTGATGGCGGGTGCGCTGTTCATGGCGGCGGTGCAGCGCGGCGGTGCGACCTTGATTCCCATCGACAGTGAGACCAATGCCATGTTCCAGTGCCTGCCGGGCTATCGCTGTGGCGAACCGGCGGCCGGGCATGGGGTGCAGCGGTTGCTGCTGACCGCCTCCGGTGGCCCGTTTCTGCGCACCCCCTTGTCGCTCATGGCCACCGCGACCCCGGATCAGGCCTGTGCCCATCCGCGCTGGGTGATGGGGCGCAAGATTTCGGTCGACTCGGCCACGCTCATGAACAAGGGGCTCGAGGTGATCGAGACCGCCTGGCTGTTCAATCTGCCGGCGCCGGCGGTGCAGGTGGTGATTCATCCGCAAAGCGTGGTGCATTCGCTGGTGGAGTTCGTCGACGGTTCGTTGCTGGCACAGCTCGGCAGCCCGGACATGCGGGTGCCGATCGCCCATGCCCTGGCCTGGCCCGAGCGCCTGCCGTCGGGAGCGCGCACGCTGGACCTGTTCGAAACCGCCCGGCTCGATTTCGAGCCGCCAGACCGCGCGCGGTTTCCGTGTCTTGATCTGGCCTATCGGGCGCTGGAGGCCGGCGGCACCGCCAGCACCATCCTGAACGCGGCCAACGAGGTCGCGGTGGCGGCGTTCCTGGACGGCCGGCTGGCTTTCGGCGCCATCGCACCGACGGTGCAGGCGGTCCTGGACGCCGTGCCGGGTCAGGCGGCGGATGCGTTGGAGACCGTGCTGGCGGCCGATCGGGCGGCGCGTCAGGCGGCACAGGCGCGGGTGGCAGCGTGATGGGCGGTGTGCTGTGGTCGGTGGGTGCGTTCGTGGTGGCCATCGGCGTGCTGGTGAGCGTGCACGAGTTCGGTCACTTCTGGGTCGCACGCCGGGTCGGCGTGAAGGTGTTGCGGTTCTCGGTTGGCTTCGGCCGGCCGCTGTGGCGCCGCGTGGATCGTCACGGCACGGAGTTCGTGATTGCCGCCCTGCCGCTGGGCGGCTACGTGAAGATGCTGGACGAGGCCGAGGCGCCGGTCGCCGACGACGAGCAGCACCGGGCGTTCAACCGCAAACCGGTATGGGCGCGCATGGCCGTGGTGGTGGCCGGGCCGCTGGCCAATCTGCTGCTGGCCTGGCTGTTCTACTGGGTCATGTTCATGGTCGGTATCCAGGGACAGCGGCCACTGGTGGGCGAGGTGTTGCCCGACACGCCGGCGGCCGTGGCCGGGTTTGCGGCGGGAGACAGCATCGAGGCGGTCGGCGGCCGGCCGGTGCGCAGCTGGGAAGACGCCACTCTGGCGTTGATGCCGGCGGCACTGGATGGCCGGACAGTGGACGTTGGCGTGACGTCGGCGGCCGGGGGGCATCAGGCGCGCACGCTCGATCTGTCCGGGCTGGACTATCGGGCCGAGGATCCGGACGTCATGCGCCGGGTGGGCCTGCGGTGGCGGGCTCCGCACATCGAACCGCGGATCGGTGAGGTGATGCCCGATGGGGCGGCCGCCGCGGCCGGCCTGCAAGCGGACGATCTGCTGCTCAGCGTCGACGGTGAGCCACTGGCCGACTGGGGCGACTGGGTGCAGCGGGTGCAGGCCAGTGCGCAGCAACCGCTGCAGGTGCGCCTGCGTCGCGGTGGGCAGGTGCTGGAGCTGACCGTGACGCCGCGCGCCGTGGAGCAGGATGGTCGGCGCATCGGCCAGGTTGGCGTGGCCGCGGCGCGGCCGCAGGTCGCCATCGACGACTACTTCGTGCGTCTGCATTACGGCCCGCTGGCGGCGGCCGGGCAGGGGCTGGGGAAACTGCGCGACATGACCGCCCTGACCGGCCAGATGGTCTGGCGCATGCTCACCGGCGAGGCCTCCAGTCGCAACGTGAGCGGGCCGCTGTCGATTGCCGAGTTCGCCGGCTACAGCGCGCGTCTCGGGGTGGCCCAGTTCCTGTCGTTTCTGGGTCTGGTCAGCCTGTCGCTGGGGCTGCTGAATCTGCTGCCGGTGCCGGTTCTGGACGGTGGACACTTGCTGTACTATTTCGCCGAATGGGTGCGCGGGCGGCCGCTGCCCGAGCGGTTTCGTGCCGTCGGCCAGCAGATTGGCCTGGCCGCCCTGCTGGCACTGACCGTGTTGGCGTTCTACAACGACATAACACGACTCCTGTTTTAGACCCTGATCGCGGGCTGCGGCCTGCCCGGTGACGCTTTGTTGTCCGAGTCCCTGCGCTTACTGTCCCGCTGCGTGCTGGCCCTCGTGCTGTGCCTGTCTTTGGTGCCGTCCACAGTGCGCGCCGTGGACGCGGACGGCTTCGTGGTCGAGGACATTCGTCTCAATGGCCTGCAGCGCATCTCGCCCGGCGCGGTATTGATCGCGCTGCCGGTGCGCGTCGGCGACCGGTTCGATCCGCAGCGCTCGAGCGATGTCATCCGCGCGCTGTTCCAGACCGAGTTCTTCAGCGACGTGCAGCTGGGGCGCGATGGCGATGTGCTGGTGATCGATGTGGTCGAACGCCCGTCGATTGCCGAGCTGAACATCACCGGCAACAAGGACATCAAGACCGAGGACCTGCAAAAAGGCCTGCGCGAGGCCGGACTGGCGGTTGGCCGGGTATTCGTTCCGTCGGCCCTGGATCAGCTGCGCCAGGAATTGCAGCGCCAGTACTTCGCCAACGGCAAGTACGGTATGGATGTGGAGACCGAGGTCGCCGACCTGCCGCGTAACCGCGTGCGCATCGACATCGTCATCTCCGAAGGCGACGTCGCGCGTATCCGTCAGATCAACATCGTCGGCAACCAGGTGTTCGACGACGACACCCTGCGCAATGCCTTCGAGTTGTCGACGCCGAATCTGCTCAGCTTCATCACGGGCAACGACAAGTACTCGCGCCAGAAACTGGCCGGCGATCTGGAGAAGCTGCACGCCTACTACCTGGATCGCGGCTACCTGGACTTCGACATCACCTCGACCCAGGTGGCCATCACCCCGGACAAGCGCGAGATCTACATCACCATCAACGTCGACGAGGGGCAGCAGTACACCGTCGACGAGGTCAAGCTGTCCGGCAACCTGGTGGTCGAGCCGGAGGAGCTGGTCAGACTGGTCACGCTGCGTCCGGGTGACGTGTTCTCGCGCAAGGCCATGACCGAGACCAGCGACGCCATCTCCGAGCGCCTGGGCGAGGCCGGCTATGCCTTCGCCAACGTCAACGGCCTGCCCGAGGTGGACACGGAGAAGGCGTCCACCAAGCTGACGTTCTTCGTCGACCCGGGCAAGCGCGCCTACGTGCGGCGCATCAGTTTCGCCGGCAACCAGAAGACCGCGGACGAGGTGATGCGGCGCGAGATGCGGCAGATGGAGTCGGCCACGTTCTCGTCGGCGGCGGTGGAACGGTCGCGGGTGCGCCTGGAGCGGCTCGGCTTCTTCGAGGACGTCACGGTCGAGACGCCGGCGGTGCCCGGCAGTCCGGACCAGGTGGACGTCAATTTCACGGTCAAGGAACGGGCGTCGGGCTCGATCTCGGCGGGCGTCGGCTTCGGCCAGGGCAGCGGCCTGCTGCTGAACGCCGCCGTGACGCAGAACAATTTCCTGGGCACGGGCGACAGCGTCAGTGTCAACTTCTCGAACAGTGACTATGCGCGCGTCTACAGCGTCGCGCACACCAACCCCTATGCCACGGTGGACGGTGTCAGCCGTTCGGTCAGCGCGTTCCTGCGCACCACCGACGCGGCCGATGCCAACCTGACCGAGTACGACACCGACTCGTTCGGCGGCTCCTGGGGCTACAACGTGCCGCTGTCCGAGTTCAGCGCGTTCGGATTCGGGCTGGCGTTCGAGAACACCAAGATCGGCACCGGCGATTTCACATCGCAGGACGTGCTGGACTTCATCGCCGACAACGGCGACAGCTACAACATCTTCAAGCTCAACCTGAGCCTGGCCCGCGATACCCGCAACCGCGCCATTTTCCCGGACCGGGGCGCCTTGCGTCGGCTGTCGGGTGAGATTGCCGCCCCGCTCGGCGATCTCCAGTTCTACAAGCTGAACTTCACCGAACAGCACTATTTCCCGTTCAGCGACACCGTCAGCCTGATGGTCAGCGGTACCCTGGGGTATGGCGACGGGTACGGCGACACCACCGCCTTGCCGTTTTTCGAAAACTTCTTCGCCGGTGGTTTCCGCACCCTGCGCGGGTTCAAGGACAACACCCTCGGTCCGCGTACCTTCAGCGCCTTCACCGATTCCGACGGTGATCCGTTCGGCGGTGATCGTTTGATTCTGGCGCGCAGCGAGCTGTTCTTCCCGGTGCCGTTCATGGAACAGCAGAGCAAGAATTTCCGGTTGTCGGTGTTTGCCGATGCCGGCAACGTGTTCGGCCCGGACGACTCGCTCAAGGTGGGCGAATTGCGTTATTCGACCGGCATGGCAGCGGTTTGGATTTCCCCGTTCGGGGCCATTTCCATCGCCATCGCACAGCCCTTCAACGAGGGGCCACAGGACGAGACCCAGCGCTTCCAGTTCAGTCTGGGCGCCGGTTTCTGAGTTTGTTTACTTCTCACGTCTTTCACGGAGAAACCTGACGATGAAGAGCATGCGGCTTTGGGCCTTGGGCCTGTTGGGGAGCCTGCTGCTGGCGCCGGCGCTGGCGGCGGCGGACCTGAAGGTTGGGTACGTCAATGCATCGGCGCTGTTGCAGGCTTCGCCTCAGGCCGAGGCGGTGCAAAAGAAGCTGCGCGACGAATTCACGCCGCGCCGCCAGCAGCTGGAGTCTCGGGCCAAGCGGCTGGAGCAGATGGAGCAGGACCTGAGCAAGAACGGCTTGATGCTCAGCGAGGAACAGCGCAAGGCCAAGGAACGCGAGATCATCGACGGCCGTCGCGAACTCAAGCACGCCCAGGACGAGTTCCAGGACGACCTGCGCATTCGCCAGTCGGAAGAGGTCGGCAAGCTGCGCGAGCAGCTGCTGACGGCGGTGGAGAAATTCGCCAAGTCGGGCGGCTACGACCTGATCCTGTACGAAGGCGTGATCTATGCCAGCGACGGGCTGAACGTGACCGACCAGGTGTTGGCGCTGCTCAAGAACCCGGCACGGTAAGCGCGCCGCGGATCCGGTGCAGCTACGTGAGCTGGCGGCGCTGCTGGGCGTCGCCTACGACGGCGATGGTGACTGCGAGCTGAGTGGCGTCGCCACCCTGGCCAAGGCTGGGCCGCAGCAGCTCAGTTTTTTTGCCAACCGCCGCTATCGGGGGCAGCTGGCCGGGTCCGATGCCGGCGCCGTGGTGCTGGCGCCGGCCGACCGCGCCCTGTTCGCGGGTGCGGTGCTGTTGTCCGACAACCCGTACCTGACTTTCGCCCGGGCGGCCGCCGCGCTGCATCCGGCGCCTTCCCTGCCCTCACAGCGCCATCCGCAGGCCAGTGTGCACCCGGATGCCCGGCTGGGCGCCGACGTGCGCATCGAGGCCGGTGCGGTGATCGAGGCCGGCGCACAGGTCGGCGACCGGGTGGTCGTCGGCGCCGGCTGCTATCTGGGCGCTGGCGTCAGCGTTGGCGACGACACGCGCCTGTCCCCCAGGGTGACGCTGCTGGCCGGTACCCGGGTCGGTGCCCGTTGCCTGATTCACCCCGGCGCGGTGCTCGGCGCCGACGGTTTTGGGCTGGCCAATGACCGCGGGGTGTGGGTCAAGGTGCCGCAACTCGGTCGCGTGGTGGTGGGCGACGATGTCGAGATCGGCGCCAACACCACCATCGACCGCGGTGCGCTGGATGACACGGTGATCGGCAATGGCGTCAAGCTCGACAACCTGATCCAGGTGGCGCACGGCGTGCGCATTGGTGAGCACACGGCCATCGCCGCCTGTGTCGGCATTTCCGGCAGCACCGTCATTGGCCGTCACTGCGTGATCGGTGGCGGTGTCGGTTTTGTCGGCCATCTCGAAATCTGCGACCGCGTGATCGTCACCGGCATGTCGATGGTGGCGCAGTCGATAACCCGCCCGGGTGTTTACTCGGGTATTCCGGCCGAGGATGCCCGCCGCTGGCGACGCAACGTCGGCCGTTTCCATCAACTCGACGAGCTGGCGCGGCGGCTGCTGCGCCTGGAACGCTCGAACAAGGACGCTGTCGATGAGTGAGCCGGAGATCTTGAACGCAACTGACATCATGCGCCTGTTGCCGCACCGCTACCCGTTCCTGTTGCTGGACCGGGTGGTGGAGTTGCGGTTGGGCGAGCGCCTGACGGCGATAAAGAACATCACTGTCAGCGAGCCGTTCTTCCAGGGTCACTTCCCCAACTACCCCATCATGCCCGGCGTGCTGATCCTGGAGGCGATGGCGCAGGCCAGCGCCGTGCTCGGCTTTCGCAGCACCGGCACCAGCGCCGCGGATGACAACGTGTATCTGTTCGTCGGCATCGACAAGGCGCGTTTTCGCCAGGCCGTGCAGCCGGGCGACCAGCTGCTGATCGAGGTCGAGCTCAAGCGCGCGGTGCGCGGCATGTGGATGTTTGCCTGCAGCGCCACGGTGGACGGTCGCGAAGCGGCGTCGGCCGAGATCATGTGCACGCTAAAGGCAGTCCAATGATCGATCCCACCGCACGCGTCCATCCCGATGCCCGGCTTGCGCCCGATGTCGAGGTCGGGCCCTATGCGGTGATCGGTCCGAAGGTGCAGATCGGCGCCGGTAGCGTTATCGGCCCACATGCGGTGATCACCGGCGATACGCGCATCGGGCGCAACAACCGCATCTTTCAGTTCGCGTCCATCGGTGAAATTCCGCAGGACAAGAAGTACCACGCCGACGACGACACGCGCCTGGAAATCGGCGACGACAACACCATCCGCGAGTTCTGCACCATCAACACTGGCACCGTCGGCGGCGGCGGGCTGACCCGCCTGGGCGACAACAACTGGTTGATGGCCTACGTGCACATCGCGCACGACTGCCTGGTCGGCAGCCACACCATCTTCGCCAACTCGTCCTCGCTGGCGGGCCATGTCGTCGTGGAGGATCACGTCATCCTGGGCGGGTTCTCGCTGGTGCATCAGTTCTGTGCACTGGGCGCGCACAGTTTCCTGGCGGTCAGCTCGGTGGTTCTCAAGGACGTGCCGCCGTTCGTCATGGCCGAGGGCAACTCGGCCCGCCCACGCGGCATCAATACCGAGGGTCTGCGCCGGCGCGGGTTCACCGGTGACGACATTACCGCCATCCGCAACGCCTACAAGACGCTGTATCGCAACGGCCTGCGCCTGAACGAGGCGCTGGCGGTGCTGGACGGGGAAGGCTGTTCCCACGTGGCCGACATGGCAGCCTTCGTGCGCCGCTCGCAGCGCGGCATCATCCGGTGACGGTCTGATGGCCGCCCGCTTGCGGGTTGGCCTGATCGCCGGCGAACCGTCCGGCGATGCCCTGGGGGCGGCGCTGATCGCGGCCCTGCGCCGGCGGGTGCCCGAGGTGGAGTGTTTCGGCATTGCCGGAGCCGCCATGCGCGATGCCGGGTGCCGTGCCCTGTACCCGGCCGAAGACCTGGCGGTGATGGGCATCGTCGAGGTGCTGGCCCATCTGCCGCGCCTGCTGCGCATCCGTCGCGGGCTGGTCCACCAGCTGCTGGCCGATCCACCGGACGTGCTGGTCGGCATTGATGCGCCGGACTTCACCTTGCCGGTGGAGCACCGTCTGCGGCGGGCCGGTCTGCGCACCGTCCATTACGTCAGCCCGTCCGTGTGGGCCTGGCGCGAGCACCGCATCAAGCACATCGCCGGTGCCGTCGATCGCATGCTGACGCTGTTTCCGTTCGAGGCCGGCATCTATGAGCGTCACGGCGTGCCGGTGACCGCGGTCGGTCATCCGCTGCAGACGCGTCTGTCGCCGGTCACCGCCACGCAGCGGACCGACGCACGCACGGCCCTGGGCCTGCGCGCCGACCTGCCGGTACTGGCGCTGTTGCCGGGCAGCCGGGCCAGCGAGTACCGGCGCCTGGCGCCGCTGTTCCTGGACACGGCGCAGTGGCTGCGCGCCAACGGCCGGCCCTGTCAGCTGGTGGTGCCGCTGGTCGGCAGCGCCGCCCGCGCCGTGTTGGAGACCGAACTGCGCCGGGCCGGTGCCGGGCTGTCCTGCACCCTGATCGATGGGGGCGCGCAGCAGGCCATGACCGCCGCCGACGCGGTGCTCCTGGCCTCCGGCACGGCCACGCTCGAAGCCATGCTGCTGGCGCGTCCGATGGTGGTCGCCTACCGGCTGGCACCGCTCACGTACGCCATTGCCCGCCGCCTGGTGCGCACGCCGCACGTGGCCATCCCGAACCTGCTGGCCGGCGAGCGGCTGGT
>OBIY01000407.1_pt1 | contig 17184 bp, 13 predicted proteins | sample 1519841 | NCBI WGS metagenome assembly OBIY01 (sample SAMN03019774, study PRJEB22545) | beach sand metagenome | biome: beach; feature: sea beach; material: beach sand | place: USA: Municipal Pensacola Beach, FL | collected 2010-07-30 | depth 30-40 cm m
TCTCAACAAGATGCGACCCCGCCTATGGCGCGGACAAGCTTGGCTGTGAACAGCATGGTTTCGTTGGCTGGGAAGTCCATAAAATCCCAAGCCGTGGTTTCCGCTTCTTCAATGTCTATGGCCCCCGCCAGCAGCCTGACAATCCCTATGCGGGGGTTGTGTCGATCTTTGCCGATCGGCTTCGCCAGGGGCAATCGGTCAGGATTTTCGGCGACGGACAACAGACGCGAGACTTCATCTATGTCCGCGATGTCGTGCGCATCCTGCGGCATGCGATGGAAACACCCTGGGCTTCCCAGCTGATATCCGCTGAAGTCTATAATATCGCAACTGGCGTCGGCACAAGCGTTGTACAGCTTGCCGAAACAATCGCGGGGCTTTGCGGCTTGCAGGCCCCCGATATCAGCTGGGAAGCCCCCCGGCTCGGCGATATCAAATCAAGTATCGGCAATGGCGCTAAATTGCAGACGGCACTGGGCGTTTTCCCCGAAACAAGCCTGCGCGACGGGCTTTCAGACTATCTGGCAAGTCTGTCGTAAGACAGCCCTGCGCGCGGCCATCGCCCGTCATTCGGGGGGCCGCGCCGGCCGGAACAATTGTGGCAGGTTAGCGGCGGAAGAACCGCTCAAGCGGGACGATATAGGTAATTGCAGCGCTTTCCACCCCGGGATTATCCTCACCCAGATTGGCATTGGAAATATGGTTGAAGCTCAACCCCAACCGGCTGCCGCTGCGAAACCGGTAGCTCAATTCAATCTGACTGCGGAACTCGAGGGTGTGATGCAGATCCTTGCCATCGCCATCATGATAAAGGCCCGGTGCGAAACTTGGCGTGATATAAAACCGGTCAAACAGGGCAAAATCAATCAGTACACCGGCGAACCCATGCGCGGCCCCGTCACTGGTCGCCATGATGCCGCCAAAGGGTTTGAACCACCAGAATTGCTTATCCGATCGATATTCGATCCGCGCTTCCGCCGCATCCTCATCACGCTGATTGGCATCGAAATAGGCCGCCGACAACGCCAGCAAATCCCCGTCATCAGGCGCGGCCTGCACCGGCCCCGCCAAGACGCAAAGCCCGAAAAGACCAAAGACACCCAAACTTCTGGCCAGCCGCATCATTATCACCCTGTTCACCCACGCATTATCCGCAATGCGGGGGACTGTATGCCGAACCGGCAAGCGGTACAATATCCCGCCCCTTCGGACTTCTCATTTCTGCCGCAATATATGGTAGATTTACGTCATGCACAGACGCAATTTCCTGTTTGGCGGTGTTCCGCTGTCTTTCGCTTTGCTGGCAGCGCGACCGGTTCGCTCCGCCCCCCTGTCGCACGAGTATAATCTCATGACGGCAGGGAGCGGCAAGGTTGCAACAATCATTGATGGCGACACATTGACCCTTGAAGATGGTCAGGTCATCCGCCTGGTCGGGATTCAAGCCCCGAAACTGCCACTCGACCGTCCAAACTTTACTGCTTGGCCGCTGGCTGATGAGGCACGGCGAATGTTGAGCGAACTGACGCTTGGCGATGTTGAGCGAGCTGACGCTTGGCAACACCGTCACACTTTCTTATGGCGGCACCCGCATCGACAGGCATGGCCGGGCGCTCGCACATCTGCATCTGCCCGATGGCCGCTGGGTGCAGGGCGAAATGCTGCATGCGGGGCTGGCGCGGGTATATAGTTTTGCCGATAACCGCGCGCGCGTCGCCGAAATGCTGCTGCTCGAACGCGAGGCGCGACAGGCGGAACGGGGCATTTGGCAATTGCCTTATTATGCGGTACGCAACGCGGAGATGGGGGCAAAAGATGACAGGCTGGCGCGGGACATCGATAGTTTTCAGCTGGTGGAAGGGCGGATCCGCAAGGCCGCGCGCGTCGGCAAATATATGTATCTCAATTTCGGCAGCGACTACCGCACCGACTTTACGATTTCTGTCGCCAAGCGCTATTGGCGGAAATTCGATGCCGCGCAAATGACGCCCGCGAAATTACAGGGCAAGCATGTGCGCGTCCGCGGATGGCTGACAAAACGGAACGGGCCTATGATCGAAGCAACCCACCCCGAACAGATCGAGCTGTTGCCATGATCGCATATTGGCGCCGCTCGCCGCGGCAGATACTCCGGATTGCAACTCTTCTGGCGATCGCCGTGATAAGCCCTGCTGTAACCGGCTGCACGACGAATCCCGCGACCGGCAAACAGGAATTCACACCTCTGATGTCACCCGAGCGCGAAAAGCAGGTGGGGGCAGAAGAGCATCCGAAGGTGCTGCAGGAATTTGGCGGGGTCTATGACGAACCGAAAATCGGCGCATATGTGGCGTCTATCGGCGGCATGCTTTCCGCGAATTCCGAACTGCCGGACCTCAATTTCCGCTTCACCGTGCTTGATTCGGAGATCGTCAACGCCTTTGCCCTGCCAGGCGGCTATGTCTATGTTACACGCGGGCTTGTCGCACTGGCCAATAGCGAAGCTGAACTCGCCAGTGTGCTGGCTCATGAGATCGGCCATGTCACCGGGCGGCACACCGCGCAGCGCTATAATCAGGCGGTCGGGTTGTCGCTGGGTGGGGCCATTCTCGGGGCCGCCATCGGCAATCAGATCGCCAGCGACCTGATAAGCCAGGGCACACAGCTTTATCTGCTTGGCTATTCGCGCGGCCAGGAATATGAAGCCGACCAGCTTGGCATCCGCTATCTCGTCAGAACCGGGTATGACCCCTATGCCGAAGCGGATTTTCTGCAATCACTTGAAAATTACGCTGCACTTGAAGCGCATTTAAGCGGTCAGAAAAACGGCCAGAACAGCGAATTTTTCTCAACCCATCCGCAAACCGCAAAGCGCGCAAGGGAGGCGGTTGATGCCGCACGCGCATCGGGTATCAGCATTGAATCGCGTCCGCGCCTGCGTGATCGTTTTCTTGAGCAGATTGATGGAATGGTCTTTGGCGGCAGTCCGGAACATGGTTTCATCCGGGGCCAGACATTCGCGCATCCCAAGCTGCGGTTTCAATTCACCGTGCCGCAGGGATTGCGCCTGATCAACAAGCCCGATGCGGTTTACGCGAAAGGTCAATCCGATACGCAGGTCAAATTCGACATGGCAAAGCTGTCGCCCAGCACACCGGTCTTACGCTATCTGACCGATGAGTGGGGACAGAGCTTGCGGCTGACCGATGCGGCGACAAATGATGAAGCGCGCAACCCACCGATGCGGCGACAATTACGGTAAACGGGATGGAAGCCGCGACCGGCGCCGCGAATGTGCGGCTGCCTTCAGGCAATGGTGAGATCCGGCTGGTGGTGATCCGTTACAGCAAGGACCGGGTTGCGCGCTTCATCATCGCCATCCCCAATGCCGTTTCCGCGCAAATGCGTGAAGGGCTGCAACGGATGACTTACAGCTTCAAGACATTGAACGACGCGGAAGCGGCGGCACTCAAACCCTATCGCATCCGAATTCATACAGTCCGGTCAGGCGACACACTCGACAGCCTGGCCGCACGTCTACCTTATGCCGATTTCAAACGCGAACGGCTGCGCACCCTGAATGGGCTTGCCACCAATCAAAAGCTGAAGCCCGGCATGAAACTGAAAATAATTTCTGAATGAAACAGGGCGCGCCGTCACCGACACGCCCTGCCAAAATTAATCTTGCCTGCTGCTTGTCTGCAAAGCCTTTGTCAGGCTGCCGCCTTCAGCAATGCACCTTCCACCCGCTTGAGCGCGCCTTCGGTATCAAGCTCCTCCACCGCGCCGACTTCGCGTGCCAGACGGTCAAGCGCCGATTCATAGATCTGCCGCTCGCTGTATGACTGCTCGGGCTGCCCTTCGCCGCGATGCAGATCGCGCACGACTTCGGCTATCGCGACCAAATCGCCGGAATTGATCTTTGCTTCATATTCCTGTGCCCGGCGGCTCCACATGGTGCGTTTGACGCGGGCACGACCTTTCAGCGTTTTCAGGGCATGCCGGACCGTATCGCGGCTGGACAACACACGCATGCCTGAACTTTCTGCCTTGCCGACCGGTACACGCAGGATCATTTTGTCCTGCTCGAATGAAATCACGAATAACTCAAGCTTCGTGCCGGCAACTTCCTGGCGTTCAAGATCGGTGATCCTGCCAACGCCATGTGTGGGATAGACCACAAAGTCACCGACATTGAATGCACCGTCAGATAGTTTCTTCTTGGCCGCAGCCTTGGCCGGGGCCTTGGCGCCTTTAGCAGCCTTGTCAGTGCTGTCGAGCGCTTCCGGTTCGGTTTTCTTGGCCACGATTTTTTTACGCGGCGCGGTTTTCCGCACCGATGCCGCATTCTTGGGCGCGGCTTTAGCCTTCTCGGCCGTTGTTTCGCGTTTCGCCATGCGTTCTTCTCACTCTCTCAACTCAGTGCTGCCCGCCTGCATATCGTCCGCGAGTTTGCGATGCCTACATCATCACAGCCCGACCTCACCGTGCCAGAAGCCAACACACACGACTCTGGTTCAAGACATCGGGCTATAAACAGCGTGGACGATGCGCAACGTCCGGTACAGGTCCGGTATCGGCGGGTTTCCCGATATTGTTGCAATGCCGGAGCATATCACGAAAATGCCATTTTCGAAAGTCTGTAAGAAAATGGCAAAAAGTGCCTTTTCTATCAATAGCTTATAAAAAAGCCGCCCCACTGATAGCGGAGCGGCTCAATCTAAATGCAACGACGCCCTGCGGGCTGCCGCACAAGCTGCAAATCAATCCACAAAAAGGCCGTTAGCTGCCTTCGCCCGGATTTTCGCTGAAATATTTTTCGAACTTGCCTTCTTCACCCTTATGCTCGTCCGCATCATCGGGCGGCGTGCCGGCAATGGTAATATTGGGCCATTTAGCCGCATAGTCGCGGTTTACTTCGGCCATCTTTTCGTGCCCGCCCTCGACATCAGGAACAATGGCCTCGGCCGGGCATTCCGGTTCACACACTCCGCAATCGATGCATTCATCGGGGTGGATGACCAGCATATTTTCCCCTTCATAGAAGCAATCCACCGGGCAGACTTCTACGCAATCCATATATTTGCACTTAATGCAGGCTTCCGTGACGATGTAAGTCATAAGTTACTCCCTAAACCCGGGCGCTTCCGATACGGCCTTCCGGGCAAGTTCCCTTAAATATCTGTTGCCGCCCGAATATCACGTCGCTCAACGGATGCCAAGCCGCTCCATTACCCTTTTCCGCGCGTCACCGCTTTCGCGGTCCGAGACATATAGCAACCCGCCGATCCGGCGTAAAAGATTTGCTTCGAAATCATGCAGTTCGCCATCCGCATAGACAACTTCCCAGAGCATTTCCATCAGTTCCACGCGTTCTTCCGGCGCATAGGACTGTTTGATCTGATGCGTAAAGCGGAACAGATGATTAGCATCATCCTGATGTGCTGCGGCAAGCGACACCAGAGTCTCCGTTTCCTCGGCAGACAGTGAAAATCTGTCGCGGGCCAGCCGCTCAATCGTCTGGCGTTCCGCAGCCTCGAAATGATCATCAAGGCAAGCCGCCTCCACAAGCAGGGCAGCGGCGGCAATGTGCTTGTCCTCAAGATCGTGCTTGCCCGCAAGGGATGCCTCTTCCTCAGGAGAACGCGCAAATAATTTCTTCAAACGATTAATCATCGATACCCCGTATCACGGCGTCCGGCTGCCCGCAAGCAGCTGCGATACGCACAAGGCGCACAGCCCCAAATCGCACAAAGCATTGACAACAAAGACAGCAAGGTCAGCCAGGCAATTCCTCGTACAAGGCGCGCGCTTCGACCGCCGGGCCGCGCCGCATTCCAGCCCCGCAAACCCGGATCACCCACAACTTGCCATGCAGGACGAAGGTCAGCACATCATCGGGCCGGACTGCCCGGCTGGCCTTGCTGGTTCTTTGCCGATTGATGCGAATTTTTCCATTGGCGACAAAGCGCGCCGCCATGGAACGACTTTTGAAGAAACGCGCATACCACAACCACTTGTCGATACGCATTCGGGATTGCTCTGACTCTTGAGGCTCGACGCTCATTCCCTCGCTTTCATTTGCTCCTTTAATTTCTGCAGGGCTGCGAAGGGCGAGTCGGGATCCATTTGTCTGGCTGGCCGTCCACCGCCCGACTTACCCTCACGTTGTTGACGCGATTTCTGACCACCCCGGTTGGATCCGTCGCCACGCGCCTTGGTCTGTTTTGCCCGCTGTCCACCCGGTGCCTTCGCACGCTGCCTGTCACGCCCAGCCCTTGGTTTAGGCTTGAAGCGCCACAAGCTCTGCATGACAGGTGCAGTGTCCTCGACTGCCGTTTCTTCGGCAGAAAACACCGTTTCCGCCCCACCGGCCGCTTCCACTGCGACAGGCGCATCATTTTCGTTCTTTTCCGATTGCCCTGCCTGTTCGGGAAGTTCTGTCATGGCTGCGTCGGGTGAAGTCTGTCGCTTCGGGAATGTCGCGTTTTTCGGCCGCTTGGTCTGCGCCGCTATCATCCGTCGCATCACCAGGCGACGTCGCATCCTCTGATACGCCGCCTTCTGATACAACGTCCTTCGCGGCCACTTCACCCGACGCAGCCATTGCCGCATCAGCCCCGATTTCGGCGGCGGCTGGCGCTGGCTCCGCAGGAACTGGCCGTTCCCCGACCTTGACATAACCAAGTGCCTGCATAACGGCCTCAAAATCCTCAACTCCACAGCCAACCGGCGACCATAAAGAGGCGGTCAATGGAAACGGCCCTTCGCTATTGAGCGTACGCAACTGCGCCACCAAACGATCGAGCATATCGATACGGATGGCACGCGGTCCGCACACATCGAACCCCGCTGTCAGATAAAAATCTTCCGCCGCATGCGGATCAGCTGGCACCGAGGACAGGCCGGGTCCCGGGGCTTCCACCGCGCGCGCGGATGCGTCCAGCGCGGGTTGATGCACCACGCGCCACAAGCTGAGTTTCAACGCGGCAGGCGCGGGTTTTATCAACGCAGGCACGTAAATATGCCGCTCCCCGAACCGCACACCGAGCTTGCGAAGCTTGCCCCGTTCAGCTTGACCGAGTTCCTTTACCGTCGCCGCCACCGCATCGCGGCGCAACGTCCCCATCGCTTCTGCCAGCTGAAAAGCAAGCCCGCGCGTCAACCCGTCGAGCCCTTCTGCCGCCTTGAGCTGCACAAGCGGTTCAAGCACCCGCGCAATATGCCGCGCAAGCCATCCGCCCAAGGTTTCAACGAGGGAGGCCACCGCTTGATCGCCAAGCAATTCCTGATCCGCGATCATATCGACCCTGGGGCTGACCATGTCATGGCCTGGCAACAGGCGGGCGACAGGTTGGTTTTCCCACAGAATCTGCCCTTCAGGATCGATCGTGATGATCTTTCCCTCATCAATCCTGGCGTGCCGTTCCAGGCGGAAGGCACGGGCAGCAATTTCACCCTGCAAGGCCTGATGCGCCGCAGTACGCAACATTTTCGATTCCGCACCCAGGACCAGCGTGCTGATGAGCACCCGACACCTGCGGGTCCACTTCCAGCCGAAATCCCTTCAGCTTTCCGACAAACTGATCTTCGACCAGCACATCCCCCTCCGGGGTGAGCGAAGCCATAAGCTCTTCCTTTTGATGCAAACGCCTCATCAGCACGCTGGTCCTGCGATCAATAAAGCGTTGTGTCAACCGTTCATGCAGCGCGTCGGACAATTTATCTTCAACTTCGCGCGTCCGCCCCTGCCAATGTGCGCCATCGCGCAGCCAGCCGGAGCGGTTGGCGACAAATGTCCAGGTACGGATATTGGCGATACGCCCCGCCAGGGTATGAATCTCCCCATCGGCGCGGTCGAGCCTGTTTACCTGCCGCGCGATATAATCTTCCGGCAGCACGCCAGCATCACTCATCACATGATGAAACAATTCGGCAAGCAGACGGGTATGACTGTCCGGGCTTACTTTGCGGAAATCAGGCACCTGGCAAACCTGCCACAGCCGGCGCACGGCATCGGGGTTCGCGCTCAGCCGCGCAATTTCATTGTCAGCAGCCAACAGTTTGAGCGCACCGATATCGCTCGCTTGCCGCGTACGGCCAAGCCCGCGCACCGGCGGCGGCGTCTCCAGACTGTCGATCAGCCGGCGCAGGCTGCCAAATTCAAGCCGCGCATTACGCCATTTGATCGCCCGAAGCGGGTCAAATCTATGGGTTTCCACCTGCTCGACCAACATCTCATCCAGCAGGCCGGCTTCGCCGGTTGTGCCAAAACTGCCATCATTCCGGTAGCGCCCCGCGCGACCTGCGATCTGCGCAACCTCGGCGGGCCAGAGCGGCCGGTGCTGGACCCCGTCGAATTTCGCAAGGCTCGCAAAGGCCACATGATTGACATCCATGTTCAACCCCATGCCGATCGCATCGGTTGCCACCAGAAAATCAACTTCACCTGATTGGTACAAGGCAACCTGCGCATTGCGCGTGCGCGGGCTCAATGCCCCCATCACGACAGCCGCCCCGCCGCGCTGACGGCGGATCAGCTCGGCAATGCCGTAAACCTGATCAGCGGAAAAGGCGACAACCGCAGAACGCCGCGGCATCCGCGCCAGCTTGCATGAACCGGCGTAGCTGAGACTGGAAAAACGCGGGCGGGTAACAAAATGTGCTTCAGGCAGCAAACGCTTGATCACCGGCCGCATCGTCTCGGCCCCCAGAAACATCGTTTCATAACGACCACGCGCATGCAGCAAGCGGTTCGTGAAAACATGACCGCGATCGGGATCGGCGCAAAGCTGAATTTCATCGACCGCGAGAAATTCAACCTGAATGCCAAGCGGCATCGATTCCACCGTGCAAACATAATAGCGCGGATTAGCGGGCAGGATTTTCTCTTCCCCCGTGATCAGCGCCACTGCGCCCGCGCCCCGCTGCGCAACCACCCGGTCGTAAATTTCGCGCGCCAGCAGCCGCAGCGGCAATCCGATGATGCCGCTTGCATAGCCAAGCATCCGCTCAACGGCCAGATGCGTTTTGCCGGTATTTGTGGGCCCCAACACGGCGGTGACGTTTTCCGCCGGAGCCTTTTCAATATGCTGCGCCATTTCGCTTCGCGATCGCGTCAATGCTGCGCTGTCAGATGGAGAATGCATCAATCGACAACCATGGCCCTGTATGGGCTGTCCTGGTCGGAGCAAAAAGCACAGATCGCGCTGGATCGTGGTTGTCGGGAGCAAATGATAATTGCGGCAGATGCCATAAACCAATCCACAAGCCAGAACTTATAGAGAACAAGCCATGTCCGAATCGGAAAAATCATTATTTTCGTGATTCGTTCACGCCCAATATCTTGTGGTCCGCTTCTATTCAAAACCGATTCGCACGCAGGTTCAATGCTTGATTTTTGACAACCAGATGACACCGTTCTGCGACAACGGACAGAAATTGTTAGTTTTATAATGAAACTTAATGATTGCCCCGATGCGAAAAAGGTATAAGAAATCCGGATGGAACGGCGTTCAGACCAGACACCCGGTAACCGTGTGAAAGTGCAGTTGGAAGGGCGCGCCAGAAAGCCCAGAGGTAATTGATGAGCGAAACGGAAGCAGGAACGGCAAAGCCCCCGCGGGGACGAGGGCTTCTGGCCTCACGGCGCGCGCGTTTTGGTATAATGGGTTTCATGGCGGTGATCATCCTCATCGCCATTATAAGCTGGCTTTATGCGCGTTACAGTCATGTTTATGTGCAGGATTCGCGTTTATCCGCGACGATGGTAACCATCAGCAGCCGGGTGCCCGGCTGGGTCACCTCATTCCCCGTCGGCGAGGGGCAGCAGGTCGAGGAAGATGCCTTGCTCATCGATATCGACTCGCGCGAAGCGCGGCTGCAACTTGCCGAACTCGATGCCAGGCTGCAAAGCCTTGCCGCCGAACAGGCCAGCCTGCGCGCACAACGTGAACTGGTCGACCGCCGCACCGCGAGCAATTTCGATATGTTCCAGTCGCGATTAGCCGAGGCGCGTGCCCGCTTTGAAAGCGCTAAATCAGATTTTGAACAGGCCCGGAACGATTTCGACCGCGCCGAGAAACTGCTTGAGGAGAAAGTAATTTCCCGGCAGCGCTGGGAAAATGACCGCAATCGGCTGCGCAAGGCGGACCAGGAGTTTCAGCGCGCCAGAGCCAATGTCGATACCGCCGCCGCGGCCCTTGAAGAAGCCCGCGCCGAACGGCTTGAACTGGAAGTGCTCGAACAGCGGCTGATGATGATGGCCGCAGAAAAAACCCGTGTGGAGGCGCAGCGTGATCGTCAATCACTGGACGTCGCGGACCGCGCGATCCGCAGCCCGCTGCCTGGTGTCATCGACGAAACCTTTATCGATGTCGGCGAATATGTACGGCCCGGCCAGCGGTTGCTGATGATCCATGACCCGCGAAAGGTCTGGGTTATCGCGAATGTCAAGGAAACAGAAATCCGGCATGTGAAACTCGGGGCGCATGTGGATGTAACCGTCGATGCCTATCCGGGCGAAAAATTCGACGGCAAGGTTTCGCGTATCGGCAATGCGGCAACCAGCCAGTTCGCCCTGCTGCCCAACCCGAACCCGAGCGGCAATTTCACGAAGATCACGCAACGGATCGAGGTGAAGGTCGATGTCGAACAACGCGACAACATGCTCAGGCCCGGCATGATGGTGGAGCTTGCCATTGACATCCCAGGCCGATAATCCAGCCGCCTCCCCCCCGGTGATGCAGCAGACCAGCCCCGGTATCGCTGCCAAATTTGCTGAATTCGGGCCTGCCTACCGATGGTTTGCCGTTGCAACCGCAATGCTTGGTTCACTTGCCACATTGCTGCCCTGGCCGCCAGAAAGCCTGTGCCGGCAACCGTTATCAATGTCGCGATACCGGAAATCATGGGCGCATACGGTATTGGCCAAGACCAGGCGCAATGGCTCGCCACAGGCTTTCTGGCGGCCAGTACCATCACCATGCTGGCCAATGCCTGGATGGTGCACGCCTTTGGTGTCCGCTTTACCTTTGTCGCTGCTATCGCCTGCTTCTCTGTTGGCTCGATCGGCGGGCTTGTGGCGCCTTCCATCGACATGCTGATTTTCGTGCGCGTCTTTCAGGGGGCGGCAGCGGGGCTGATTACCCCATTATCCATGCTGATCATGTTTCAGGTATTCCCTCCTGACCAGCGGGGCCGCGCCATGGGGATTTTCAGCATGGGGGTTGTGATGGCACCGGCGCTGGGGCCAAGCCTTGGCGGGCTGATCATCGATGCGCTGAGCTGGCGTTACATCTTCTTTCTTGAGCTGCCGCTTTCCTTCGTTGCCATTGCGCTCGGCACCCTGTTTCTGACCGAGCGCGAAACCGATGGTCCGCGCGACAGTTTCGACTGGACCGGACTTGCGCTCGTCTCGATTTTTGTGACGACAATCCTGGTCGGGCTGACCGAAGGCCAGGATCGCGGCTGGCATGAAAATTTCGTGATGTTCTGCCTGATTACCTCGGGTGTCTCGCTGGCCGCCTTTATCTGGTGGGAACTTGTGGTCGAAAAACCCTTGCTGCATCTACGGCTGTTCATGATCAAGGGATATGCGCCGGCTGCTGCTGTAACCTTTGTATTTGGTGCAGGGCTTTACGGCTCGACCTATCTGGCGCCACTGTTCTTGCAGACAGTTCAGGGCAGCACGGCGCTTTCCGCCGGCTTGTTGCTGATGCCGGCAGGTTTCACCATGGCGGTCGTTTTCCCGATTTCGGGTGCCATGGCCGATAAGGTCTCGCCGCGTCGCCCGATCATGATCGGTGTTGCCATTTTCGCGCTATCCTGTGCACTACTGACCAATGTCGATGTGAATACGCCATTTCTGGTGATGACAATCTGGGTAATCATCGGCCGAATTGGCCTGGGCATGGTGATGCCTTCCATTCAGGCTGCGTCACTTGCGCGGCTGCCACTGCATCTGATCAGTCAGGGTTCGGGCGCAAATAATTTCGTGCGACAAATGGGCGGCGCTTTCGGGATTAACCTCACTGCGATCTTTCTGGCCCAGCGAACACAATTCTTTTCCGATGGGCTGACCGCTTCGCAAACCGCGGATAATACCGCAACCATGGAACTCCTCGATATCGTCGCCGGCCTGCTTGCCAATGCGGGTTTGCCCGAACTCACCCAATCTGCGGTTGCTTACGGCTTTCTGGGGCAGATGGTCTATTTCAAGGCCTATATGCTCGCCTTCCGTGACAGTTTTTACTTACTCACCTGGGTGTTCGTGCTGACGCTGATCCCCGCCTTCCTGATCGGAAAGGACCGTCCCGCCCCGATCGAGGCGATCCCGAACAAGTCCCCCGCAGCAGCTAAATAAGCCCCTGCGCAGGCAGATCAATTGACCCACCCGCGCGCAGAGGCAATACTCCGCCCAAACGGCGCCAACGCGCGCAAAAAGGTATAATTGACAGCGTAACGCGGCAGATGAGGGAAGTTCGATGGCCAAAAAACCCACGCTTGAGGATTGGCGGAGCCTTGCGGAAAAAGAACTGAAAGGGCGCAGCCCGGACGAACTTGTCTGGCAAACCCCCGAAGGCATTGCGGTCAAACCGCTTTACACCGCCGCCGATCTCGATGCTGTCGCCGATAAGGACAGCCTGCCCGGCTTTGCGCCCTATACCCGTGGCGTGAAGGCCACAATGTATGCGGGCCGGCCCTGGACCGTGCGGCAATATGCGGGCTTTTCCACAGCCGAGGAATCAAATGCCTTCTACCGCCGCAATCTGGCGGCAGGGCAGAAGGGGCTGTCGGTCGCCTTCGATCTTGCCACCCATCGCGGTTACGATTCCGATCATCCGCGGGTTACGGGCGATGTCGGCAAGGCCGGGGTCGCCATCGATTCGATTGAGGATATGAAGATCCTGTTCGATGGTATCCCGCTTGACGAAATGTCGGTGTCGATGACGATGAACGGGGCGGTGATCCCCATCATGGCGAACTATATCGTTGCAGCCGAAGAGCAAGGGGTCAGCCCCGACAAGCTTGCAGGCACCATTCAGAATGACATTCTGAAGGAGTTCATGGTCCGCAACACCTATATCTATCCGCCCGAACCCAGCATGCGGATCGTCGCCGATATCATCGGCTATGCTTCCGCGAATATGCCGAAATTCAACACTATCTCGATTTCGGGCTACCATATGCAGGAAGCTGGCGCGACCCAGGTGCAGGAACTACATTGCAGATGCCGGTTTGGCGCGACCCAAGTGCAGGAACTTGCCTTCACCCTGGCGGACGGTAAGGAATATGTCCGCGCGGCGCTTGCGGCAGGGCTTGATGTCGACGATTTCGCACCGCGGCTCTCCTTCTTCTTCGCCATCGGCATGAACTTCTTCATGGAAATCGCCAAACTGCGCGCCGCGCGCTTCCTGTGGGCTGAAATCATGTCCGAATTCAACCCCAAGAAGGCGCAGAGCGCCATGCTGCGCACCCATTGCCAGACGAGCGGCGTCTCCCTGACCGAGCAGGATCCCTACAATAATGTGATCCGCACCGCGGTCGAGGCGCTGGCTGCGGGGCTTGGCGGCACGCAAAGCCTGCACACCAACGCGCTTGACGAAGCTATTGCCCTGCCAACCGATTTTTCCGCCCGTATCGCGCGGAATACGCAGCTCATCCTGCAAGAGGAAACCGGCATCTGCAATGTCGTCGATCCGCTTGGTGGCTCCTATTATATCGAGGCGCTGACCAATGAGCTTGTCAACCAAGCGCGCACCCTGATCGCCGAGGTTGAGGAGATGGGCGGCATGACCAAAGCCGTGGCATCGGGCATGCCGAAACTGCGGATCGAGGAAGCCGCCGCGCGCAAACAGGCCCGCATCGACCGGGGCGAGGAAGTGATCGTCGGGGTCAACAAATACAAACCTGCGACGGAAGAAGCGATCGAAATCCTTGAGGTCGATAACAGCCAGGTTCGCGACTCGCAAATCGCCCGGCTCAACAAACTGCGCGCTGACAGAAACGAAGAAGAATGCCAGGCCGCACTCAAGGCATTGACCGAGGGGGCGAAAGGTAAAGGCAATCTGCTGGCGCTTGCGGTTGATGCGGCACGGGCCCGCGCGACAGTGGGCGAAATTTCCGACGCAATGGAAGAGGTATTTGGCCGGCACCGCGCGGAGGTGCAGTCAATCGCCGGAGTGTATGGCGCAGCCTATGAAGGCGATGCCGGCTTTGAGAAAATTCAGCATGACATTGCCGAGTTCGCAAAGCAGGAAGGCCGCCGGCCGCGCATGCTCGTCGTCAAGATGGGGCAGGACGGCCATGATCGCGGCGCCAAGGTGATCGCCACAGCCTTCGCCGATATCGGCTTTGATGTCGATGTCGGGCCGCTGTTCCAGACGCCAGAAGAAGCCGCGCGCGATGCGGTTGAAAATGACGTGCATGTGGTCGGCGTCTCATCACAGGCAGCCGGGCACAAAACGCTTGTTCCCGAACTGATCGCCGCCCTGAAGAAGGAAGGGGCAGACGATATTCTGGTCGTTTGCGGCGGCGTCATCCCGCAGCAGGATTACGACTTCCTGTACAAGGCAGGCACGGCGGCGATCTTTGGACCGGGAACGAATATTCCGGCGGCCGCCGCGCGAATTCTTGAACTTATTCGCGACCGGCAACCGCTGGCCGCCGAATAATTGATCAAGCGCTTACTAACCGAGCCGCCCATTTTCGAGCCAATGGGCGAGCTCGGGCTCCAATCGCGCCTGCATCTCATCATGATAAGCCGCCAGCGCCTCATCACCGAGCAAATCCGCCCACTGACCGCTTTTCCTCCAATCGCGCCTGCATCTCATCATGATATACTGCCAGCGCCTCATCACCGAGCAAATCCGCCCACTGACCGCTTTTCCCTTTATTGAAGAAACCTGAATTATCCTGCCAGATACCGGCTTCCGCATCGGGGGCAAGCTGATCGGCATTGGCTTTCATATTCTCAAACCTTGCCGCATCGACAAGCGCCGGCCACAGATCCTCACGAACCGCAATATCAAGGAAATCAGCAATCCGGCGCATTTCACCGGCAAGATCATTCTTCAGGTCGCTGTAATGCACCATCAGGATATTCGGTAGCTGCCGGAACCGCCAGAAGCTCTCCACATAATGCAAAACCGAGCTTGATAGCGGATCCTTTTCATCGCCGGGCTTACCCGATGCCTTGATCCAGCGGATAAAACGCGCCTCGGGCTCCTTTGGGCCGGGGTCGAATGGCGGAAGCGGGAAAGTCGCATTCTCCATCATCTTGGCCATCGCCTCAGGACGGACATTGCGCTGATGCGCCTCCATCGACATGAAGGCATCGCGCGGATCGCGGCCAACACAGATATAGGACATCTGCTCGTAATAGGGCAGACCGTCAAGCGGGGTATGCGTCTTGATGAAGCGGCGATTTTTCTGCGCATCCAGATTATCGAGCACATCTTCCACCGGCGCGATCAGCATGTCGAGCCATGGCGAGTACCCACTCAATGGGCGATCGAATTCCGTCTTCTGGAAAATCAGCAGGGCACAGATCATCTGCATCCAGGTCGTACCGCATTTGGGCGGCGTGCAGATCGCGATATCCCCCGCCCGCGGCACGAAACCATCCCATCTTTTGGAATCATAAGCGAAACTGCGATAGGTGGCTGTACGCTCAGGCCATTGCATCTTATTCATTATTTTCCTCGTCACAGTTGCGGCAGCGGCACAAACGCCCCACACTTTCCCCAATCGGGCAATCCATCACGTCACAGTTGCGGCGGCGGCACAAACGCCCCACACTTTCCCCAATCGGGCAATCCATCAATGCCCGGACAGATAATAATCTTAATCGGGTGAGGAATGATGCGCCATGACCTATCCGCTGCAAATCGCCGAACGGGATGAACTTTTGGCGAAAGCCCGGTCAATCCAGGAGATTATCGAGGCCGAAGCCGAGCCGAGCGAAACCAACCGCACACTGACCGGACCCGCGGTCGAGGCGCTTCACGCATCCGGGCTTCTCAATATCTGCGTGCCGCGCGCGCTTGGCGGGCTTGAAGCCGATCCCGTCACACAGGCGGAAGTTTATGAAGCGGTCAGTGAAATGAACGGTGCCGCCGGCTGGTGTCTTGTCATCGGGGCCACCTCGGTCGGCATGGTCGGCAATATGATCAGTGACGCGGCATTGCCAACCGTTTTCCCGAATGGCCGCATTCCCCGCGCGTCAGGCACGGTCGTCCCGTCTGGCCTGGCGGAACGGGTGGAAGGCGGTTACAGGGTCAGCGGGCGCTGGGCATTTGGCAGTGCCATTCACCATGCGGACTGGGTATCAACCGGCGCGATGGTTGCTGAAGACGGGGCGCCAAAACGCGGCCCTGACGGGGCGCCCGAGGTGATTTCGATCTGTGTGCCGATTGCCGATGTGATTATCGAGGATAACTGGTTCTCGAACGGGCTACGCGGCACCGGCAGTTCCCACTACCGGATTGAGGACAAGTTCGTACCTGACGCCTTCCTGCTCAACCGCGCAACGACAAGCCGGGGCGGCGCTCTGTTCCGGATCCCGACCTATGGCTATGTCGCCGCCTGCCATGCGGGATTTGCCATGGGTGTCGCCAAACGCGCGCTTGCCGAAATCACGGCCATGGCGGAAAAGAAAAAGCGCAAATTAAGCGGCGTTGCCTTGGCCGATCGCGGAGCGTTTCACAAGGAACTCGGGTTGAATGCAAGCAAGCTTGCCGGGGCGCGGCTTTTCGCACTCGATACCCTCAACCGGGTGTGGGAAGCGACGGTTAATGGCGAAAGATTACCGCTTGTCGCCTGGGGTGAATGTCGCGCGGCAATGACCTATGTAACCGAGGTCGCGGCGGAAGTAACAACTTTTGCCTATCGCTACGGCAGCGGCGCGGCGCTATATCAGGGGCACCCATTGCAACGCTGCTTACGCGAGCGGCCCTTGCCGATCATGATGGCAGCGGCGCGGCGCTATATCAGGGGCACCCATTGCAACGCTGCTTACGCGATATTTACACCGCCAGCCAGCATGGTGTGGTCAGCGATGAGAATTACGAAAATCTCGGCCTTGCCATGATCGGCAAGGGCCGCTGGGACCCGTTGATCGGCGGGCCGCCGCCGCAAGAGGGGTAGCGGGGTTTCCCTTCCCGCTAATCCTTTGCCCGATCGGAGGCAAAGGATTAGCGGGAA
>OBIY01000408.1_pt1 | contig 17170 bp, 17 predicted proteins | sample 1519841 | NCBI WGS metagenome assembly OBIY01 (sample SAMN03019774, study PRJEB22545) | beach sand metagenome | biome: beach; feature: sea beach; material: beach sand | place: USA: Municipal Pensacola Beach, FL | collected 2010-07-30 | depth 30-40 cm m
GTCATGGGCGGGGTGTCCTAGGACACCCCGCCCATGACCGACACCCTGTCGACCATCGTTGCCCCGGAAGGCAGCCTGGAAGTACTCAGCCAGCACGAAGTCGAACGCCTGCGCGATACCTCCGGGCGTGGCCTGCATGAACTGCTGCGCCGCTGCGCCCTGGCGGTACTCAACTGTGGCACCCCCACCGACGACAGTCGCGAGGTGCTGGAAACCTACCGGAATTTCGACATCGAGGTGATTCAGGAAGATCGCGGGTTACGCCTGAAACTGGATAACGCCCCTGCCGGCGCCTTTGTCGATGGCCGCATGATCCGCGGTATCCGCGAGCATCTGTCAGCCGTGCTGCGTGACATTGTCTACGTGGCCAACGAGATTCAGAACAACGACGGCTTCGATCTCAATAGCAGCCACGGGATCACCAATGCGGTGTTTCACATCCTTCGCAATGCGGGGGTTCTGCGTGCCGGCGCCTCCCCCAATATGGTGGTGTGCTGGGGGGGGCACAGCATTTCCCGCGAGGAATACGACTACAGCAAGAGTGTGGGTTACCAGCTGGGCCTGCGCCACAAGGATATCTGCACCGGTTGTGGCCCCGGGGCCATGAAGGGCCCAATGAAAGGGGCGCATGTGGCCCATGCCAAGCAGCGGTTCAAAGGAGGCCGCTATCTGGGGATTTCCGAGCCGGGCATTATCGCCGCGGAAGCCCCCAACCCCATCGTCAATGAACTGGTGATCATGCCAGATATTGAAAAACGGCTTGAGGCCTTCCTGCGTGTCGGCCATGGCATCATTGTCTTTCCGGGGGGGGTCGGCACCACCGAGGAAATTCTCTACCTGCTGGGCGTGCTGCTGCACCCGGACAATATCGACATGCCCTTGCCGGTAGTCTTTACCGGGCCCGCCAGCAGCGCCGACTATTTTCGCCAGGTGGACGCCTTTATTCGTACTACCCTGGGTGAGCAGGCGGCACAGCGTTACCAGATCATCATCGATGACCCGGAAGCGGTCGCGAAAACCCTGTGCCATGGCATCGACAAGCTGACCCTGTTCCGCCGTGACAATGACGATGCCTTTTACTTTAACTGGCGACTGACTATCCCGCTGGATTTCCAGTCCCCGTTCGAGCCGAGCCATGCCGCCATGGCCGCCCTGAACCTGAGCCCCGACCAGCCGGTGCACACACTTGCCGCCAACCTGAGACGAGCCTTTTCTGGCATCGTGGCAGGCAATGTGAAAGAACAGGGCATCCATGCCATCGAACAACACGGCCCCTACAAGCTGCACGCCCCGGGCGAACTCATGACTCACCTTGATGAACTGCTAAAAGCCTTTGTCGTTCAGCAGCGCATGAAGTTGCCGGGCAGCCATTACGAGCCGTGCTATGCGTTAGAGGGCTGAAAGGCAGCTTCGAGCGGTGAGGATAACCCTGCCTGTCGGAGCGTCGCTGGCGGCGCGAAGGGGTGAGCGGAAAAAATAGCCTACGCACCTACAGCATGGGGAGTGCTGCAAACCATTCCCTCAAATCTGCGATAAAAACCCAAAAAGCCCCGGAAGTCCGGGGCTTTTTGGGTTTCAGCTAGTAGCTGGCCGCTAATCGATCACCGCGACTATTTAACGCGGCTGCATGCGGATACCGCCATCCAGGCGAATGGTTTCGCCATTCAGGAACTTGTTCTCGATCATGTGGCATACCAGCTGACCAAACTCTTCCGGGTTACCCAAACGCTTGGGGAACTGGGTCATTTCGATCAGCGGCATTTTCACCTTGTCCGGTGCCGCGTTCATCAGCGGGGTATTGAAGATCCCCGGGGCGATGGTGTTGCAACGGATGCCCAGCGGTGCCAGATCACGGGCGATCGGCAGGGTCATGCCAACAACCGCACCCTTGGTGGCGGAGTAGGCTACCTGGCCAACCTGACCATCGAAGGCCGCAACGGAAGCGGTGTTCACTACCAGGCCACGCTCGTTGTCTTCACCCGGCTCGTTCTCTGCCATGGCGGCAGCGGCCAGACGGGTCACATTGAAGGTACCGATCAGGTTGATCTGCACAACCTTGCTGAACACACCCAGATCATGAGGCTTGTTTTCGCGGCCAACGGTCTTCATGGCAGAGCCCACACCCGCACAGTTCACTGCCACGTGGATGGCACCAAACTTCTCTACGGTGGCCGCCACCGCCGCCTGCACAGAGGCCTCATCAGTCACGTCGGTCTTCACAAACGCCGCGTTGTCACCCAGTTCAGCGACAACCGCCAGACCCTGCTCTTCGTTCAGGTCCAGAATCATCACCTTACCGCCTTTGGCTGTGATGGCTTGCGCTGTCGCGTGACCCAGGCCAGATGCGCCACCAGTAATAACGGCAACAATATCGGTAATATTCATATGCTCTCCTTACGGTATGGGGCCATAAGGAACCTCTGAATAACGCCTGGCATGCTCAGCGTGTGCTGATGCGTGAAGCGCTTGTATCTTGTCTCCACGGTTAGGGAGGCCCTTTCCTGGAGGCAAGGCGTTATTGAGTGGTTCCTCACTATGCCCGGAGTATACCGAGCCGGGATAACCGTCTCATTGTTGCTTTCGCTCAAACCGTCAGTGCATTAAGGTGATATTGCGTCAATGCAGTCTCACGGACACGGCACGGGAGGGAGAACCTTGCCAGATACCGCACGACAGGACGTCAGCCACACGCTGGCCAGTGAATACTGGCGCATCCGCCGCTTCAGCGAGCAGTTGTGCGAACCGCTTTGCCCCGAAGAAATGGGGTTGCAAGCCTGCCCGGACGTGAGCCCGCCCCGCTGGCATCTGGCTCATACCACCTGGTTCTTCGAAACCTTCCTGCTGAAACCCGAATTGCCTGGCTACCGGGTTCGCCACCCCCGCTACGAATACCTTTTCAACAGCTACTACAACGGTATTGGTGAGCAATTCCCGCGGCCACAGCGGCACCTGCTGTCACGCCCAGACGGTGAGGAAGTCCAGCAGTGGCGTCAGCAGGTTGACACCGCCATGGTGCAGCTTATCGAGCAACGCCCCGATCTGACGGCGCTGGTCACGCTGGGGCTGAATCACGAGCAACAGCACCAGGAGCTGTTGCTCACCGACATCAAATACAGTCTGTCTTTCAATCCGCTGGCGCCATCGCTGGGACAACCTCTGCCTCCCGGCCGGCCCGTCGGAAACCTCACTTTTCAGCCACTCTCAGGCGGACTGGTGGACATCGGCAATCCCGAGGGCTCCCACTTTGCCTTTGATAACGAAGGCCCGCGTCACCCGGTCTGGCTGGCCCCCTTCGCACTGGCAAACCGGCCCGTGACACAGGGTGAATACCGGGCCTTTGTCGACGATGGAGGCTATCAGCGAGCCGAGTTGTGGCTATCCGACGGATGGGCCTGGATTCAGCAACAGGGCATCAAGGGTCCGCTGTACTGGCATTCAGGTCATCGCGACCACTTTACCCTTGCCGGCCTGCAACCCCTCCACGACAGCCAGATCATGGCCCACGTGAATTACTACGAAGCCGATGCCTATGCCCGCTGGGCGGGCAAGCGCCTGCCCACCGAGCAGGAATGGGAGCTGGCCGCCAGCCAGACACAACCGGCCCGGGGCTTTGTGGACAACGGCCTGTATCAGCCCGGCCATGCCCTCGACACGCCGCTGGCACATCTGTTTGGTGACGTCTGGGAGTGGACCGCCAGTGCCTATCTGCCCTACCCCGGTTTTCGGCCAGCCAGCGGAGCAGTCGGGGAATACAACGGCAAATTCATGTGCAACCAGATGGTGCTACGAGGCGGCTCCTGTGCCACCAGCCGGGACCATATCCGCGCCAGTTACCGTAATTTCTTTTACCCACACCACCGCTGGCAGTTCAGCGGCATCCGCCTGGCAGAAACTCTATGATCCAAGTCGCTACCGCCTCCCCGTTCACGTCCCCTGACTCGCCACTGGGCCCCCATCGCCAGTTACGCCGCAACCTCAATTTCTACGACCTGCAGCCCCCGGCCACCAACATGCTCAGCGAAGTGACCCGTTCACTGACTGCCGCACAGCCCAGCCTGCACCCCAAATTTTTCTACGATAGCGAAGGCTCCCGCCTGTTCGATGCCATTACCCGCACCCCGGAGTACTACCCCACCCGAACCGAATCGGCGATCCTTGATAGCCATGCCGAGGACATCCGGCAACATCTTGGGAGATGTCATACCATTGCCGAACCGGGCGCCGGCAGCTGCGAAAAGGTCCGTCTGCTGCTGGAGCGCTGGGCTCCAGAACAGTACATGCCGCTGGAAATTTCCCGTGCCTGTCTGCTGGAAGCCAGCCAGCGACTGGCCGCTGAGTTCCCCGGCGTAAACATCAGCGCGGTATGCGCGGATTACTGCCAGGCGCTAGCGCTGCCGCAAAACGGGCAACAACCGGGGCGGGTGGTGTTTTTTCCCGGCTCCACCATCGGTAACTTTGATCCGACTGAACGGGCGGCCTTTCTGCGTGGCCTGCACCACTTGGCAGGCCCGGGGGGAGCACTACTGATCGGGGCGGACCTGCAAAAGGACACCGAACGCCTTAACGCCGCCTACAACGACAGCCAGGGACTCACCGCCGCCTTCAACCTGAATGCGCTACACCACCTGAACCGTGAACTGGACTGCCACTTCGACGTATCGCAAATGCGACATCTTGCCTTCTATAACCCCCAACTGAATCGCATCGAGATGCATCTGGAGTGCCTTGCCGACCAACAGTTGCTGCTGGGGCAGCACACGTGCTGCCTGCCCGCAGGCACCCGCATCCATACCGAGAGCTCCTATAAATTTACCGTCGAGGGGTTCTCGAAAGAGCTGTGCGACGCGGGTTTCCAGCCCCTTGGCTGCTGGACAGACCCGGATAAGCTATTCAGCCTTCACCTCGCAGCCACCTGATAGACTGTAAAACTCAGTGCACCTGACCAAGTGTGTAGTGTGAACCCGGTCTGGTACCGTTATACTGAACCGCGTTTTTGTGCGCCCCTGATCGACTGAAACGCCATAAAACCATAATTCCGGCGTGGGGCAATCTGGCTGAGGGAACCTGGATGCTTGAACTGATCAGCGCGGCCCGTCGTCGTAAACGGCCGCCCACACACCAGTTGTTCGATGTCGTCACCCTGGAATTCCGGGTGGGCCTGCTGGACATCGATCTGAACATGCATCTGAACAATGCCAAATATCTCAAGTTCATGGACCGCAGCCGCCTTGAACACGCGGTAGTGACCGGATTGCTCAATCGCATGGTCGATGCCCGCTGTAATGCGGTAGTGGCGAATACCGAAATCGCCTACATTCGCGAGTTACGCCCCTATCAGCAGTTTCAGCTACACACCCGCATTCTGGGCTGGGATGACAAATACGTTTACTACGACCAGCGTTTCGAATCCCTGCGTAAATTGCACACCCACGCATTGCTGCGAGTCGCGAACGTCTACGGTGGCAAATCCGTCAGCCCGCAGACCGTGCAGGAAATGACCGGCATGAACCTGCAGTCCCCGGCGCTGCCTGAGTATGTGGAGCAATGGAAACGTTTGTTGCAGTCGAAAAAACGGCTCACTGAGGCAGACTAGCCAGGGCCGTCATCCAGGATCGCCGTTACCGGCCCGAAATAATAAAGCCCCGGACTCCCGGGGCTTTATTATTTGGGCACGCAAAACTCACCGCGATGGGTGACGGTCAATCCACGGAATAGGTATAGAACGGCGCCCAACGCGGGGCCTTGGTGTCCTTGCCTGCATAGTAGACACCCGCCTCATCCAGCCGCAGATCGGCAATTTCCCGCATGGCAATGGCCTTTGGCACCTGCTGTAACGGGCCCGCTTGCTGATAGTCTTCGGGGTTGGCGACAATTTCTTCCATATCCAGTGGTTTCAATTCCGAATAGCGGAAGTAATAATCCTGGCCACCCTCGATCTTGAGATCCATCTCGAAGACCATCTTCAGATACAGCACGCTGAGGGGGCGGCGGGCGTAGAAGTCATGGTTACCCGCAGGTAGCTCCAGCCAGGTGTAAGCTCCGGCCTTTAGACCAAACAGCTGGGTGGCGTCGAGAAAGAAGACCGGAGCCTGTACTTCTTCGTAGCCCCAACGGGTCACCGGGCGGTAGATGTAGACCATCGCATTACGCGGGTCGAGCGTATCGATGGGTTCGAAGGTTTTCCCCTCTGGCGCATCAAGAAACGCACCGGGCGTGGACGGAAACCCCATCCCCATACCAGAACAGCCAGACAACGCCCAGCTCAAGGCCGCCAGCAGCACAACCAGTCGCATTATTATTCTCCGTCGAACCGTATCCGGGGTGTCCGGTCGGCCCTGTTTATTATTGCCTGCACGATAATCCCCTGCGGGACCGGCTAACTATGGCCGATTTGCCCGCCCTGCTCAAGACAGGGCGACCCGGGGTATGCGCAAAATCTGCACGAACGGATCACTGGCCACTCCCCAGCAACGGGAATTCTGGTAGGCTTTCTCCATGGCAGTAAATCGTATTCGTACCCCCTGTATTGGCGTCTGTTCCACCGTCTTTGGTGATACGGTTTGCCGTGGCTGCCGTCGCTTCAGCCACGAAGTGGTGAACTGGAATGCCTACACAGACGAGCAGAAGACCATCGTCTGGAAGCGTCTGGATCTACTGCTCACCCAAGTGGTGGATAACTACTTTATCGTGCACAACGCCACCCTGCTGGCCGAACAAATGGATTTCCAGAATCTGCGTTACCAGCCCCAACTATCCCCCCAGGGCTGGATCCCGGAGCTGCTCAAGGCCGCTGGCCGCCAGACCATCCCCTACGACCGCTTCGGGCTTCAGCCTCTGGCCAGCGCCAAAGACATTCCCCCCCGCCAGCTCTACGAGCAAATCAGCCTTGAGTGTCATGCCTTGTCCCAGGCCCACTACGACCGCTCCTATGCACGCCCGGTCCGTTTGGTCGCCGAACTCACCGAGCACGCGGCCCGGGAGAAGGGACTAATCTAGGGAGCCTTTGAATGACCCCTTGCATGCTCAGCGTGGCTGACAGGACGTGCTCGCACTCATAGGGCCCCTTTATTGGTTCATCGCGGGCACGGCGCCCCCCGATGACCCATCACCAACCCGCGTTGCCGCTTGTCGCTGGAAGCTTGCCCCGCATTTGTCCCAATCTGACTCTTTACCCCCCTAAACAACACCATTGATCAATGGCACATTTACGGAATGAACATTCATTTCTGAATGAGAGGCCACCATGACAGCTGTAGCCACCGCCACACCGGCAAGTCGCCGGGAAGCCCAGAAACGGGACACCATCCTGCGCGCGGCGCTCAAGGTTTTTGCCGAGTCAGGCCTGCACGGCACCCCTGTTCCCCCGATTGCGGCAGAAGCCGGGGTCGGGGTCGGGACGCTGTACCGCTATTTCGACAGTAAGGAAGCACTAATCAACGCGGTATTCTGCGATGCCAAACAGCGCCTGCAGGATCACCTGCTTAGCGACCTGGACCTGCTTAACCCCAGCCGCGCCCTGTTCGATACGCTCTGGGCCCGCCTTACCACCTTTGCCCGGCAAGACCCCGAGAGCTTCCAGTTTCTGGAAATGCAGGATCACCACAGCTACCTGACCCCCCATAGTCGCAGCCAGGAACAGGCGCTGCTGATCCCGCTTGGCATGATGGTCATCGTCGGGCAGCGCAACGGTCTACTGGGTGAGCACCTGAAGCCGGACCTGGCCATCGCCCTGTTCTGGGGAGCCTTCGTCGGCGTCTTCAAGGCAGAGCGGCTCAACTACCTCACTCTGGATGACGACGACCTGAAGCGGGCACGGGATGCCTGCTGGTTCGCCATCGCCAACCACAACACCCCCGACAACCAGCACAGAGACGCAGCCCAATGAACCCAACCCATATTCTGATCACCGGTGGTGCTGGCGCCATTGGCGCGCAACTGGCCGCCCGTTTTCGCCAACAGCACCCTGATGCCAGCCTGACCCTGGTGGACCTGAACCCGGACGCACTGGAGCCCGTCGCCCGGCAGCATGATGCCTGTGCCGAAATCTGTGATTTGACGGATATCGACGCCTTGGCTGAGTGGTGGCAGTCGCTGGTAGACCGTCGCGGGCCGGTGGATGTGCTGGTCAATTGCGCAGGCATCATGGACATCATGACGCTCACTGGCACTGGCTGGGAGCGGGGCAAACGCCTGATCGACATCAACTTTACCGCCCCCATGCGGCTCATGGATCTGGCCTTGCCCAACATGATCGAGCACCGCCATGGCTGCGTGATCAACGTGTCCAGTATGGCCGGGCGCGTACCCATTCGCGGTTGCAGCTATTACGGCGGGGCCAAGGCGGGCATCGGTCTGGCATCGGAAATCGCCCGCCTGGATCTGAAAAAACAGGGCGTCAATGTGGTCACCGTCTACCCCGGCCCGATCTATTCCGGGCTGGAAAGCCATGCCCGCAGTCAGGTGAAACGGGGGCCGGTATCGCGCTTTATTCCTACCGGCAAACCGGACGTGCTTGCCGATCGCATCTACCGTGCGTTTCGCACCGGGGGCGCACGGGTGATTTACCCGGACATCTACAGCCTGGCCAAGCAGGTGGCCAACCTGAACCTCACCAACAAAGCCATGGACTTCTTCAGTCCACAGCCTAACCAATAAACGGAATGACCATGACTCAACATGCCAACACACCCGTTCACGATGTGCTGATTGTCGGTGCCGGCATCAGCGGTATCGGCCTGGCCATCAAGTTACAGGAAGCCGGAATCACCAACGTGGTCATTCTGGAAAAAGCCGCCGAACTTGGCGGTACCTGGCGCGACAATACTTACCCCGGGTGCGCCTGCGATGTGCCGTCCGCGCTTTATTCCTACTCCTTCGCCCAGAAACCGGACTGGACCCGCGCCTTTGCCGGCCAGGCCGAAATTCTTGATTATGTCCGTGACACTGCCCAGCGTTACGGCGTGCCTTCCTACATCCGTTTCAACCAAGGGGTGGAGCGGGCGCAGTGGCGTGAGGAGCGCAACCTGTGGGAGGTCCAAACCGCCGATACCCTGTACCTGGCGCGCACCGTGGTGGCCTGCTCCGGGTATCTGCACGAACCGGTGATCCCGGACATCCCGGGCCTCGACTCCTTTACCGGCAAGCTGTTCCATTCCTCACGCTGGGATCACCAGCACGATCTGACGGGGGAGCGCGTCGCCGTAATTGGTACCGGCGCTTCCGCGATCCAGTTTGTGCCGGAGATTCAGCCCAAGGTGCAACAACTCACCCTGTTCCAGCGCACGCCGCAATGGGTGCTCCCCAAACCGGATCACAGCATTCCCAAAGTGGAGGAGAACTTCTTCCGCCTCCCCTTCACCCTCAATGCCTGGCGCAAGATGCTCTATGGGGGCTTTGAAACATTCGGCATCGGTTTCCGGCGCCCGGCCATGCTTCGCCAGATCCAGAAGCTGGGCCTCGCCCATCTCAAGGTCGCGATCAAGGACCCTGAACTACGCGCCAAACTCACCCCCGACTACACGCTGGGATGCAAGCGGGTCCTGCTCAGCAACAACTACTACCCCGCCCTGAACCAGCCCAACGTGGATGTCTTTCACACCGGACTGAAAGAAGTGCGGGGCAATACCCTGGTTGGCCACGACGGCAGCGAATGCGAAGTCGACACCATCATTCTGGGCACCGGATTCTTCGTTACCGAACCGCCCATCGCCGACCATATTTTCAACGATGCCGGCGACTCTCTCAGTGACATGTGGCGGGACGGCATGCAGGCCTATCGCGGCACCACCATTGCCGGTTTACCCAACGCCTTCATGGTACTGGGCCCCAATCTGGGCATCGGCCACAACTCGGCCTTTATCGTTATCGAAGCGCAAATTCGCTATATCGTCAGCAGCCTCACCACCATGCGCGAGAAGCAACTGGCACGTATCGAGGTGAAAGAAGAGGTTCAACAACGCTATAACCTGAAGGTTCAAAAGGATCTGCAAGGCACCGTCTGGAACACCGGTGGCTGCTCCAGTTACTACCTGGACAAGAACGGATTCAACAGTGTCGGCTTCCCCTGGAGCACCCTGGAAATGCAGCGGCTGCTCAACCACTTTGATGCCGACAGCTACCATCAGCAACCCGCCACCGAACAGGTATTTTGATCATGGCCAACCCGACCTCCCCTCGCCGCGCCCTGGTGATCGGCTGCGGCGGTGTTGCCGGCGGCGCCTGGAGCATTGCCGCCCTACATCAACTGGAACAACAACTGGGCTGGGACTGCCGTGACGCAGACATTCTTATCGGCACCTCCGCCGGAGCCGTCATTGCCTCCCTGCTAGGCAGCGGCATCAGCGTCGATCAGCTGCTGGCCTGTCAGCAAGGGACCAGCGATACATGCCACTGGAATCACGACACCGATACCGGAGGCGCCCTGCCGCCCCTGCCCGGCGCCCGCCTGACCGGCAAACAACTGATCCGCAAAGGGCTGCGGGGTGAAGTATCCGCCCTAACCGCCCTGTGTGGCCTGATGCCCGCCGGTCAATTCGACATGCAGGCCTTCCGCAAGCTGGTCAACGGTGCGGCCAATGGCAACCCCTGGGTCAGCCACCCCGCCACCTGGATCATGGCCGTGGATACCACCAGCGGCCGGCGCATTCCGTTCGGTAAAGGCGGCGCCCCCAGCGTGCGTATCGATGATGCCGTATGTGCCTCCTATGGGGTGCCTTGCTGGTGCCCACCGGTCACCGTGGATGGCCGTACCTACATTGACGGCGGCGTCGCCTCCCCCACCTCCGCCGATATGCTGGTAGACGCTGCCGTGGAAGAGGTCGTCATCCTCGCCCCCATGGCGTCGCGCCAACCCGACAAGCCCTGGCACCCGTTCGAGCGTATCGAACGACGTGTCCGGCGTTACATGACAGGCATTGTGGATCGGGAAGTCGCAGCACTGGAAAAAGCAGGTAAGCGTGTGATCCGGATCGAGCCCCAGGCAGAAGACCTGAAGGCGTTTGGTTACAACATGATGGACCCCGGCCGCCGCAAACAGGTGCTGGCCACCGCCATAGCCAGCACGCCGGCCACCGTGCGAGCCGCGCTTTAGCGTCGCCAGCTACAGTTGCTCAACGGCATCACTGAGCGAGCGCTGGATTTGCTCCAGCGCTCCTCGTGCCAGCTGTCCTTCTGAATGGGCCATAACGCCTAGCACAATTGCCCCGACAGCCATCGCAACCAGACTAAACAGCAGCCACTTTTCCTTCTCGATCTTGCGAACCTTGTGTGGCTCTCGGTCGTTATTGTTCGAGTCACGCATATCACCTCCACCAGATCTCTGGTTCTACGCCTGCCAAGGGCGGATTTCAAACCCGCCATGGAAACGCTCCATCACAGACGGCTCAAGTGAGGCCGGGAAGGCACCCGAAAACGAAAAAGGCCGTAACAGCAAGCTGCTACGGCCTTTTTCTGAGATGGTGCGCCAGGAGGGAGTTGAACCCCCACACCTCTCGGCACCAGAACCTAAATCTGGCGTGTCTACCAATTCCACCACTGGCGCAATGGGCGGCTATTCTAACAGGGCAAAGCGCAATTGCCAGAGGGCCCAGCGAAAAACTTCCGCCGTGCACTAGCCTCCCTGAAGGATGCGGTAGAGTGCCTGCAGGTCCTTGTCGATCTTGTTAACCTTGGCCGACAGGGCCGACACTTGCTGACTATCCAGGCTGGGCGTAGCCACCTGCTGAACAACCGGTGCGTCTTGACTCTGGCGATTGGCCAGTGCCGTCAAACGGCCAGAAAGGGCACCAAGACTTTTATCCATCCCGTCCAGGCGCTTGGCCAAGGCTGCATTTTCTTCACTCTGGTTTCCCATCTTCGCCAGCGAAACCGTCATTGCTCGCACCTTGCTGTTCAGCTCACGGAAATCTTCACGGAGCCGGGCAAGATCTGAAACGCCAACGCTGCTCCCCTTTTCAGCGCTTGGAGACTGAGGGGGAGCAACCGATGCCGTTTGTGCGGAAGCAAGCTGGTAAAACTCCTGACGAAGGTCGCTCAGCTCCTGACGTGTGTCCTGGTTGATGAACCACTGGGTCACCGCAACCGTCGCAGCAGCAAGCGCCAGGGCAAGGGAAAACCAAACCACTCCTGAGCGGCCGCTATCCGATACCCTGACAGGTGTGTTTTTCTTGTGCACTCCGAGAGGAATCGGGGCGTTATCACTCGCCGGCGCAGGAACAGGAACAGCCAATACATCCTGATTGAGTCCCTGTAACCTGCGCTCTTTCGTTTCTGGCAGTCTGGCCATGGCCACATGCCCTTTCTTGTGTTTTTTTATTGGGAAAGGGACACAACGCAACCCTCTCCCTCCCCCCTGGAAGGCGTTTTAACGGCCTTCCAGCTTGTCCAAGCGACTATTCACCTGCAGGCGGTACGCATCGAACGCTGCTACCGCAGCCTCGGTATCATCTACTCTGGCGTCCAGTGCCGTGAGGCTACCTTGCGCCTTTTCCAACTTGGCCAGTGCGGTCTTCACGTTTTGCTGCTGTCGCTCGAGCTGCCCAATATTTTCGACCAGTACATCCAGCTGAGTCTGCATCTGGCTGATCTGGGTCTGCCATTGCTGACTGCTCTTATTGACCGCGGACACTGCACTCTCTACCTGCTTTTTCAGCGTGGCAGCCTCCTGATTCAGGCCCTTGATCTTGCCATCGACCCCTGCCTGGGCTTTCTTCACCGACTCCACCGAGCTCCCCAGCGCGGAAAGCTTTTTGCCCTGCTCGGCGATGTCCGCCTTGTTGCGCTTGTTGCTGAGGTCCCAGAGCTTGCGAATTTCTGTTCGGTTATCTTCCAGCGCCTTGCTATGTGCCCTCACCAGGTCCTGCAATTTCCCGGAGGACTGATTAAGGCTCTCATCCGTCGCGGAAAGACGCGACTGCAGGTTACCGAGTTGCTCACTGGACTCTGTCAGCCGATTGTCTAACTGGGCCTGAAGCACACCCACCTGCCGGTGAAACCATACTGCAAGCACCGCAATCAGCACGACCAGAACCAGACAAGCTGCCATCCAACCGCCCCCACCGGTCGGTGCTGGCTTTTGAGGGGCAGGCTTGGCTTTCGCTTTCCCCGAACCATTCCCCCTATCGGCGGGCTTGCCCGTTGAGGGCGCCGCTGCGACGGGCTTGCCCGGGCGTACCGGTTCATCAACGGAAATATCGTCCAGATCACCCAGATTGACTTCACGATCTCGTGTCATGCCTGATGCCTTGTATCCTAATCATCCAACGCCCCAGGGGCGCAATCATACTTCACAGACAACGTCTATACTGTCGACGCTGTCGCTCGGGAAACCACGATTATTACTCCCCACGCTTCTCGAACAGAGGCTGGTCTGTCGCGTAGTAGATAGCCTCGCCAATTTCATGCTTGCCATCTTCATTCTCAAGCAGTGGGATAAAGATCACCCAGGGACGCACTTCACGGTGATCGACTTCTGCCCAGACGCCAACCACCTTTTCGCCCTCATCGTTTTCGATTTCATGAAGGCGATAGATCGACATCATGTTCACTTCCGGCTGCTCATTGCCAATCTGACGCAACTTCATGAACAACCCCTTGGCCCAGTCTTCCGGGTCCGGGGCCTCTTCTTTTGCACCGGAATACCCCACTACCTGCAAATTGCCATCAACACTGATCAGGCCGAAAGGGTACATGCCGCCCGACTTGGCGATGGCCTCCAGAGCCTGTCGAATACCCGCCTGAGCCAGAGCATCCATGTCTTTCTGGGCATCGCTTTTCTCGGTCGCGGGCGGAGTGGAATCATCGGCACTCCAGACCGGGGAAACGCTCATTACGGCGAACAGGAAAATGGCTGTCAAAAAACGCATATCGCACCTTTGTTGTTGTACTGGCCGCCTTACCAGAAAGTCCCGATCAGGGATTACGGCATGCGTAATCAGGGACTCTCAGCGGCTGCGGAGTGCTGGTGACGCTATCAGAGTTACCCAACCGTCGCCAGACAGATACAAAAAGGACCGCAAAGCGGCCCTTTTAGTTTCCTGAGCGGTGCCCGAAGGAAGAACACCGTTTATCTCAGTCCAACTTATGCAGCGAAGTTTTCCGCGGCAAAGTCCCAGTTGATCAGGTTCCAGATGGATTCCAGGTACTTGGGACGGGCATTGCGGTAATCCACGTAGTAGGCGTGCTCCCACACGTCCACGGTGAACAGCGGGGTCTGGCCCTTGCCGTGCGCAATGGGGGTGTCGGCGTCGTCAGTGTTGACGATTTCCAGGCTGCCATCGCTGTTCTTCACCAGCCAGGTCCAGCCGGAGCCGAAGTTGCCGGTCGCCTTGGCATTGAACTGGCTTTTGAACTCGTCAAAAGAACCGAATGCCTTGTCGATCGCAGCACCCAGATCGCCAGCGGGAGCGCCACCGCCGTTCGGGCTCAGGCTGTTCCAGTAAAAAGTGTGGTTCCATACCTGGGCAGCCTGGTTAAACAGACCGCCTTGCGCGCTCTTGATGATGTCTTCCAGGGATTTGCCTTCGTTGTCGGTACCGGCAACCATTTCGTTGAGCTTGGTCACGTAAGCGTTGTGGTGCTTGCCGTGGTGAAACTCGAGAGTCTCGGCAGAGATATGCGGTTCCAGTGCGTTCTTCTCGAACGGCAGCGGCGGTAGTTCAAAAGCCATAGTCATTTCCCCTGACGGTGTTTCCCGGCCGCGCACACGGCCGGGGTGGAATTCTCCGCTGACAACGCATCGCTGCAGTCAGCGGCTGATAAATCCTGTCTCCATGGATTCTGCGTCAATCCATGGAGACAGGATCATAACAAGCTACGGGCCACTATCTCCAGCGTAAACCCTGTAATTACAGGGTTTTACCCTTGCTGCAAAAGAGTATGAATCTCATCTGCAACTGGCTGTGACCGGCAGGTCCTTGTGACATGGGGCGCCCCTTCCTTGTTTCAAGTACAATGCGCCCCAATTTTCACGATACCTATCACGCCAGTGAACTTTGGCAGGAGAAAAGCATGTCTGATGATGCAATCGTCATTGTAAATGGTGCCCGTACCGCCATGGGTGGTTTCCAGGGCTCCCTGTCTGCAGTCAGCGCCCCTGAACTGGGTGCCGCCTCTATCCGTGAAGCCGTGGCTCGTGCCGGCCTGAAACCGGAAGACGTGCAGGAAGTGATCATGGGCTGTGTGCTGCCTGCCGGCCTCAAGCAAGGCCCCGCCCGTCAGGCCATGCGTCAGGCTGGCCTGCCCGATAATGTCGGCGCCACCACCATCAACAAGCTGTGTGGCTCTGGCATGAAAGCCACCATGTTCGCCTACGACTCCATCAAGGCTGGCACCAACGACATCGTTGTCTCCGGTGGCATGGAATCCATGACCAATGCCCCCTACGTGCTGGACAAGGCTCGCAGCGGCATGCGCATGGGACACGGTCAGGTCTATGACCACATGTTCCTGGACGGTCTGGAAGATGCCGAAACCGGCCGACTGATGGGCTCCTTCGCCCAGGAAGTGGCAGACAAGCGCAGCATCTCCCGCGAAGACATGGACAACTACGCCATCGAGTCCCTGAAACGCGCCCAGGCCGCCATCGATAACGGCTGGTTCAAGGACGAGATCGTTCCGGTCACCGTGAAAACCCGCAAGGGTGAAGTGGTGGTGGATACCGATGAACAACCCGGCAACGCCAACATCGAAAAGATCCCGACCCTGCGTCCGGCCTTCGCCAAAGACGGCACGGTAACCGCAGCCAACGCCAGCTCCATCTCCGATGGTGCATCAGCACTGGTGCTGGCCCGCGAGTCTGTGGCCAACGACCGTGGCCTGCAGCCACTGGCCCGCATCCTCGCCCATGCCACCAACAGCAAGCACCCCAGCGAATTCACCATTGCCCCTATCGGTGCCACCGAAGCGGTCATGAAGAAAGCGGGCTGGAGCGTGGACGACGTGGATCTGTTCGAGATCAACGAAGCCTTCGCCATGGTTGCCATGATGCCGATGATCGACCTGGGCATTCCCCATGAAAAGGTAAACATCCACGGTGGCGCCTGCGCTTTGGGCCACCCGGTGGGTTCTACCGGTTCACGCATTATCCTTACCCTGATTCACGCGCTGAAACGCACTGGCGGCAAACGCGGTGTGGCCAGCCTGTGCATCGGTGGCGGTGAAGCCACCGCCGTGGCCATTGAGCTGGTGTAACACTGCCACCGGCCATACAAAACGGGGCCTTGCTGGCCCCGTTTTTTGTTGCTCAGTTTCTTCCCCGGTTCCACTCTCCCACCTCGAAACATCCGCTTTCACTTTAAAACTCTGTTGCACTTTAAAGGCCAAATTGGCCACCCGGCGTATACGCAAAGCCCCCTTTCACCTGTACCCTGACCGGCTAGTCACCATTTTGGGCTTGGTACAGTCCCCGGGAGCCTCATGTCCGCATTACCCGTTATTACCGCCATGGGCGGCATCAATGCCGCAGGTCGCAGCGCGCTGCATTTTGGTTACCAGCGCCTGGTCATCGACGCCCTCGCGGAATCGGCCCGACAGGAGACCCTGACCAGCTTGGCTCGCCTGACCGGACAGACCCCGGACGCCCAACTTGCCAACACCCTGATTCGTGCTCTGCCCGCAGAGCACCGCCTTCATGCCGCCATCAGCGGCACCAGCGACATTCCCGTTACCCTGGAAATGCGCAACATGGATCTGCCTGACCCGCTACCCGCAGGCTGGCAGGTCACCCCTATCGACAAGCGTCGCAGCAAGGTCACCCTGCCTGCGGGACTGAACCTGAATGTGCCCCACGATGCCCCCCGCCGGGTCAGCGCCGCGGGCCAGCTCCCTGATGGCTTCGATCCCGGTGCCCTGTATGCGTCACGCAGCCACCCCCGAGCCCTGCAAATGGCGATCTTCGGGATCAGCGACGCGCTGGGGGATCTGGGGATGGACTGGGCCGCCGTGGCCAGCAAGGTTCGGCCGGACCAGATCGCGGTATACGCCAGCAACGCCATGTCGCAAATGGACGACTATGGATTGGGTGGCGTGATGCGTTTCCCACCCAATGGCCACCGCATTACCTCCAAACAGGTGCCATTGGGGCTGGGAGAGATGACCGCCGATTTCCTCAATGCCTATGTGCTGCACTCGGTGGTGCCCAGATCGGAAGAGCACGGGCACCACCGAATGCAGC
>OBIY01000412.1_pt1 | contig 17027 bp, 16 predicted proteins | sample 1519841 | NCBI WGS metagenome assembly OBIY01 (sample SAMN03019774, study PRJEB22545) | beach sand metagenome | biome: beach; feature: sea beach; material: beach sand | place: USA: Municipal Pensacola Beach, FL | collected 2010-07-30 | depth 30-40 cm m
GCCCGCGCGCCCGCCGGCCGGTCGGCGGCCGCGAAATCCTCGTTGCGTGGGCGCCGGCCGGCCGCACTGGCCACACCAACGCCCACGCTCAGGCGTTCACGGCTCACGGCGCCGTCACACCTGCGCCTCGGCAACCGCACCCCACGTGGTGCGCCAGCGGGTCTTGACCGCGGTCAGCCCGACCAGGCCAAGCAGCGCCAGGGCGGCAAACACGAAGAACCCCATGCCAAACCCCCCGGTAGCGGCCTTGGACCAGCCCAGCGTCTTGGCCAGGAAGAACCCGCCTACCCCGCCGGCGGCACCGACCAGGCCCGTCACCACGCCGATTTCACGCCGAAAACGCAGCGGCACCAGCTGGAACACCGAGCCGTTGCCCATGCCCAGCGCCATGGCGCCGGCGAAAAACACCGCCACGGCCGCCCAGGCAATGCCCGGCAACTCGGTTATTCCCCAGCCCGCCACCTTGGCATCCGCGACCGTGCCGAGGACCGGAGCCGGGCCCTGCGGCAGCAGGCCCACCACCACATAACTGGCCGCCACCACGCAGAACAGTACCTGCAGCGCCCGGATACCGCCGACACGGTCCGCCATCCAGCCGCCGACGGGGCGGAACATGGAGCCGGCGAACACCACCAGCGCCACCATCATCCCGGCCGCGACACCGGACACGTGGTACCAGGTGGTGAAGTACAGCGGCAGGGCATTCCCGAGGCCGACGAAGCCACCGAACGTGATCGAGTAGAAAAACATGAACCACCAGGTGTCGCGATCACCCAACACGGCCGCGTAGTTGGCCAGCGAGACCGGCGTGCGCTGTTCCGGCGCGTCCTTGGCCATCCACAGGTACAGCACGAACACGCTGACCATCGGAATCAGCAGCAGCCCGAACACCGCGCGCCAGCCCCACAACTCCGCCGCCCAGGGCACCAGCAGGGAGTCGAGTACCACCCCCATGTTGCCGGCCCCGGCAATGCCCAGCACGATGCCCTGATAACGGGGCGGGTACCAGCGCGAGGCCTGTGGCAGCGCCACCGCGAAACTGGCGCCGGCGAGCCCCAGCACCACGCCGAATATCTCCAGGGCCAGGAGCGACTCGAACCCGACCAGCCAGGCGTAGGCCAGCGCGGCCATCACCAGCACCTGCGCCATCAGGCCGGTCCGCTTGGGACCGATGTGATCCGCCAGCATGCCCAGCGGCACCCGCAGCAGGGCGCCGAACAGGACCGGAATCGCCACGACGGTGAACTTCTGCGACACGTCGAGCGCGATGTCCTGCGCGATGTACAGCGACAACGGGCCCAGAACCACCCACACCATGAAACTGAAATCGAAATACAAAAACGCCGCCAGCAACGTCGGCCAGTGGCCGCTGCGACGAAAGTCCTGCCAATCCATTTCCTTCTCCTGAATCCGTCCGCGGACGGCAACCCGATTTGAACCTGGCCGGCTTCGGCACGAAGGCCGGCACTACTGAAACTGCCGCCACGGCCCACAACGGGGCCGTGGCGGCAGTTGCCTGTCTTCCTTCCGGGTCAGATGCCCGGCACGGTCACAGGCTCATCTGCAGCCAGAACCAGCCCTTGGCCGTGTCCGTGGTGTCCGCGCGACCGGCGAGCAGCGCCGGCGCGTCGGTGTCGTAGTCGGCGTACTTCACCCCCACGGTGTAGTGCTTGGCGAAGGTCTTGGTCAGCTGCACGCCCCATTCGCTGCCGTAGTCCTCACTGCTGGCCTCGGCGCTGAAGTCGTCGTACCGCACCAGCCAGTTGATGCCGCACCCCGGCAACACGCCGGTCGCCAGCACGTAGCGGTCCTCCAGGCCATCGGCCGGCGTGCGCAGGAAGCGGTCGGTCCAGCCGTTGAAGGCGTGCAGTGTCGCCAGCGGCGTCTGCAGGGCGCGTGTACCGCCCATCTCGCCGCCCTCCAGCCGCTCGTAACCGGCCTTGGCCGTCACCCCGAACAGGCGCACGCCCAGTTCGGCCAAACCGTAGCCGAGACCGAAGTCGCCGGCGTTGTCGGCATAGTCGGTCTGGTGCGCGTACTCGGCGGTATACAGCAGCGCCGCCCCGTCGATCCCCAGCTGCGGCAGCGGCACGGCACCGGTGGCACGCAGGCCGTAGGTGGCCGTGGATTCAGCATCGAAATCGTCGAAGTCGAGCAGGTAGGCGTATCCGGTCAGCGTGGTGGTGGCGTTCGGCGTCCACTGCAGGTTGATCAGGTGCCCGTCGAGCTGAAAGTCGCTGATGTTGCCGAACGCCTTGTTCGGCGTGTCTTCGCCGAAAATGCGGTTGGCGTTGTAGATGTAGGCATAACTGGCGGTCACGCCGTCGAGCATGGTGTTCTGGTAGCTGAAGCCGTCGAAGGTCTGCTGGTTCTGCCGCCAGCCCACATGGCCCACGAAACGGTGATTGTCGTAAGCGATCACCTGGCGTCCGTAGCGGGCCAGGTTGCCGGCCACGCCCTGCCAGGACAGATAGGCCTGGTTCACCTCGGTGCCGTCCGGATCGGCCACCACCGGGTAGGCTGCCTCGCCGTTGTAGGTGTTGTTGTAGTCCTCGTCGCCAACCACCGACACGTTCTCAACCTCGGCGTAGGCCGAGAAGCCATGGAACAGACCGGTGCGCCAACCGAGGTTCGTGCGCACTGTTTGTGCGTTGGCGTGATGCAGGATGCTGGCGGGCCGGTCCTGCGTGACGTGCTCGTAGCGGTACCGCACCCCCAGGTTCACCTGCCCGTCGACAATGGCGTCGGTCAGCGATTGCAGCGCGCCATCCACTGTCCCGGCCTGTGTCTCGAATGCCATCGCGGCCACCGCCGCAACCCCAAAATAAGAGAAAAATGCGCGCCTTTTCATTTGGTTACCACCCTGAGCCATAACAGCCACCCGATTCTCGGAAGCAAAAAAAAAGCCGCACCCACCGTCACGGCAGGTACGACTTCGTTGTCGTGTGAGCGACGCAACCGCGCGTCGCCGGATAGGGTCCTTCGGTCGCTACGTCGCGACCGCCTTACAGTGCAGCAAGGATCGCGCCAGTCTTCTGGGTGGCCGCTTCGAGACCGGTCGCGGACACCGGCCGGCCGCCGCTAGCGCGCGTCCTGCTGGGTGATGCTGTGGATGATCTGCGGCACAAAACGCTCCGAAAACCCGGCGACGAAGGACCAGAACACCAGTTTCGCCAGGTCCGCGCCCTGTGATGGGTACGCGGTGGTCAGGAAACGCACCAGGTCGGCCGTTGTCGGCGGGTCGCCGAACGCCGGCACGTAAAACGCCGGGAACAGGTGCCCCTGCACCAGGCCGCCCAGAAACAGGGCGTAAAGCAGCAGCGCGAAAATGCCGCCGTACACCGGGATGACCAGGACCGTCGCCCACGACTCGGCCAACAGGGCCAGCTCTTCGTCACCGATCTTGCGCAACCGCTGCTGGATGCTGACGAAGCCGCCGATGATCCCGCACTGAAACACCAGCCAGGAAATCATCAGACGCCCCTCGAAGGTGTAGGTGGCGCCGAACAGCGCCGTCGTCACCAGCAAGGAAAGCACCGCAAACACCAGCAGGCGACGCGAAATCACCAACAAGCGTCGGATTCGAATGTCGCCCATGCCACGCCTCCCGTCGAACCGACTGGACAACGCAGTGTTGCCAGGTCGGGCAGGATGCGTCAGTCGCCGACGGTTCCGCAGCGCACTGCGACACACCCGCCCGTCAGCGCCACCCTCTCAGCCGGCCAGACGCCCGTCTGCCAGCACCAGCCGACGGTCGAGCGCGGCGGCCAACTCCGGATTGTGGGTCACCACCACCAGCCCGCCGCTGCGCTCGCGGCAGACGTCCACCAGCTGCCCGAACACCTGCTGGGCGGTATGCGGGTCGAGATTGCCGGTCGGCTCGTCGGCCAGGATGCAGCGCGGCTCGGTCACCAGGGCACGGCCGATGGCCACACGCTGGCGCTCGCCGCCGGACAGCTGGCCGGGCTTGTGGTGATGGCGGGCCGCCAGGCCGAGACGACCGAGCATGTCGGCGGCGGCACGACGCGCCACGGCCGGCCGCGCGCCGCCGACCAGCAGCGGCATGGCCACGTTCTCCAGCGCCGTGAATTCCGCCAGCAGATGATGGAACTGGTACACGAAACCGAGCGTGCGGTTGCGAAGACGCGAACGGGCGCGCTCGTCCAGGCCGGTGAGCGACTCGCCCTGCACCTGAACCTCGCCGCGGCTGGCCGCGTCCAGCCCACCGAGCAGGTGCAGCAGGGTGCTCTTGCCGGCGCCGGACGCGCCCGTGATGGCCACGCTCTCGCCGGCCCGCACGGTCAGGTCGACGTCGTGCAGCACGGTCAGGGCGCTGCCGGCGTCGGCGTAGGTCTTGCCCAGGCCACGGGCCTGCAGCACCGGAACGGTGTCATTCATAACGCAGGGCCTCGGCCGGATCGGTGCGTGCCGCGCGCCAGGCCGGGTACAGCGTGGCCAGCAGCGACAGCGACAGGGCGAGCCCGGTGATATTGGCAACGTCGCGCGAGTTCAGTTGCGACGGCAGGCTCGAGATGTAATAGACGTCGCTCGGCCACAGGCTCACGTGCAGCGTGCGTTCGAGCCAGGGCACCAGGGTCTCGACGTTGAGCGACAGCGCCACGCCGCCGATCACCCCCAGCAGCGTGCCGACCACGCCGATCACCGCGCCCTGCACCACGAACACCCCCATCACGCTGGCCGGCGTCGCGCCCATGGTGCGCAGGATGGCAATGTCGGCCCGCTTGTCGGCCACCATCATGACCAGCGTGGAGATGATGTTGAACGCCGCCACCCCGACGATCAGCGACAGGATGATGAACATCACCGTCTTCTCGGTACGCACGGCGCGAAAGAAATTGACGTGCTGGCGGGTCCAGTCACTGACCCCCAGATACGGCAGGTCCTGCGCCAGGCGCTGCGCCACCAGCGGCGCGCGCATCAGGTCATCCAGGCGCAGGCGCACGCCACTGACCGCATCCCCCAGGCGTATCAGGCGCTGGGCATCGCCAAGCGCCACCAGCGCCAGGGCGCTGTCGTATTCATACATGCCGGCCGAGAAGTAACCCAGCACGGTGAAGCGCTTCATGCGCGGCAGCACGCCGGCCGGCGTGGCACTGGCCTCCGGGATGAGCACCGTCACCTTGTCCCCGGCCCGCGCGCCCAGGGCGCGGCCCAGGTCGGCCCCCAGGATGATGCCGAACTCACCGGGGGCCAGCGCGCCCAGGGTGGTGCCGGTGGTGTTCAGGGTCAGCTCGGCCACCTGCGGTTCCTGTGCCGGGTCGATGCCACGCACCAGCACGCCACGGGCATTGCCGGCGAACGAGATCATGGCCTCGGTTTCGACATACGGCGCGCTGGCCAGTACCTCGGGCTCGCCCGCCACTGCCTGCTGCACGGCCGGCCAGTCGCGCAGGGCGCCGCCGTCTCCGCTGACCGTGACGTGCGCCACCATGCCCAGGATGCGCGAGCGCAGTTCCTGCTCGAAACCGTTCATCACCGAAATCACGGTGATCAGCGCCATCACGCCCAGCGCGATGCCGGCCATCGACACCAGGCTGATGAACGAAATGAAGTGGTTGCGGCGCTTGGCGCGCGTGTAGCGCAAGCCAATGAAGACTTCGTAAGGCTTGAACATGATTCAGGAACGGTCCTTGTCAGCGTATGCCTGGCCGGGATCACGCACGAAACCGGCGCGCGCCGGCAGCGCCTCGCTCGGGCAATACTCCAGCGGCACGCGGCCACCGGGCAGATGCAGGAACAACACCGGCGCCGCCTCGCCGCCCTGCATCAGGGCAGTGAGCGCGACGTCGTCGACCAGCTGCCCGTCGGCGTCCCGCACCCGCTCGGCCAGTTGATCGAGCGCCGTTTCGTCGACCCGGCCGGCGCCCAGTGTCGTCAGCAGGGTGAGCGTGCCCTGCTCGTCCAGGCAGGCCGCCCGCACCTCGCCGACCGGCTGTCCGGTATGGGCCACCAGGTCGCCATCTGCCGCCAGATGGATTACGTAGGGCGTATAGTCCAGCCGCACGAACACCACCTGCGCGCCGTTCTGCACGCAGTAACGTCCCTCGGCGTCGCGAAAGTAATGGCGGTTCAGGTGCGCCCGCAATGCCGGGTGCTCCACCGGCGCGTCGCGGATCAGCCACACGCCGCGCGCGGTCAGGCGCAGCCAGCCGGACACCGGTTGGTCGGGCGCCCAGGCAGGAATGCCGCTGTTGTTCGTCATGTCAGCTCCACCCGTTGGCCGTGCGTCGGCACCTCGGCCGTCCATCCCAGGCGCTCGCGCAGGCGCAGGCGCAGCGCGTCGGAGGCAGCCGGCTCACCATGCGACACGAACGTGCGCCGTGGCGCCGGCAGATCCGCCAGCCAGGCCAGGATGCCGCGCCAGTCCGCATGCGCGGACAGGTTCTCGATGCTCGCCACCTCGGCCGCAACGTTCACGTAGCCCCCGTGGATCTTCGTCTCCCGCGCCCCGTCCAGCAACGCGGCGCCGCGCGTGCCGCCCGCCTGGTAACCGACGAACAGGATGGTGTTGTGCGGGTTGCCGGCACGCGCCTTGAGGTGATGCAGCACCCGTCCACCGGTGGCCATGCCACTGGCCGAGATGATGATCATCGGATGCGTGCGGGCGTTCAGCGCCATTGATTCCTCGCGCGCGCGCACGTACGTGGCGGTGTCGCACACGGCACGTGCCTGGGCCGCGCTCAGGCGGTGCTCGGCGGCGAAACGCGCCAGCAACTCGCTGACATTGATGGCCATCGGGCTGTCCAGGAACACCGGCAGGTCGACAATGGCCCGTTGCTGCTTGAGCTGATGAATGTAGTACAGCAGCTCCTGGGTCCGGCCGACGGCAAAGGCCGGAATCAGCACCATGCCACCGCGCGCCGCGGTGCGGTTGATGACCTCCGCCAGCTCCTGCGCCGGATCGCTGTCCGGGTGGGAACGGTTGCCATAGGTGGACTCGACGACCAGGTAGTCGACCGGCGGCGACGGCGGCGACGGGTCCTGCATGATGGGATCGTCGCGACGGCCAAGGTCGCCGCTGAACAGCAGCCGCCGGCCCTCGACCTCCAGTTCCAGGCTGGCCGCGCCGAGGATGTGGCCGGCTGGCCGAAAGCGCGCCCGCACACCCTCACACGGCGTGAACGGACGGTCGAACGCGACCGGCTCGAGCGCTTGCAGCGCATCGATGGCGTCCTGCTTGTCGTACAGCGGCAGCGCCGGGCGGTGTTTGGAGAAGCCCTTGCGGTTGGCGTACTCGGCATCCTGCTCCTGCAGGTAGCCGCTGTCCGGCAGCAGGATCTCGCACAGCGCCGCGGTGGCCGCCGTGCACCAGGCACGCCCGCCGAAGCCGTTCTTAACCAACAGCGGCAGGTAGCCGCTGTGGTCGATGTGGGCGTGCGTCAGCAGGACGGCGTCGATGCCGGCCGGGTCCACCGGCAACGGCGCCCAGTTCTGCAGGCGCAACTGCTTGTAGCCCTGGAACAGGCCGCAGTCGATCAGCAGCCGCCGCCCACCGGCTTCGAGCAGGTACTTCGAGCCGGTGACCGTACCCGCAGCGCCCAGGAAGGTGAGGTGCATGCCTGCCGTGCTCAGCCGTGCGCCAGCAGTTCACGCACGTAGGCGGCGACCCCCTCCTCCACCGGCATGAAGGCCTCCTCGTAACCGGCCTGACGCAGCGCATCCAGGTCCGCCTCGGTATAGCTTTGATAGCGCGCGGCCAACCCCGGCGGGAAATCGATGTAGTGCACCGAACCGGCGGCGACCAGCTCGGGCAGCGACAGCGCCGGCTCGCCGGCGGCCTCGCGACAGGTGTTGATGACCGCCACCGCCACGCGGTTGAAACTGGCCGCCGCACCGCTGCCAAGGTTGAACACCCCGCTTGGGCCGGCCTTGTCCAGAAAGTGCAGCACCACGCGCGAGACATCGTGCACCGACACGAAATCGCGCCGCTGCTCGCCATCGGCATAGCCACCGCTGCCACGGAACAGCTGTACACGGCCATGTTCCCGGTACTGCAGGAAGAACTGCCGCGCCACCGACGCCATGCGCCCCTTGTGCGCCTCGCCGGGACCGTAGACGTTGAAGTAGCGAAAGCCCGCCACCGGCGCGCGCAGTGCGTGCAGGCGCCGGCGCAGGTAGGTGTCGAACAGCAGCTTCGAGTAGCCGTAGACGTTCAGCGGCCGCTCGTTGGCGGCTGTCTCCGCGAACACCTCGCTGGCCCCGTAAACGGCCGCCGAAGAGGCATACAGCAGGGGCACCTGGTGGGTCTGGCAATGGTCGAGCACCGCCTTCGAGTAGGCGTAGTTGTTGTCCATCATGTAGCGCCCGTCCAGTTCCATGGTGTCGGAACAGGCACCCTGGTGCAGCACGGCGGCCAACGTCGGCAGGCCGTCGGTGGCGGCCAGCAAACGCAGGAAGTCGCGCTTGTCCAGGTAATCGGCAATGGCGCAGTCGACCAGGTTCAGGAACTTGGCCGAATTGCTTTCCAGGTTGTCCACCACCAGGATGTCGGTCACACCGCGGGCGTTGAGCGCCCGCACCAGGTTGCTGCCGACAAAACCGGCACCGCCGGTTACAACGTACATCTCGCTACTCCCGTATCGGGTCATGGCCGGCCGCCGTGCGGCCGGCTGGGTGTCAGTCGCGCTCGAGTTCGTGCGCCAGTTCCTCGACCGTGGCCGTGGCGGTGCCGAGCTTTCCGACCACGACACCGGCCGCCAGGTTGGCCAGATGCACCGCCGCCGGATCCTCGAGACCCGCCGCCAGCGCCAGCGCCAGCGCTGCCACCACGGTATCGCCGGCGCCCGAGACGTCGAACACCTCGCGTGCGCGCGCCGGGTCGTGCAGCGCCGGCCGGCCGGCACGAAACAGCGTCATCCCCTGCTCGCTGCGCGTCACCAGCAGGCGGTCAACCGCCAGCCGGGCCAGCCAGTCGGCCGCCTTGCCGTGCAGTTCGTCCTCGCTGTACCAGGGCCCGGCCACAGTGGTGAACTCGGCGCGGTTGGGGGTCAGCAGGCTGGCGCCACGGTAACGATGGTAGTCGTGCCCCTTGGGGTCCACCACCACCATCAGGCCGCGCGCGCGCGCTGCTCCGATGAGCCCTTCGGCCTGTGACAACGTGCCCTTGCCGTAGTCCGACAGCACCACTGCCTGCGCCCAGTCCAGCGCCTCATGGAACGCCTGCTGCAACTGCGTCAATGTGGCAACGGCCGGTCGGGCCTCGAAATCGAGCCGTATCAGCTGCTGGCTGCGCGAGAGCACGCGCAGCTTCAGCGTGGTTGGCTGCTGTGCATCCCGCAGCAGCTGCGCCTCGATGGCGGTCTCTGCCAGCAGGTCCGCCAGCCGGTCGCCGGCCTCATCACGCCCCGCGACAGCCAGCAGACGCGCTCGGCCACCGAGCGCCACCACGTTGCGCGCCACGTTCGCGGCCCCGCCGAGGCGCTCCTCACTGCTGCTGACCGCCACCACCGGTACCGGCGCCTCGGGCGAGATGCGGTCCACCGCGCCGTGCCAGTAGCGGTCGAGCATGGCATCGCCGATCACCAGCACCCGCAGCCCGGCCAGACGACCGAGGTCGGCGGCCGTCAGGGTGCTCACCGAACCCTCAGCCATTCGCCACGCTCGCCGCGATGGCCTCCAGCGCCCGTGCGGGATCGGCCGACGCCGTGATGGGCCGCCCGATCACCAGATAGCTGGCGCCCGCGGCAAGCGCGGCCGCGGGTGCCAATGTCCGCCGCTGATCGTCGCGGGCGTCCTGCGCGCTGCGAATGCCCGGCGTCACCAACACGAACTGCGCACCCAGTGCCGCGCGAAGCGGCGCAATCTCCAACGGTGAACACACCACGCCGTCCAGGCCGGCCTCGGCGCAACGCCGTGCCAGCAGCTCGACCCGCGCGGCCGCCGCGCCCGGCATGTCGACCGCCGCCAGTTCGGCGGCGTCCAGGCTGGTCAGCACGGTGACGCCGGTCAGCAAGGGCCGGCGGGCGACACCGGCCACGGCCTCGGCGGCCGCCGCCAGCATGCGTGGGCCGCCACTGGCGTGCACGTTGATCATCCACACGCCCAGTGCCGCGGCACTGCGGCAGGCCGCCGCCACGGTGTTTGGAATGTCGTGAAACTTGAGGTCCAGGAACACCTCGAAGCCCCGCGCCTGCAGCGCCTCCACGGCCGCCGGACCGGCGGCCGTGAACAGCTCCATGCCGACCTTGAGCCGGCACAAGGCCGGATCGAGCATGGCCGCCAGTTCCAGCGCGCTGCCGACATCCGGCCGGTCCACCGCCACCACGATGGGTGTGCGGGCGACCGATGCGGCGCCGGCCAAACCGGCGGCGCTCACGGTGCGGGCGCGCCGGAACCGACGTCGGCGTCGGCCTCGGCTTCCAGCATGCGCACCCGCTCATCAAGGTGGCGCTCACGCGCCTGTGCCCGTCGCAGGTCCCTGCCCCGCCGCCAGCGGCCCGGCAGGGCCGCCAGCCAGCCGATCAACATGCCGACACCGGCCACCACGAGCACCAGGTAGGCGAGTGGCAGATCACCGGCGCCGAGCAGGTAGTTGATGTGCACCGGTTGCGTGTTGACGCTGGCGAACAGCCCGGCAGTGACCGCCACCAGCAGCAGGATGGCCCATCGCAGAATACGTCTCACGCCGCCTCCTGAAACGAAAAACGGCATGGCCACAGCCATGCCGCTTGGGACGGGTCACGGGTGGAACGGGGAACACCGCCAGCGGCGCCCCCCGCCGTCCCCGCGAACCGAGGATGGCTTGGGCGAGCGCCGCACGCTGGTCCGGCGCCCCGCACAGATCGCAGCGGGTCCTCCCCGCCGCGATCACGTCGAAAAAGGGTGTACTTGCCCTTTTTCAACGTCCCACTCAGTTACCGCCGCGGTCGCCCAGGTGTTCCTTGAGCAGATCGCCCAGGCTGGTGGTACCGGTCACGTTGGTGGAACGGTAATCGTCCACCGCGGCGGTCTCGTCCTTGATCTCCTGCGCGCGGACCGACAGCTGGATGCTGCGCGAGCGGCCATCGGTGGCGATGATCATGGCCTCGATCTCGTCGCCGACCTTCACCACCTCGGTCGCGTCCTTGACACGCTCCTGCGAGATGTCGCCGGCCTTGATGGTGCCCTCGACCCCGTCGGCCAGCTCGATCACCGCAAAGCGCGGCTCGACCTGGGTGACCTTGCCGGTGACGCGGGTGCCACGCGGGTTGGCGGCCAGGTAATCGGACCAGGCGTCGCCCTCGACCTGCTTCATGCCCAGCGAGATGCGCTCGCGGTCCGGGTCCACCAGCAGCACCACGGCATCGACCAGGTCGCCCTTCTTGAGGTCGCGAATCGCTTCCTCGCCCGGCTTGTCCCAGGAGATGTCGGTCAGATGCACGAGGCCGTCGATGCCGCCGTCGAGCTCCACGAACACGCCGAAGTCGGTGATCGACTTGATGCGCCCGCTGACCTTGTCACCCTTGCGGTGCAGCGCAGCGAACTCTTCCCACGGATTCATGCGGCACTGCTTCATGCCCAGCGAGATACGCCGGCGCTCGCTGTCGACGTCGAGGATCATCACCTCGACCTGATCGCCAGGCTGCACCACCTTCGACGGCTGCACGTTGCGGTTGGTCCAGTCCATTTCGGACATGTGGACCAGACCCTCGACACCGTCCTCGATCTCCACGAAGCAGCCGTAGTCGGTCACGTTGGTCACGGTGCCGAACAGCTTGGTCGCCACCGGGTAGCGGCGGTCGATGTTGACCCACGGGTCTTCCTGCAGCTGCTTCAGACCCAGCGAGACACGCACGCGCTCGCGGTCGAACTTGAGGATCTTCACGTCCAGCTCGTCGCCGACCTTCACCACCTCGCTCGGATGGCGCACGCGCTTCCAGGCCATGTCGGTGACGTGCAGCAGGCCGTCGATACCGCCCAGGTCCACAAAGGCGCCGTAGTCGGTGAGGTTCTTGACGATGCCGTGCTTGATCTGGCCCTCTTCCAGGCTCTCGATCAGCGCGCGGCGCTCCTCGACGTAGCTCTCCTCGAGCACGGCGCGGCGCGAAACCACGACGTTGTTGCGCTTGCGGTCGAGCTTGATGACCTTGAACTGGATCTCGCGACCTTCCAGGTGCGTCACGTCGCGCACCGGGCGGATATCGACCAGCGAACCCGGCAGGAACGCCCGCACGTCGCCGACCATGACGGTGAAGCCGCCCTTGACCTTGTCGGTGATGACACCGTCGATCGGCTCGGCCTTCTCGAAGGCGTCCTCGAGCACGATCCACTGCTTGTTCAGGCGCGCTTCCTCGCGCGACAGCACGGTCTCGCCGTAGCCGTCCTCGATGGCCTTGAGGGCCACCTCGACCACGTCACCAATGCCGACTTCCAGCTCGCCCTGGTCGTTGCGGAACTCCTGCACCGCGATCAGGGCTTCGGACTTCAGCCCGGCGTGCACGGTTATGAAGTTGTCGTCCATGTCGACGACGGTGGCTTTGACGATGGAGCCCGGCTGCAGCTTCTTGTGCGACAGGCTCTCTTCCAGAAGGGCGGCAAACGATTCAGTCATAGGGGTTGATGGTCGAAGTGATGAAGACGGATCCGTTGTCCGCGTCGGCTGGTTAACTGCGCTGTCTGCGACGGCTTTCGCCACGCTACGGAAAACGCCGGTACCGCACCTGCCTCATTCCGGCAGACCGGCACCGTCCGTCAGACCGCGCTCCTTGCAATACCCGGCAATCCGGGCACATACCTGCTGCGCCGTTAGGTCGCTGCTGTCGATGACGACGGCATCGTCCGCCGGGCGTAGCGGCGCGGCAACCCGCTGCGCATCCTGTGCATCGCGGCGCCGCAAATCATCCAAAATGTCGTCAAGACTAGCATTGACACCGGCGGCGCTCAACTGTAGCCAGCGACGGTGTGCCCGCTGTTCCGCGCTGGCGGTCAGGAAGACCTTCAGCGGCGCGTCCTGGAACACCACCGTGCCCATGTCGCGCCCCTCCGCCACCAGGCCCGGCGCCCGCGCGAACGCCCGCTGCAACGGCAGCAGCCGGGCACGCACACCTGCGTGCACCGCCAGGCGGGAGGCATTGCGGGCGCAGGACTCTTCACGGATGGCGCGGCTCACGTCGGCGCCGTCCAACAGCACCTGCAACCGATCGTCGTGCAGCTGAAACGCGATGCGCAAGGTCGGCACACACGCGCTCAAGGCCGCGTCGTTGTCCAGATCGACGCCGTCGCGCTGCGCAGCCAGGGCCAGCAGCCGGTACAGCGCGCCACTGTCCAGGTAATGCCAGCCCAGCTGCCGGGCCAGCAGCACACTGACCGTGCCCTTGCCGGCCCCACCGGGGCCATCCAGGGTCACCACCGGAGCCGGCAGCGGCGCGCTCATGCCACCTCGATGGGCAGGCCGAGGCCGCGCATCAGTTCGACATAGCCCGGGAAGGACGTGCCGACGTTGATGCAGTCCCGGATGTGCACCGGTCCGGTGGCACGCAGCCCGGCCAGGCTGAAGGCCATGGCGATGCGGTGATCGCCGTGGCTGTCCACCACGCCACCGCGCATGTCGCCGCCGGTGATGCGCAGACCGTCCGGCAACGCCTGCACGGCCACACCGAGGGCCGCCAGCCCGTTGGCGATGGCGGCGATGCGGTCGCTTTCCTTGACACGCAGTTCCTCGGCGCCGGTGATCAGGGTTTCACCCTGGGCGCAGGCGGCGGCCACGGCAATCGCCGGAAACTCGTCGATGGCCAGCGGCACCAGATGCTCCGGCACGTGGATGCCGCGCAATGCCGAGGAACGGGCGCGGATGTCGGCCACCGGCTCGGCGCCCGCCTCGCGCGGGTTCTCCAGCGCGATGTCGGCGCCCATGGCGCGCAGGATGTCGAGAATGCCGGTACGCGTCGGGTTGATGCCGACGTTCTCGATCAGCACCTCGCCGTGCGCGGCGATCAGCGCCGCCACCAGCGGAAAGGCGGCCGACGAGATGTCACCCGGAATGGCGAAGCGCACCGCGCGCAGCGGCTCGCGGCCACCTTCGATGCACACGCGGGCACCGTCACGCTGCACCGGCCGCCCGAACGCCGCCAGCATGCGCTCGGTGTGATCGCGTGTCGGGGCCGGCTCGGTGACGCAGGTGCGCCCACCGGCATACAGCCCGGCCAGCAGCAGACATGACTTGACCTGCGCACTGGCCATCGGCAGCACGTAGTCGATACCGCGCAGGTCGGCGGCCGGGCGCAGCGTCAGCGGCGGCGTGTCGCCCTCGGCGGCGGTGATGTCCGCACCCATCTGGCGCAGCGGGGCCATCACCCGCCGCATCGGACGGCGCGACAGCGATGCATCACCGACCAGCGTGACGCCGAACGGCTGCCCGGCCATGAGGCCGGCCAGCAGACGCATCCCGGTGCCCGCGTTGCCCATGTCGAGCGGCCCCGCCGGCGGTCGCAGGCCACCGAGCCCCACGCCGCGCACCGTCAGCACGCCCTCGTGCGGCCCGTCGATGGCCACGCCCATGGCGCGGAACGCCGCCGCCGTGGCCAGGGTGTCGGCGCCGGCCAGAAAGCCCTCGAAGCGGCTTTCGCCGTCCGCCAAGGCCGCCAGCATCACCGCACGATGCGAAATGGACTTGTCACCCGGCACGCGGCAGCGCCCGCTGATGGCCCGCCCGTTGTCGACTCGAAATTCCACGCCTTACCTCAGGCCGGCGGCAGGCGCCGGTGAGCGTCCTGCACGGCGGCAAACAATTTGCCAAGTCGGGCTTCATCGCCCGCGTCGATGGCCGCCGCCAGTTCACCCAGGCGCTCCAGATAACGGTGCAGCGCCAGACTCAGCTGGGCCCGGTTGGCCAACGCCACATCGCGCCACAGCACCGGATCGCTGCCGGCCAGGCGCGTCATGCCACGAAACCCGCTGCCGATCAGCTGCGCCAGCGCCCCGTCGCCGGCTTCGGCAAACTGCCCCATCAGGGTGTAGGACAGCATCTGCGGCAGGTGACTGGTCAGCGCCAGCGCCGCGTCATGCGCCTGGGGCGTCATCGTCAGCACCTGCGCACCCACCTGCCGCCACAGGTCGCTGACACGCTCGACAGCGGCCGGATCGGTGTCGGCGGTCGGCGTCAGTACCACCCGGCGACCGGCGAACAGACCCTCGACACTGGCCGCAAAGCCGCTGTGCTCGGTGCCGGCGATGGGATGGCCGGGCACGAAATGGGCCGGCAGGTGCCCGCCGCACGCGGCGGCGATGTCGCGCACCACCGAACCCTTGGTGCTGCCGACGTCCGTGACCACGGTACCGGCCGACACATGCGGCCGTATGCGGACATAGGTTTCACGCAGCGCGCCGACCGGCACGCCCAGCACCACCAGTTCCGCCGCTGCCAGGGCGCTATCCCAATCCTCGGCCACTGCATCGACCAGGCCCTGCTCCCTCGCCGGCGCCAGGCGCGCGGCATCGCGCCCGCAGGCCGTGACGGTGTGCCCGGCGCGGCGCAGGTCACGCGCCAGCGAGCCGCCGATCAGCCCCAGGCCAACGATGACGACGTGCATCAGCGGGCTCCCAGCGCCCGTGGCAACGCCGCCACGAGACGCTCCATCTGCGCCGCCGTGCCGATGGTGATGCGAAGGTGCCGCGGCATGTCGTACGGAGCCAGCGGACGCACGATGATGCCTTCGCGCAGCAACGCCTCGAACACCGGTGCCGCCGGGCGTCCGACATCGACGCTGATGAAGTTGCCGACCGAGGGAATGAAGTCCAGCCCCAGCCGCTGGCAGGTCTCGGCCAGGGCTGTCAGGCCCGCAAGGTTCAGCGCGCGCGAGCGCCGCACGTGCTCGGCGTCATCCAGCGCCGCCGCGCCGGCCGCCAGCGCCAGGTTGTTGACCGTGAACGGCTCGCGCAGGCGGTTGAGCAGGTCCGCCATCTCGACGCTGGCCACGCCGTACCCCAGACGCAGCCCCGCCAGGCCGTAAATCTTCGAGAACGTACGCGAAACCAGTAGATTGGGAAACTCCGCCAGCCACGGAATACCGTCCGGGTACTGCGGATGCTCCACGTACTCGCAGTAGGCCTCGTCCAGCACCACCACGACGTGTGACGGCAGCGAGCTCACGAAGGCATGCAGCGCGTCCGCGGTGTGCCAGGTACCGGTCGGGTTGTTGGGGTTGGCAATGAAGACCAGCCGTGTGCGGTCGGTCACCGCCTCGCGCATGGCCGGCAGGTCGGCCCCCCAGTCCCGCGCCGGCACCGTCACCACCCGGCCGCCGGCGCCGACCGCCTCGGTGGTGAAGATGGCGAACGCGTACTGCGCCACCACCACCTCGTCGCCCGGACTCACGAAGGCGCGTGCCACCAGCTGCAGGACCTCGTTCGACCCATTGCCGAGTACCAGCTGATCGGGCCGAACACCGAGCCGGCCCGACAGGACCCGCTTGAGCTCGAAGCCGTGACTGTCCGGATACAGGGCAACGTCGTCCAGGGCCGCACGGGCGGCGGCAAGGCCCAGCGGGCTCGCGCCCAGCGGATTCTCGTTGGACGCCAGCTTGATGGCATCGTGGATGCCGTACTCGCGCTCAAGCTCCGACAGCGGCTTGCCCGGCTGATAGGGCTGCAGCGCGCGCACGCCCGGCGTGGCCAGCCCGCGGACCGAGCGGCTCACGCGCTGTCTCCCGCCACCCGCGGGTACGACCCCAGTACCTTGCACAGCGTGGTGACCTCGCGCAGCTCGCCCAGGGCCTGCTGCACCGGGGCGTCGTGCAGGTGGCCCTCGATATCGATGAAGAACACGTACTGCCAGCGGCCGGTGCGGGCCGGGCGCGATTCGATGCGGGTCATGGACAGGCCATGCCGGCGCAACGGTTCCAGCAGCGCGGCCAGCGCCCCCGGCCGGTTACCGGTGGACAGCAGCAGCGAGGTCTTGTCGCGGCCGGACGGCCGCGTGTCCTGCCTGCCGATCACCAGAAAGCGCGTGGTGTTGCCCGGCTCGTCCTCGATGTTGGCGGCCAGACGCGGCAACGCGTACAGGCGCCCGGCGGACTCGCCCGCGATGGCCG